>Ga0181566_10005305_pt1 | contig 10394 bp, 11 predicted proteins | sample 101ome_15_FD_133762 | JGI IMG/M metagenome (GOLD analysis project Ga0181566, IMG submission 133762) | Coastal salt marsh microbial communities from the Groves Creek Marsh, Skidaway Island, Georgia - 101402AT metaG (megahit assembly) | ecosystem: Environmental > Aquatic > Marine > Intertidal... | reverse complement strand
GTGATTTTCCATTATATCTCTCATTAAACTTCTCAAATCATCTCCTTGCATATCTACATTAGGAGAATTCTCTACAGAAACCCCATCTAACCTTAATTTACGCATTATATATTCTGCATAATACACAGCACTTCCTTCGCTAAAAAATATTGGTCCCCAACCAACTCTTCTTCTGTCACCATCTGGTCTATCTTCTTCTTCTTTTGTAAATTCGTTATTGCAAGAAAAGTATTCGGATCAAACGTGGTATATAAAAAATAACGATTTGCTGTTAGAGATGTATTTAAGGGATGAATCGTTAACAAATTTTTTGAATCAAAAAATAGAAGAAAACATAAGAATATTATTGGTTATTGGACTTCGTATAGGAATGATATGAGGTATCTAAATGATGTAGAAATTAATAAAATATCCCAGTCAGGATTGGCACACTCTCTTTATGCTAATTTGATGAATAGAGCTATAGAACAAGATTCTCTAATCATTAAGGAAATTGATAAAGAACTTATTAAAAATGATTAAACGAAAAGTTTTTATAAAGCTTGGATTTGAGATTATAGCAATAATTATTGGTATATCAGCCACTTTTTGGATAAGTGAAGTCCAAAAGGATTTAGAGAATCAAGAACAAGAAATTAAACTTTTAAAAACCATCCAAATAAACGTCAATAATTTAGATAAATACACAAATAACCGCATAGACCTATTAAAGGTTGAAAACGATTTAATGGACTATATTTCAAGTAATTGGAAAGGATTGAATATAGACTCACTCGTAAATGTATTAAAGGATGGCAAGTACATAAAGTCTTTTCACAATATTTTTCTTGATTATAGGGAGTTTCACCCTCCAATTTCAGAATTAAAAGCAATCATCGATGACGGTTCCTTAGGGTTGATAAAAAATGAAAAGATCCGACTTACATTAGCTACTTTATTGGATGATCGCTTAGATTTTTTACTCCAAAATGTAAATAGTGAAATACAGTTGCAGCAAGCATTTCGAGAAAATCTTATTTCTGAAAAGAATGAAAAAATTGTTTCAGCATTAAAAACTTCTTATTTCGAGATGGAGAATAGGATAAAGGGAGAGTCTGGATACCACAATAAAATTTCTCAAGAGCTTAAAGCAATTACTGAGCTTAAATCTGCAGAGAACTACCTTAATTTAAAAATTAGGCAACGTTATTGGGTGATGTTTTTTATGAATAATTTCAAATCATCACTTACTGAAATAAGCGATTTGGTTAATTCTGAACTTGATTGAGAGTGTATACCAATGATATAATTATGCATCAATTTCTTGTTTACAAAGCAATAATGTCTCTTGGTAGGAATTTAAAATATCATTTAAAAGCCTTTTATACATATTACTATAAAGCTTAGCTTGTGATAATAGACCATAAAAAGAGTTTGATTTATAATATTTAGCGTCAAAATCAAAGCTTATCAGTTTCCTTTTTCCATAAAATTCACCATCTAATAGATTATAGTCGAATCTTATTCTAAACTTTTCATATGGTTCACCTCTAAAAAGAATATTAAAGTTATCGATCTCAATAGATGTTGCATAATTTCTGGCTATTTGATGATTATACATTTCAAGCAAGTTGTTTTTTAAATATTGGTTTCTTATTAGCTCAAAAGCTCCAGTTGAAATCATTTGATTAAAAATACCGTCTTGTGGAAAAAATGAAAAACCAACTTCAATCTCAATAATATTGTTTATTATTTTTTCAAAAGATAACGAAGATGTATTCTTGTCAATGTCATTTTGTAATTCAATTATTAAATTTTCAGAATTATTGAGAACGTCGATTAAATTTTTAATTTGTTTTATATCCTCTTCTAGGGTGCTTGATAAATCAATCAGGTAATTTCTTTTTTTTTCTTCATTTGAAAAAGACTCATTAATATTTCCAAGATATAGTGAAAGCATTACACTAAATACTATCACTATTGCCTCAATAATGTAACCAGTAATTGACTTCATTCTCTAAATGACTAATAATGTATAATATACGAATAACTTTCTAAACTCATTGAAGAGGATATGCCTATGATTTGATTTGCCATAAACGTCAGAAATCCCTAGCTCCAACTGAAACCATAAGAATAGATTTAGTTAATTCTACCTTTGTATCTAATATAATTTTTTGTTCTAATTTATCTGATTGGAGTTGACTAAAACTAAAGATTGAGAAAAGTAAAATAAATAACGAATTTTTTTTTTAAACCCCTAAATAAGAATTCAAATTATTTGTCCCAATTTTTTTTCCATAACTGATACTGCCTTAAACAAGAACAGTACAACCCAAATACCTTTAGGTTCTTTGGCGTTAGTTGTATTTTGGTTGCTTACTTTGTAAATAAAATTATAGATTTAACTTTTTAAAATTCAAAATTTGAGAATAACGTCTCTAGTTTTTGTTTTCCTATTTTTTTTTACCATGTGTGGTAAGATTGAGGATGAACCATCCTTATCAACTCAGGTAGATGGTGTATATGTACTTCAAAACATAAGTTGTTTCTGTTATTTTGAAAACTATGATTTTAATCAAAATAGCCTTTGGATCTTTTCAAATCAAGGAGTTCTAATTAGCAAAGGCAATAATGAAAGTTGGTTTGACCTTTTGCCACTTAACAAGCCAATAAGCTATGTGATTAAGGATAGTGTTTTATCATTTTCATTAAGTGATAGAAAATATATAATTGAATTGATTGATGAGAAATTATTGTTAAACTATATTGATAATCCTTTGATAGCTGATGATGAAATATCATACACTTTTATTAAATCCGACATGGACTTGAACTGTGTTAATCCAGATAATATTTTTTTAGACTTGGCCTGTACAGAAGAGTATAATCCTATTTGTGGATGTGATGGTGTTACTTACCCGAATCCTTGTCACGCTAGCACATATGGCGGGGTTAATTCTTTCACAAACGGAGAATGTTTAAATTGAAAATTTTACGACTTCTTCTGAACTGGAAAGTCTAATTCAAAAACCAAATTTTTCTTTCCTGAAGTTTAAATAGTTATTTGTATAACTTGAAATTATATCCTCTTGAGATTGATACTTTAATAATTTTTTCCAATTTTTTGTGTTTGTAGAGTATTCAAATTCTACGTTCTTTAAGCTCCACCTTTGAAGTTCGTAGATTAGTGGATAAAGGTCAATACCTTTTTCAGTTAGATAATATTCCTTGACTTTTTTATCACTTGACTTTAACCTGAAAGAAATTATACCTAACTCTAATAGTTTTTTTAATCGATTAGATAAAATATTAGTCGCTATTCCTTCATCTGTGTGGTAGGCAAATTCAGTAAATGTAGTTTTCCCTCTAAAAAGATCTCGAACAACTAAAATAGTCCATTTATCTCCGAGCAATTCAAGGGAAATGGCACAAGCACATCCTTTTTTGTTGATCTGAATTTTTTGATCAGCTATATTCATCTTTTCAATTTTTTTCTTTGGAATATAGTAATTAAAAATAAACAGTCAAAATATTTCAACGGTTTAAATCAAACTGGTTTATGATTACTTGCCTAATACAATAAAAATAAATTTTTGAGAAATTCAAAAGATAAGATTGTCAATTGGACAAAATGCCAAAAATAGATTCTACTCAAATTAAACTTAACTACTATAATCCCGTCAGAGTCCAATAGAATAGGGCTATTAGAGACGGTGTCTTGAGTGAAATTTGACTAATAAAGTGTGCCAAATACGTGCCAAAAAGTAGTGTTTTTTGTAAATTGAAGTGTTAAACACTCTAATGCGGATATTTGCTTTTTTAGGAGAATGCTTGACTAATAAGAGCTTAAAATCCCCATTAATAAAGGGATGAAATGAAATAAAAATTATGTAGCTTTGCTCCATCCAAAAGGGGATGTAGCTCAGTTGGCTAGAGCGCTTGACTGGCAGTCAAGAGGTCGGCGGTTCGAGTCCGCTCTTCTCCACTCGTAGCACCGCTACACTACACACCAACCAAAGCCCGGCAAATGCTGGGTTTTTTCTTTTTTTACGCCCTTTTCCCTTTATGAGATAAACAAAAAATTGGGGCCTCCACAATGAATGCTTACATTCGTGTTATGAACAAAGGGAAACTTTTAAAATTCTCTATCGCTTTTGGCATCGTCAAGAAACTGATTTTGTTCATTATATTTCTGGCTGGCCCAGAGGTTTTTTCACAAATAGCAAAAGAACTAACCGTGCCCTATGCCGACCCAAACGGTTTGGTGGTTGTGGTTAAAAACAGTCACTTAAAAACCGACGTAAAAAAGCCATTGGTAGCTTGGGAAGTAAAAGGGGAAAAAATTTCAAAGGTGGTCGTAAAGAAAAATTCCATTGACTTTTTAGTCAACCAATACACCCAAAAGGGATATCGACATTTAAACACCTATACTGCACCAAATCAAGCAAACAAAACTAGATTTTATTTCAGCTATATTGGAAACTAAACCCATCGGAATCACATAACTTCGAGCAATGAAAACCCCTCAAAATATGTTTGTCGTATTTCTTTGTGTACTACTAAACGCTTCAATGATGGCCCAAAAATATGAAACCCAGTCCTACGATCTAGTCCAAACATTGGATGGAGGAGAAATTCGATTTTACCCTCCGGTCATGAAGATCATAACCGCAGATGAAAATGGCTTTAGGCAACTTTTTGGTTTTATCTCTGGCAATAACACAGCCAATAAAAAAATAGCCATGACCACCCCCGTGTATAGGACCACCGAAGATGGGAAAAAAACTATGGCCTTTGTCCTACCCAAAAAATTTACTACAAAAAATACACCTCAGCCTAATGCCCAAGCCGTGGATGTGATCGAATCTCCCTCCGGATATTTCTTGGCCTATACCTACAGTGGATACAGCTCGTCAACCAAAGAAAAAGAGGCGCTTTTAGTGCTCCAAAAAATAGCCGCAGAAAACAAACTCAACATTATAGGTGCACCCAAATGGTTGTTTTACAATTCGCCCTATCAATTTTGGCGCCGTAAAAACGAACTACTGCTTGAAATTGAAGCGCCAAAATAACCAAAGGGGGTCACTTACCTGCCTTTAAAGCTTATACCACCCACTTATTTTGCTATAATAAAAATCAATAGCAAGTCATACAAAAGCCGGTTTTTTATTCTAAATTTTGATAAAAATTGAATCGATATGGAATCAGCCAAATGCCCCTTTCACGGGTCGACAACCACCCCCAACTTGGGCACCCAAAACAAAGACTGGTGGCCCAACCAGTTAAACCTTGATATTTTGCGTCAGCACGACAGCAAAAGCAACCCGCTTTCGGAAATTGACTATGCCGAAGAAGTTCAAAAACTTCCCCTAGCAGCGGTCAAACAGGACCTTAAAAAAGTAATGAAAGACAGCAAAGAATGGTGGCCAGCCGACTATGGACACTACGGGCCATTCTTTATCCGTATGACCTGGCATGCTGCCGGAACCTACCGTACCGGAGACGGACGAGGAGGAGCCGGAACCGGCGCACAGCGTTTTGCACCACTCAACTCTTGGCCCGACAATGGCAACTTGGATAAAGCCCGTCGTCTGTTATGGCCCATCAAAGAAAAATACGGCAACCAACTCTCTTGGGCCGACCTGCTTGTATTGGCCGGTAACGAGGCCATCGAAGACATGGGCGGACCCACCCATGGGGTTGTCCTAGGCCGTGAAGATATCTGGCATCCCGAAAAGGACATTTATTGGGGCGCCGAAGACGAATGGCTAGGCGACAACCGCTACGGCGATACCCGCCAGTCACTCGAAAATCCGCTTGCAGCGGTCCAAATGGGCTTGATATACGTCAACCCCGAAGGACCCAACGGTAATCCCGATCCGGCCCTATCGGCCCAAGATGTTCGGGAAACCTTTAAGCGAATGGCCATGAACGACGAAGAAACTGTGGCCTTGACCGCCGGTGGACACACCTTTGGAAAAGCCCACGGAGCCGGAGATGCCGCATTAGTCGGTGCCGAACCCGAAGGATCACCCATCGAAGCGCTTGGCTTTGGATGGGCCAGTAAACACCAAAGTGGAAAAGGCGTTCATGCCATCACCAGTGGAATCGAAGGACCTTGGACTACCAACCCCGTTCAATGGGATATGGGCTACCTCGAACTGCTCTTTAAATATGAATGGGAATGTAAGAAAAGCCCAGCCGGAGCTTGGCAATGGCACCCCATTAATTGTGCCGAAGAAGATATGGTGCCCCAAGTGGATGGCAGTGACCAAAAGGTATTGCCAATGATGACCACCGCCGATATGTCGCTTAAAACAGACCCGGCCTATCGTAAAATCTGTGAGCGTTTTCTTAACGATCCCGAAGAATTTGGCCAAACCTTTGCCCGGGCATGGTTTAAACTTTTGCACCGCGATATGGGACCCAAAACCAACTATAAAGTCGGAGATTTTAAAGACGTAGAATACCTATGGCACGACCCAACACCCATTGGTAAAATCTTGACCGAACAAGAAGAAAACCAAGTACGCGAAGCAATTGCACAAAGTGGATTAAGCATAGCCGAAATGGTCGAAACCGCATGGGCTAGCGCAAGCACCTTCCGTGGGTCAGATAAACGCGGTGGGGCCAACGGGGCACGAATTCGTCTCGAACCTCAAAAAAATTGGGAAGCCAACAAACCCCAACAATTGGCCAAAGTACTGGCAATCTATACCGAAATTGCTCAAAAGCACAGTACGAGCATCGCCGATGTGATTGTCATTGGAGGTGCGGTTGGTATCGAAAAAGCCAGCGGAACACGCGTTCCTGTTACCACAGGTCGGGGCGATGCAACCCAGGAAAACACCGATATTGAATCCTTCGAATTGCTCAAACCCAAAGCCTGTGGGTTTAGAAATTACTGCGAAAAAGAATTTGCCGTCAGTCCCGAAGAAATGCTGCTCGACAAAGCGCAGTTGCTCGACCTTTCACCCAAAGAATTAACCCTTCTGGTCGGTGGACTTCGGGCGATGGGAGTTTCCCACAGTGGTGATGGTGTTTGGACCGATGGCCGTTTAAGCAACCAATGGTTTAAGACCCTCTTGTCGATGGAGGTAAGCTGGGGCCCAACCGGGTATAACAGCTACCAAGCAACCCACAAAACCACAGGGCAAAAAACAAGAACCGCCAGCCGTACCGACCTTGTATTGGGGTCAAATTCGGAGTTGCGTGCCTTGGCTGAGGCTTATGCCCAAAATGACAACAACGAGAAGTTTGTCCATGACTTTATCCAAGCTTGGAACAAGGTCATGAATGCCGATCGTTTTGATCTTAAGTAATACAATATTTAAATTGATCCAAAAGCCCGGTAATGCCGGGCTTTTTGGTTTTATAAAAAGAGGATTCTTCAGTGTATTATAGTTAACAACTAAAATGTACCTTTATACCATGTACTATACTAAAATTGGCTCCCTTTTGTTGGGGCTATTTCTCCTTTTTGGAGGCTGTAAGAAAAAAAATGAAGCGGTAGAAGAATGTGTCTGCTATCTGCTCTATGCACCCGTCTGTGCCGGTGGAAAAGTATATGATAACGATTGTATGGCCCGTTGTGACGGCTATACCGATGAAGAAATGACCCCCATCGACTGGGTGGATGGCCAAACAGAAAACCTACAATGTAATTCGACCGATTAATTCCCCACGATGACAATCAATCCACAAACCAAAACCGGTAGAATCTACTTGTATATCTTTACGCTTTTGGAAGCCCACCCAGAAGGCATCCAATGGACCACCCTCAACCGGATGATCGAAGAGAAATACCCCGACCTACACCCCAAAACCATCAATGGTTGTGTTTGGAAGCTAATCAAAAAATTTCCCGACAAAGTTCATAAACCCGCCAAAGGACTTTTTCAATTAAAATAAATCGGGATCTATGGGGATTTTGTACCTTAGAAAAGGTATTAACCTTTAAATCACCTTCTATGCACCCTCGTTTTCGCATTCTGTTTGTAGCTGGCCTAGCCGTGTTTACGTTAAGTCAATGTTCCCAAATACCCAAACCCAACGCACAAGACAATGCTCCACAGCAAGTCATTGCTTACTATGCTGGCAATGGTGATCAAATTGCTGCTTTTGACTTACAGGGTGTCGATCAATTGATCTATAGTTTTCTACACCTCCAAGGCAACGAATTGGCGGTAGACAATGCCGAAGACAGCATCAGTTTGCGTAAAATCATCGCCCAAAAAGAACGGTATCCCAACCTAAAAGTCTTGATCTCGCTAGGAGGCTGGGGCGGGTGTGAAACCTGTTCGGAGGTTTTTAACACAGCCGAAGGGCGCGAAGAATTTGCCCGATCTACAGCGGCCATTATCGAAACTTATCAGGCCGATGGAATTGATCTAGACTGGGAATACCCCGCCATTTCGGGCTATCCTGGACATTTGTATCAAGAAGCCGACCGGCCCAATTTTACGGAAGTCGTTAGGTTGCTCCGGCAATATATGCAGCCCGACGACATATTGAGCTTTGCCGCCGGGGCCTCATCACGTTTTCTCGAGCAGTCGGTCGACTGGGAAGCCGTGACGCCCTTGGTAGACAATATCAACATCATGAGTTATGATTTTGTCGGGTCTGGCTCCGACCAAACCGGTCATCATACGTCTTTATTTGCATCATCTGGGCAAAACCGTTCGGCCGACACCACCATACGCGCTTTGATCGAACGCGGGGTCCCCCCACAAAAAATTATAATCGGAGCCGCTTTTTACATCAAAACCTTTAAGGAGGTGGGCGACAGTAATCATGGTCTTTTTCAGCCAGCAGTTTTTAACCGCAGTTATAACCAAATGGATTTTGAAGCCCTCAAACCGCAGTTTGAATTCTTTTGGGATGCAGAGGCCCAGGCGCCCTATGCCTATGATAAAAACAACAAACTATTTGCCACCTTTGATGACCCGACATCCATTAAAGCCAAAGTGCAATACGCTAAAGACCTCGGGTTGGGCGGCATAATGTTTTGGCAATTGATGAACGACAAACCCCAGGAGGGTTTGCTCCAAGTCATGGTCGATGCCATGAAGGGCAACCCCTAAACCAACCGACTTAAAAAAGGGATTAATAAATCCCCAATTCCGCTTTGTACTCACCCACCGCTTTCATCAAACCCGTTGCGGCGTTATAGTCGTGTTTTTCGACGTATAAACTGGCTTTTTCGGTAATGTCGTTGATGGTTTGGCCGTTTTTAAGTGCTTCGACGGCTTGACTGTAAAAGTCGGCGATCCGTGCATCGTCTTTCTTCATCCTCCAAAATTTACTCCACCAAGGTACAAATTTTTTAAAACTCATGCTTTTTCTATTTAAGGGCACTAAGCGACTATCGAGCAACGGTCATTGAGCCTGTCGAAATGACCGTGCTGAATGGTCACTTCGATAAACTCAGTGTCCCCAGGACACTGAGCTCGTCGAAGTGTCGAACCGTATCGAAGTGACCAAATCCCCAAGAATTCCTACCTTTGCCCAACACTTAAACTGTTTATAGCATGCAACTGTACAACAAACTAAGTGCTGAAGAACGGCGTACACTTATCGAACAGGCCGGGGTCCAACGCCTCACCTTATCGTTCTATCAGTACCATCACCTGGATAACCCCCAACTGTTTCGTGATCACCTTTTTCTGCATTGGCACCCCATGGATGTTCTTGGACGTATATATGTCGCCAAGGAGGGCATCAACGCCCAGTTGTCGGTACCGGCTCCCCGTTTTGAGGAGTTTAAAACTTTTTTGGACAGCATTTCAGTTCTAAAAGGGGTACGCCTTAACATCGCCGTTGAGCAAGACAACGAATCTTTTTTAAAGTTAACCATCAAGGTGCGTGACAAAATCGTTGCCGATGGGCTGAATGACGCTAGCTTTGACGTGACCGATAAGGGGACCCACGTAAATGCCCAAAAGTTTAATGCGCTTTTGACCGACCCCAACACGGTTTGTGTAGATATGCGCAACCATTACGAAAGTGAAATCGGACATTTTGAGGGGGCCGTTACTCCCGACGTGGACACCTTTCGGGACTCGCTACCCATTATCGAAAAGGACTTGGCTGCCCATAAAGAAGACAAAAACCTGTTGATGTATTGCACCGGTGGTATCCGCTGCGAAAAAGCCTCCGCCTATTTTAAGCACAAAGGGTTTAAAAATGTATTTCAGTTAGAAGGCGGCATCATCGAATATGCCCGACAGGTCAATGACCAAGGCTTGGAAAATAAATTTAAAGGCAAAAACTTTGTCTTTGACGAACGCCGAGCCGAACGTATTTCGGAAGACATCATCGCCCAATGCCACCAATGCGGTTCGCCCAGTGACACGCATGTAAACTGCGCCAACGAGGCCTGTCACCTTTTGTTTATTCAATGCAAAGCCTGC
>Ga0181566_10005301_pt1 | contig 10399 bp, 31 predicted proteins | sample 101ome_15_FD_133762 | JGI IMG/M metagenome (GOLD analysis project Ga0181566, IMG submission 133762) | Coastal salt marsh microbial communities from the Groves Creek Marsh, Skidaway Island, Georgia - 101402AT metaG (megahit assembly) | ecosystem: Environmental > Aquatic > Marine > Intertidal... | reverse complement strand
TTACTGTGCCACTAAAACTATTGGCACATATTGTTTACACTAACTCCTGTTGCATCAACATATACTGCTCTTCTGTGACTTCATCTACACAATCTTGAATCACAGTGTAGATGTAATCAATATTGCCAATATCGTTGAAGATACGCTCACTCAGTTCAGGATCTCCTACCGCCACATAATCAATCTCCTCCTTTTCTTCATCACGAATCGCACAATCTTCGGCAGTGTAAATCCATGCCGCACAATGTGCATCTTCACCCTGAACTTTGATCAGTTTGTTGACACGATCTTGGAGTTCTTTGAGAGTGTAGTTCATCAGTTTGAGAGATTTTGTTGACGTTGTGAATCAGAATCTTCTTTGAATGGTTTATACTCAGGATGAGTATTTTCCCACCGTTTCAGTTCATCATTCCATTCTTCTTGATTTAATACATTGTCCCAAAAATCATTGTAGTTCATAAGAACTTTTTTGAACTTGTGTATACAATACACGATTTTGGTGCCAGTGGGGAGATTAGTGTGCACCTCTCCGACTGGCACATATTGTTGTAACTGATCAAGCATACACAAAGTAAGATCCAACGGTCTCACGGAAAATGTTAACGTTCTCCAGGATTTCACGACGGTTGTTGTAAAGAACTTGTGCACCGGTCCAGGTATACTCACCCAGGACAATTGCCAATGCGATGACACGAACTGCGGATTTCACTGCCATTTCTATCACGAATGCCAGAATGTTCAAAGTGTGAAGAATTGCGAGAATTGTGTTGTTCATTTGTGAAAAGAATTCGTGGGGAAGTAAGTAACATTTTCGACCCACAAAAATAACAATACCCCATCACGAATTCGAATGGGGAAAATAGTGTACAGTTCCCAGATTGGCACACTGTTCTCAATAACGAATGCTTATTGAGAATCAAATATTAATCATGTGCCAATCTGGGAACTGGTAGTTTAAAAGATATCTACCGTCTCCCTGATGCTAACATCAACGTTCTCATCTCCTTCTAGACCTAAGACATCACTCCAATTGATATCTTGCAAGTCTAGGTCATCATAACACTCGATATCAAGTGTTACACTTACAATACGTTTGCGTGTTTGTGTGTACATGAGGACCTCGTGCGATGTGTGCTTATTATATCATGCATAGTGCCTGTATGCAAGCTCGTTATAATCACATGAATCTCGTACATACTCGTCATCCATCTCGTATGCGTCTTGTACGTTATATTGATTATGTGTATCTCGCATCATGTACTCGCACATCTCGTCGAGATTATATGAATAAGACTCGTTGTTATACTCGTATGATAACTCGTATGTAATCTCGTAGTCTTGGTACATGGGATCTCGTGCAGGTGAATCTCGTACTCTGTTATTATACCGACCACCCTCTTAAATGTCAAGCGGGTCTCATAAGCAATATTTATAAAAACTCTGTGTCCTGTAAGAATTTCTGTGCGTCCCTGTGGGTTGACAAAGGTCCGTTCGTGTGCTAACGTGCTAAACTCACAAGACCTGGAGAGGTTACTCACATAAGATCAGGAGGTTTATGAGAAGATTACTCAGGGGTTACTCACAAGCATCTAGAGAGTATCTACAGGGTATTATTCTCAATAACTATTGCAATTGAGAATCATTAAACAAAGAAAGAAAACATATTTATAATACCATTTATAATCATTATTTTATACTTTAATGGTATAATTCGCTACTTTTCCTTACCGTTAGTTCGTTAGCACTCACCATTTACCTATAGGACACTGACTCACTCCAAACTTAACCTTTGTACCCAGATGACAACCACACTGTCTACAACGATTCTGTCTTACACTATAGTAATCACACTTCTTACATACATCTAATCTTTTCTTTTGTTCTTCTTCTGATAGTATAAGTTTTGTATCATTGGAGGGTGATATATCAATGACATTCTTGACTACTTCGAATGTAAACTTTGCTAGATTCTTTCCTTGTTCATGAATAGATGGAAAATTTTCCCCGTTCGGGTAGCTTTCTTCTTTCATATTAATATCCTCCCAGATAATACCATCCTGTGATTACATACTTATTACCTTCTAATACCATTCCTCCTCTATGTGTATGTGTATAACCTGCTGGCCATAATAACAATTTACCTTTCTCTGGTTGTTCTCTCCTTTTATAATATAAGAACTCTGTTTCTCCTCCTTGAAAATCATCATTCAAATACACCATCCATACCATCACTCTACGACAATGTTCTAGACTTGTATGTTCATCGTGCCAGACATGATAACCTCCTCCTGGTGGTGTCTTCTGTACCTTTTGAACAATCGAATACATTGGTACAGTCTTTAATGTACCAAACACTTGTTGATACTCTTCCAGACATTCATTCAATGGTTCATATAATTTGGAAACCGGATCAAATGATAAAGATGGTCCCATGTCATGTAGATCACAAGCCCAATCAAATCGTCCGGCATTTGAATTCTCAAACTGAGTATCTTCACAATAGACATCATTAATCGATTGATAATAATCAAATGTCTTTATGATCTCATCACAGAATTCGTTGCTGTAGATGTTGGAATATGATCCGATGAATTGTGAATACTCACCCTTTAATTTCTTGTTGTTTAATGATGTGTTCATAATCAGGATACTTTTCTATAATGATTTCTTTTAATTGATTGTAGTGTGTGCTCTTCCATTCTTCATCATTTGATATCCACTTATCCAATGGACAATCTCCCCAGGGGTCCTTGATCTTATGTGGTAGATAACATCCACACTCCTTACATCCTTCCTCTGGTTCATCAAAGTGCTCACATGATTGACAAATACTCCACCTTTCCTTTTGACAATTTGATGAAGAATAAAATGGATGTTCTGCCTCCTGTAAGAAGAACTCATCCATAAACTTGAATACTAAATCACTGAATGCCATGATAGTTTGTATCTGTATCTTTATATATTCTGAATATTTCCTTTGACCGTATTCTCGGTGAAATATGTAAACTTAGCTCCCTTTTTCTTCAGTGCCGCACCTGCACTACCGGCACTATTTTGTCCCCAGGTTCCTCCATCATTACCCTTATTCCCACTGTTTCCTTGTGAATTTCCACCAGTCTGTGGACAGGATGAGGTGGTGCCACCACCACCAGGATTGCCTTTGTGTGGTGAAGAATTAATTGGAACATTGCGATTTGACCATCCCTTTCCTGATCCACCATTACCACCGGCACCAGCACTACCTCCCGATAAATCATTACTAATTGTTCCCTGACAACCGGCAGTCCAGGATGGAGAACATTGATAACCCGAAAAATTATTTCCGTTCCATCCCTGCCCGGAACGACTACCTCCACCACGACATCTGGATCGGGTTGAATTTGGATTCGCAGAAATAAGTTTCACAGAGTTAATATCCATACCCGCGGGTCTACGATTCTTACATCCACTTTTAGAAATACCCGCCTGACTATAGTTTCGACCATCACCTGAACTACCACTATAACCAAAATTATTGGTTTCCTTACAAGTTAAACCCGGTCCCGAATTACCACTATTTCCTGATGAACCACCACCACCTCCAGACCAAATCTTTCCGAAAGATTGAACCTCAACATCTCTCTGAGTATAAGTATTGTTCACATAAAGTGCATCCCCACCGTTTCCATTGGGTGCTCCACCCTCTCCATAAATTGCACCACTTCCATTGACATTAATCTGTAAATTATAAAGATCTCCATCAAATGTCAGTGCATCATCATTCACATTATCGGCATGAATAATTCCATCAACAACAAATTTTTTCAATATACTCCGATCTAAATTACCATTCCATACTACAGTATCTTCATCATTATATGCAAGTTCTGTATCAGTACCACTTTGTGTCACCACATATTCTGTGATTGTATTTCGAAGTTTGTCTGTATTCCAGTTTTCGGCAACCACCGGAACACTTTCATTTTCTTCTGCATCAGGAACACGACCACTTCCTAAAGTTGAATCATCATCCCAATCGACTCCATTCGATACATTTCGAAGATAATCACTGGCTTTGACATTATTGGCACTGCCACCAAATGCAGATCGAATATCAGAAAATGAAATGGCAGATCCTATCGGACCAGTAAATTGTGTTGTCTTTGTAATATTGACTGCCATGAATGTATGGACTCTTTTTTGTTATTTATTGTGGTGCATACTTAATTGCAACCGTAAACCGATATCGTGATCGAAATGATGTTGCACGATGTGTCATTCTACCATCAAACATGACTAATCGATTCGGAATCGGACTCACACCATAAACATTATGATCCACATAAAACTGAGTTTCTCCTCCCTCTTGAATATTCCAATCTGGATTCACATAATACAAAAATGTGATTCCTTCTCCATCAGTATGAAAATATGGATTCTCTCCTGGTGCAAAACAATTCACATACATTCGATATAACTTCATGTTCTTCAAAAAGGAACACTTCTCCTCCAATCTCTCAGACAATAAATCATAAATTATCTCCACCTTCTCAATGTTTCTGATCATTCCAACCGGAGGTAATCCATCATCATCAATTTCTCCAAATGTATATTCAGTGTGAAGACAATAATCTAATACACTTTCATACTCATTTTGAGATAAAAAATTGTCTTCATAATTAATTTCCATAGGACAATAACCTCAAATTAAATGCTATCGTAATACGTGGATTGTCTGGGGTTGGTTTTGACTTCTGAACATGATGTGTCAAATAAGATGGGAAAATGAGTAGATCTCCTTCCTTTACTTTTGGTGTCCAACTCTCTTTATAATAATTTGATTCCATCTCAAATGAATGAGATCTCAACATCGAAATTGGATCATGAAATGTTGTTGATGTGTGCTGTTCTTCATCAAATTTTAGATAGTGAATACAAGAAAAATGCACCGGAGGTAGAAACGGTGACGAATTAATGTGATGATGTTCTTCTTGATATTCTCCATCACTGTAATAATTAAACCACATATCCTCCAGTGAAAAACTCACTGGTTTGTCAAATACCGAACTCACATATTTCATGTACAGTTCATGAATCTTCTCAGACTTAAAGATCCTATGATTCAATTCATTCTGATCAAATGATGTAGTCAACTTATCGGTCAACCAACCATTCGGAATTGGTAGTTCTTTTTCTTCATAACACTTTTGTATTGATGTCAATACTTCTCTCTGAATGACAGAGTTTTCTCTTACATTAGTGTGATATAAGGTGACCGGAAAGAGTGCTCTTTTGTAATGATTCCTCATTGTGGATCTAAGTATCTACCCTTCTGTGATTTATACTCATCAATATTGATCTCCCTTCGGTTTCTCACATATTTTAATTCGTGCCAATTTTCAGGAAAACACAATACACAACAATGAACTTTTTTGTGCATTTCATTCATCGTATACTCACAAGGTGGTTTATCCTTGACACTAACTTCAATCGTAATATATTCATTATTGACAAAATAAACCCACCCTTCGGTGACTCTTCCTAGAGAGTCTTTCCATACAACATAGTCATCTAATCGGGGGACATAAGACATTTCATTAAAGGATTCAAATTGAGTTTCATTGCAGTATAGGGACGTGTATCATCTAAATCAACAACATCTCCAACTTTTTTTGAATTAATTGGTGCATGATACTGATGTTTCTTTGTATTATAGAACCCCCAGATTGATCGTGGAGGTACATCAGTATAAGAAAACTCGCCATGATTGATAATCCAAATGGCAAGAACATTTCGTTTGAACTCTGTTACCTCATAGGAATATCCTTCAGGTGGTTCATGTGGAAATGAAAAATCAGTAATCATTGTTCACGAACAATACGGATTCTTTTGGGAGAAACACCTTCACCCAATAGACCTTCATAAAGGTTTTGTGCCTCATTTTTAGGTAAAGAAGAGTACAGAACCGTCCACCCAGAAGTTTCAAATTCTTCAACACGATAAAGTTTTTGTTGTTCCATAAAATTAAGTGCAGAATGCATCAATTATACCAGATTCATGTTCTTCCGCCAACTTGAGTTTGGTAGATTTCACAACCTGTTCCATAATTAAGTGACCGTAATCGTTTTCAAAATCTTCTTCATCAGATAAAATATCAAATGCCTCTTGATCACTCTTGGCAATTAGTGTGATAAGTCCACCATATTCAGATTCAGGAAATGGCACCCAATAATCAAGAATGTAGAGATAGTTGTCTTTTGAGTTCATAATAAACAGAGGTCAGTTTGAAATTAATATATTGTTCATATTCATTTCCCTTTAAAAGAGAAATTAAGTTTTCTAATTGTTGGATTGCAATCAGCAATTTCTCTTTTTCGGACATTTCCAACTTCTCTTCGATAAACTGTTTTTCCTCCATCTGGTGACTCATAAACATATTTTTTCATAGGAACTCCTGCGTAAAATAATCAACTGTCAATTCCATTTTAGCAGCAGTATTTTCAATGAACTGATCACACAATTCTGGAGCATCTTCCTTGATAATTTCATACCAATTATACCAAAGATTTGGATTGGTGGCAGGAGTGATAGATTGTTTCATCATTAAAAAGAAGGTTCACAGATTGGGTCATGTTGAATATCGCAGATTGAAGAGTCCATGTTATCATAAATCTCCTTCAATCTGTTGTAAAGTGATGGTGCACTGCCATAATGTTTGGCAATTCGATTCTCATCACCATATTCTAAGAGTTGTAGTGCGGAGAGAATAACACCTATTTCCTGAACATTCAGTGGTACATTCTTCTCAAAAGTCATTGTACTTCTTGCTTACTACAACTCTAATTATATCACATCAAACTGCGAAGATCTTTAACTGCTCCTTGCATTGCAGACCTGGCAAATCCCGTCGCATAAGGATAACCTTTCTCATTTGGATTCTCTGGTGCAGTGTAACAAACATTGATTGCATCTTCCAATCGGTTGATGATAAGATCCAGTTCCATTTTGGTCACATTCATCTCACACATCGTCATTGATCTCCAGTTGTTTGAATTCAAGGTGGTCACAGCAGGAATCGTCATCCTGCAAATCAATCATCTCAGTATCAGTGAGACAGGTGAGTTTACCAAACAAGAAGTCGATAAACTCATGATCTTCTTTGGAAAACATCACCAAATCTCCGTCCAACGTTTGTGGTTTACTTTAGTAATTCTACCTTCCTTGAGCATGTTATCACATACTCTACAGAAAACTTCAAACTTTTGTGCTCGGGTGAGTGTATCTGCATCGGTGCATTTGGACATCACCCGGATCATTTGTTGCTTGGAAGTAATCATGAGAAGAGAGAAACAATGATAACAATAATGGAGAGAAGATACAACATCAGCACATCATCGGCATATACTCAGACTGAGGAAGTTTCTCAGTGTTGTAACCAGTAACCTCCGCACCATTAGCAATACGGGATTCCCACTCATTCTTAGCAGTGAGCAGGGTGACGGTGCTGTAGGACTTCAGACCATTCTTGCGCCAGGTGACACGTTTCTGGAAACGCTTGACACCCTCATCGGCAATATATGCTTCGGGGAAGAAGTCAACGATGGTGACGTTAGTGGTGAGTTGCATGGGGTCTCTTGCGTTGATGAACTTATTATAGGGCAGACTGGGGCAGAGTCAGGGGCAGAGTGGACAGTTCCTCAACTGTCATATCAGTTTACCTCAATGAAACTATAGTATCCCTTTTCCTTATAGCAGTATAACGTAAACTCCATTTGTTCCTCAAAAGTGTATCCTTCTATCCAGGGAATTGTTTTTACAACAGTGTCTCCTCCAAAGTCATCATCTGCCTCCTTATAAGACGATTTGACTATATCAACGGTTCTGTCACCAGTGTTGACATACAATCCCCATTCATAGTGAATAGTCATCAGTTGTTCTCCTATAGATCCCACGGTTTTACGTCTAATAAATCTACAAGTTCATCTAATAAAGATTCATTCTTTGAACTGTCATCACCACATTCATTGCGCCAAAGAATCTTAGTAAGATAGATAGCTTCTTCTTTTGTTAGAGAAATAGTGATGCTAGTTTTCATGAGTCCTCCTCCCGTACGGGGTGCAGTTGGTTAAATGCTTCAAGGAGTTGTTCCTTATCAGCACCTTCTTCGATTAGACGCTTCAGTTTATCTTTGGGAGTTTCGACATACATCCATTCTTTGCCGCTGATGATGCCATGGACACTGCCGACATCGCCCCAGATACTACCCCAGACATTACCCTCTACATCGCCATGGACATCGCCATGGACATCATAGACATACCAAGTACCGGCATCATCCTGCTCAAAGGAGACAATCTCCAGGGCTTCGTCTAATGTGATCTGGTTCGAAAAGAGAGAGTTGCTCATCAGTTGTTCCTCCCCGTACGGGATGCACCGAATAGGTTTTTAATCTTTTCAACAATGAGTTTGAATCTGGGTGCAGTATATTCTGTCTCTTCATCAGCAGGCTCTTCACATTCTATCTTCTCCCACAATAATCCTTTCTCTCCACACTTGGACAAAAGATCACTATTCCAATTTCTTTCATCACGACGATGACGCTCACATTCAGAGACTTCAGGGATGCCATCGACTAGATTATATTTGGTGATATGTTCTGGATGATGACAAAAATAATCTTCATAACCAGGCCATCTATACTCTTTTTTAGACCACTTACAGTCTTTACAGAATTTCATTTGTTGTCCTCTCCAAACATTTCATCAAACAAAGATACGTTGTTGTCAAGAGCATACTGTGAACGAGTCACCCAAATGTCTTGCTCAACCCATGCCAGTTGTGCCTTGAGTTCATCACGACGCTTACGAAGTTCGTAGAGTTTCTGATTCCGTTCAGTGATGGTCATGTGCTGTTCCGTTGATGTAATTAGTATAGGGTAGATCAGGCAGCACGGACCTCACCAGCGACCACTACGTCAGCTGGCACACGGGAGATGGTGTATCGACGGATCTGACCGTCAAACTGACGCCAGGCATCAACAGTTTCATTCACAATGCGATTGTGCTGACGATCGGCACCCTTGGCAGTGGTGCAACGCTTTGCCTTACGGAAATAGATGATCGGTTGCACTGCATCCTTGGTGTCGATCTCAACCTTGTAGAAAACGTTGGTGTTGCCCATGGGTGCCGTCCCTTGATTACCTTGTAATTATACAGCCATCAGACGGTTCGGAAAGGAACCCTGTGCCACTTGTTTGACTGGACTACCTTGTTTATCACTCATATACAGATCATATAGGATTTCTTCACTCTCCCGTGCCTCAATTTCATGTGGTTGATCCTTATAATCGTAATTTTCGACCGGTTCTTGACAATAACACATTTTTCCATGCGTAAACCGCAGGGAACCGTCTACCCACTGTGCCAGGTGGGTCAGTTCATGAAAAAGAGTTTTTATATACAACTCCTTACACATATCGGTCTGAAGTTCAATCAGGAAGTGTCTTGGTCGATAAGAACGACCAATAACATCACAGTACCCCAGCACATTATCACGTCTCAATCCACGATGAACAATATCCACATCAATCTTATGTCGTGGATAATATTTGTTCAGAAACCAAGAGGTAACATCCTCACAGAGTTTCTTAGAATAACCGTATCCGGAAGTGAAAATAACAGAGTGCATAGTCGAACTCCCCAGTTCATGAAGATAAAAAAGGAACCAATGAAAATGAGTTTGTCTTTAGATGTCATAAATCTTTCTCACTTTTAATTGATTCGTATACAGAGTCAATTAAACTCAGAAACTCATTCATGTTGAGTTGTTCTTCAGATCGAATCATTCTTTTGAGTTTGGTGAGATCTGGAGAAGCACAGTATGCCTCTCCAATTAACAGATTGCCGTAACCGGAAACTGCCATCAGTTTTTCTTGTTGTTTGAGGAATAGTTTAGCATAACACTTGCAAACTTCTTTCAGTTTATCAATATCATTAAATCCATCTATCTCTCTTGCCTGCTTTTCATAGGCAAATGACTTTGATGGTGAGTCAAGTGTGATTTTAACTGCCATCATTTTTTATACAAATAACGGTCCATGTATTCATCAAGAGTTAAACAGTCATCATCAGTGTCAGTTTCCTCTATCAGTTGTTCAATCGTAAGTTCTTGAATTTCCTTGCGATATTCTTCGGGAGATGGATCATCAGGGTCATAATCATCATGGCAGAGATACTCCCACTCTGCCACAAGTGCATCGATCAGTTGCTCTCTAGTGTACTTCATAGGGTCATAATCATCATGGCAGAGATACTCCCACTCTGCCACAAGTGCATCGATCAGTTGCTCTCTAGTGTACTTCATAATCACTTCATGTAGAGATAAGAACCTGCCCAGTCAGCATTCTCCAACAACCATTCAC
>Ga0181566_10005296_pt1 | contig 10409 bp, 10 predicted proteins | sample 101ome_15_FD_133762 | JGI IMG/M metagenome (GOLD analysis project Ga0181566, IMG submission 133762) | Coastal salt marsh microbial communities from the Groves Creek Marsh, Skidaway Island, Georgia - 101402AT metaG (megahit assembly) | ecosystem: Environmental > Aquatic > Marine > Intertidal... | reverse complement strand
TCCTAGTATTCCTTATGGTCACGGCAATTGTGGCTTTATTCAAGGAGAGCAGCAGCGTAGCTACAATCGCTGTTACTGGTGTAATGACAACGCTTACCTCATACATCTGGGGAGAGACTAAAAGACCTTCTGAGCAACAGTAATGAAATTCAAAGTATTGACATATTCCATCTGGCTCAATGTGCTGCTTTTTGCCCTGGTGATACTGACCTCCTCCAAGGCCAGCAAATCACTGGCAGGGTATCAGCGTGTCATTGTGGCCAATGAACAGCTCAATGTCAAATACTCAGATGTTCTGGACATCAATGGACGGATTGTGGGGCGGAACCAAGTACTGGAGCTCAAAAATGAGGAGCTAGAAAAGCTCCTTCCTGAGTTACACCAGGAGATCAAATTTCTCCAGGTAAAACCCCAAAGGGCGCAGTCCGTTTCATCTACTGCATTCACTACTGAAACTCGTATCCAGACAGTACTAAAAGACTCTACTGTCTTTGATACGGTGGCTGTAAAGCACTTTAGCTATGAAGATGAATTCTGCCAGATAGAGGGCTTTGCGGTGAACGATACCCAGCATCTAAATATTTCCTACCAGGACACGCTGATTCAGACGGTCTATAGAGGCGAACGAAAGAAGCCTTGGCTTTGGATATTCTCACCCAGGCAGCTAGAACAACGTGTGGCACTCAAAAACCCTGATGCCACCATCAACTATTCACAACACATACAGATACTACAATGAAGAATTACAGCACTACAAAGCACCACGGCTTAATGGTCATGGAAGACTCCAAGAAGTTGGATACCCTCAATAAGAAACTCAAGAAGCTGGAGAAGGACTTTAAGATTCGTGAGGTAGACATCACCTTCAAAGAAGAGAAATTGCACTTCAAGCAAGTACGCTCTTCAGCTGATGCGTACAAATTCATTCGTGATGTGATGTTCAAGGATCTTGAGATCCAGGAGCATTTTATCGTGCTGTTTATGGACCACAGCAATACCATTACTGGGTACTATCGCCACACTAAGGGAACGATCAACTCCACCAACGTGGATATTGAAGTGATTCTAGCAGTGGCCATCAAGACGCTTTCCAAGGCCATGATAGTATCTCATAATCACCCCTCAGGGCAGAAGAGGCCAAGCGAAGCAGACCGCAGAATGACTAAGCAACTCAAGCAAGCAGCTCAAATCTTTGGTATATCGGTATTAGACCACGTTATCGCAACAAAGGATGGCTACTACAGCTTTGCTGACCATGGAGAGCAGAGTCTCAACGGCCTGTCTGGAGGTAAAGAGAAGAAAGGCCTTGCTGGGCCCTCAAAGCCTGGAGACAATTTGGAATACGCAGCTTTAAACCTTGCAACTGAGTTATGATTCTTACACCCAAATACTACATAGACCTCTCATGCCAGGTAGATTTTTCAGCCTTGCCAAAGGCCTTGAATAAGGGGCATGACCTGGCCATTACAGCCTTTAAGGACAAGCAAGCTGCTTACAAAGCGAACAAAACAGTGAAGACCGTGATGGACCATTACCTCTGTGAGCTCAATGAGGCTATTTCCCAAAAGAAGCCTGCTAAGTCCACTAACAAAAGGAAGAAGCGCAGTGCTACACTTAAGCCAGTAATGGGTGATGTGGCATTGATCTCTGAAGAAATCCGTTTTATCCGTCGCTTCTTGTGGTTGGACGGTAAGACACGCAGCAAGGACAGCATCAAGCGACTACTGTTCTCATTGCAAAAAGCGATGGTAGAGCGCAGAATCCGTAAGAACTCACCCTATGCTGATGAGATCCAAAAGATTCATGATCAGCTATGGGAAATCGTAGTTGATAACCAAATTCAATCGTTCATCGTAGAGCTAGATCCCAAGCTCAAGGCGCACTACAAAGAGATCGTAGGTTCACAGTCCGTAAAAGAGGCCGTGAAGCTTCTAAAACGATTCATTCCCCTTCAGGGCAAATCCGATATAGATGAGAAGGTGATCAAGCTCCATAAGCAAGCCATTCACTTGATCGGGGAAAAGAAAATCAAGATGGACAACCCGTACCACCTCAGGATCATGCAGATGATTGAGGTCCTGGAACATTACATTGAAGACACCCAGTATGAAGACCCAGAGTTGGCTTACAATCTTCAATACCTAGGGAAACTTCCCGATGTGATGAGCTCTGAACAACTCCTCTCCATGGAATTTGAAACCATTGGTCTTGTTGGAAAATGGAAGGAACTCATTGGTGATCCTTCTGTTGGTTTCTCAATGATGGTATTCGGCCAACCTAAGAGTGGGAAATCCACCTTGATGTTGGAGTTCGCTCAACACCTAGCAGAGAACCACGGTAAGACCCTTTATGTGGCCATTGAAGAAGGCTTCGGCTATACACTCAAGGATAAGATTCAGCGCGTAGGGGCAACTTCTGAAAATCTATCTTTCGCAGCTGAAATACCCAAAAAACTTGATAGGTTTGACTTTGTGTTTATTGATTCCATTTCCAGAGGGGGTATGGAGATTGACGACTTGATTAAACTCCAGGAGCAATACCCGAGAGTTGGGTTTGTCTATATCTTTCACACCACCAAGGATGGTCGCTTCCGTGGAGGAAATCACTATGCCCATGAAGTTGATGTTATTGTGGAAGTGAGTCCTAAAGAGATCAATTCCAGCGGGAGATTTGGAGCAAATGCTGTTCAGACAATTTGATTCACTTTTAATTAATAAAATAAACTCTCAAACAGGTAAATGAAATGAGAATTATTACTCATTTCATTTTCGCTTTTTCCTAGTGAAACTTTAAATTAGTAATAACCCAAATACTGTTTATCATGAAATTTTATCACTTACTAGCAATAGGAACAATTGCTCTTTTTGCTTCATGTGAGGAAGAGGCTAACAACCCAACCCAAAAAGAACTTGACAAGAAAGAAACTTATCATGTCATTGGTAGATCAATTGCAAAGTCCATTGCTAAACCAGAAATAAAATCCTTTATAGAAGAAGAAGCCAGCAAGCTAGAATATGGGGACTACGAATTCTTACTATCTGGCGCCATAAAGAAGAAAGTAAATGGAGAACCTTTTTTGCAAATCATTGCACGAAACGCAGGTAAAAAGACGTCTGAAATAGAGGAAATGATTTCGAATTATCCAAAAATCACATTAGCAGTTCACAATCCTATCCAATACAAAAATCAATCTGCCACAGCGGTAAACACATACATTGTAGAAGAAGAGGTGGTAGACTCCCTATATGGATATACACCTGCGGGGAACACTTGCTCAATTCTAGCAGCAACTGAACCAACAACTCCTGTGTTATTAATAAAAGATAACGAGAGAGTTTTTTCAGTAGAAATTGATTCAGACGCATACCAGTTGGTAAAAGTAAAGGAGTCAAACGGTCATGTTTTTGACTATCCTATTTATGAAGACAACACTACCTTATCAATTAGTATGTTTGATTATTTTAAACTTCGTTTAGACACAGTACAACAAAACTCTAACAAGGTCAACAGTTGTAATCCCGTTGGATGTCCAACAACTGCTGATAGAGATTCTCGCAATAAGAAAGATGTGGTAAACAACTTTAGTTTTCAAAATAACAGCAGCTTGAATGACGTGGAACCTTGGTACTATCTTGGCCCCGAGTTTCAACTAACCATCATTATGGCTGATTGTTCGGGCGCTGACAATCCAATATATCATCCATGGGGCGGAACTAGAAGTGATTATCTAAATGGCAATGTTCACACTCTTCCATATCCCTTAACCGTTGTAAACTGGATAGAATCCACTTGGGGTTCACGTATGTATTATCATATACAAGAAATTGACAAAAAACCTGAACTTACAACTAAACTTACATTGACAATGTCAACAACTTTCAACATAGGTGGCCAAGAAGTTGAAGTTGAAGCCGAAACTGAAATTGCCTATCACCCAGATAACGACCTTGTAGGTGCAGTTTATGTTGAATACTGTGACCCGGCAGATTGGTGGGATACGTTCAGATATACTGCTGGTGGGTTTATATTTCAAGTTTGGGAAAAACATAATTAACAATGAATTACAAAAAAACTTTGGTAAGCTTTTTGACAGGGCTGTCAATAAGTGTAAATGCTCAAATTTCATTGAAGGCGCAGGCAGGGTATTCTTTTCTAACTAAAGGAGACTTTCCCGCTATTTCACATGGCTTTGGATTATCCACACAGCTTAACAACGTATTTACTTTTGCTATGGATTTCTCATCTCATCAGAGCTGGAGCACAAATAGCTATGCCGGCAGCCTTAATGTTGAAACGAACATGATAATTACGGACTATTATAGAGGACTTGAGTTCGGCAATATGCCATACAATACCCATACCCTCGGGTTTAGCCAACTAGGATCAACCCCTTGGAATAGTCAAATGAATGCCTTAAATGCGTCGATTATAGCAAACCAAAGAATAGGAGAAAAGTGTACTGCTACTATTAACGCAGGGATATCCCTTGGACATTTTAAAGAGTCTGGGGTTCATCTTCATTTCACTGCCAGGGAAGCACAAAACTCTGCTCTTGACCTTCCTAATGAGATTCAAATCTATCAGACTTATCATTTACAATGGCTAGACCTTGGAACTAAATTAGGAATAGGTTTAAACAGATCTCTTTCATCCAAAACTATGATTGGACTCAGCTTTAATGGGTTCTACTATCCAAGAACTCCAAACCTGATTTGGTATTCTAACGTCAGTATCTCAACTGAACTATAAAGTATTTTCATGCTTTACTGATAACAAGCCCCGCCAGGCGTAAAACCAAAAGAATTTAAAAAAAAAACAGATAGGTTATTCGATAGACATGGGATAACATAGAAACTTTTATTAATAAACTAAACCAAAATGGCAAAAACATATCGAATTTTTGTTAGTCACTCATGGACATACAGTGATGCTTATGAAAAAATGATCAAATTTTTCAATGATCAAAATCTAGATTATTATAATCATTCTGTTCCACAAAGCAATCCTATTCATACAAATGGAACAGACAAAGAATTAAAAGCCGCCATTGAAGCCAAAATCAAGGGCACTAGTTGTATCGTTATACTAGCCGGAGTCTATTCGAGTTACAGCAAATGGATTCAGAAGGAAATTGAAATTGCACTTGAATATGGAAAACCAATTATTGCTGTTGAACCCTGGGATGCGGACAAAACATCTAAAGTTGTTAAAGACAATGCTGATGTTACGGTTAAATGGCAAGGGAAATCAATCGTTGATGCAATAAAAAACTACGGTTAAATGAGAAAAGCACTTGTTGTAGGAATCGACTACTATGAAAATGTAAACACCCTTTTTGGTTGTGTTAATGATTCATATGCTGTTAAAGCAGTTTTAGATAGAAACAGTGATGGAACTGTTAACTTTTCGACCAATCTAAAAGTGGCTTCCAATGAATCATCAGCCATTACAAGAAGGGAATTAAAAGATTTGTCAAAGGAATTATTTAAAGATGATTCTGATGTTGCACTTTTTTATTTTTCTGGGCATGGTTTTGTTGAGAATACAGGTGGTTATCTTATAACTAGTGAATGTACCAATGGTGATGACGGATTCTCACTGACAGATCTTCTTCAAATTGCAAATAATTCACCTGCAAAAAATAAGATAATCATTTTGGATTGCTGCCATGCTGGATTCGCTGGCAAAGCCTCTGGGAATTCCAATGATTCAGTTCTTAGTGAAGGATTAACCATCTTAACAGCTTCAAGTGAAACACAATATGCACTTGAAGTTGATGGATCAGGAGTATTTACCTCCTTACTTGTAGACGCCTTAAATGGAAGTGCCTCTAATCTAGTAGGAGAAATAACTCCGGGTAGCGTTTACGCTCATATTGACCAATCTCTTGGACCTTGGGAACAAAGACCTTTGTTTAAAACTAATGTTAAGAGTTTTACAAGCCTAAGAAAAGTCCAAGCTCCCATTTCCTTAAATGATTTAAAAGAGATTACGAATCTTTTCCCGAAAAGAGATGAACCATTTAAGTTAGACCCATCGTTTGAGTCTACAGAGAATTCAGCCATTGCAGAAAACACCGATAAATTTGCGCTGCTTCAAAAATATAATAGAATAAACCTTGTTGTTCCGATAGATGAAGAACACATGTACTATGCGGCTCTGAATTCTACAGGTTGTCAATTAACAATTTTAGGCGAACATTATTGGAACCTAGTGAAAAAAGAAAGAATATAAAAAGCCCATAACAAAGTGTATAGTGCATACCCTTTGGGATACGCACCATACACAAACGGTTAGCCACCATTAAAAAACACTAACTTTAGTCCAACTTATGCTGACGACTTACATTCTATAAGCGGTTACGGTTATGGGCTCGTGTTAGACGTGCATTATTCGGTTAACACTATTTGACTCAACTCTTTCAATGTTGCATTAAGGAAACGGCTTAAGTAAAAATTATCATTTGGTTACAAAAAGATACGGGCAAGCTTTGGAAGCAAATAACTTTATATTCAAATTAACATGAATTCAAAATCAATTTTTTTGGCTGCCTTAATAGGCCTTTCGTCGATCACTTTTTCTTGTTCAGAAGATGAACCACTACCTGAGTTAGCTTCCTCTAGTAAGACATTGAATACCACAAATTTCGAATCGTTTATTAAAGACGTTGAAGACAACTTTCATAGTGACCAGTCTTTTGTTGAAAGTTTCGTTGGGAAATACGACGCCGGCACTTTAACTCAAGAAGATTACAATTATATGCTTATTTTACTACAGTCATCATTAGTAGAAGACGTAACCAACCTTGACAACCAGTGTACCTCTTTAGGCATTTATGATGCCATTGAAGATAGGCTTCAAGATTCTGACTTTCCGTCATACGCACCGGCCGGTTCCTCAGGAGGATCATTAGATTGTGATAGGCTATTAGCAATCAGAAATGCAATGTTAGAGGAATGTGACAACTATTTCTGGGGAGTAGATGAATACTGTAGAATGGCCGTCATGATTGCGTGGTGGATTCAAAGTGAAGACTGTGTCTAACAGAAAAGAAAACATGAATAAGCGAATAACATCAAGAATAGTTCAACAAGAGATAATAAGAGTTCTTGTTTTTCTCGGACTATTGACTATATATTTCACGAGCAATTTCGGTAAAACTATTGGGGTTCTCCATTTCTTATTGATATTGCTAAACCCAAAGGTATTTGGAATGAGTCGTGTAGTAAATAAGGTTCATTTCCTGATCTTCAAATAAGTTGGACGGGGTTTATCAACACTCTCTGTCTTCTGCCATTGAGTCTGATACTTTAGATCATTTATTTCTATTGAGCTAAAAGACAATAGACACAATTAGCACGATACTAAGGAATGAACTTATGAGTTCATAAAGCAGTTAAGCACAAATTATCAAACTCTAAAAATGCAATTTTACAATAGGTTCTATATTGAGAGTAGATCTTGGGTTCAAGGAATGAAGCAATTAAAAACTGTCACTTTGAAGGCTTCCCATTAAACAGTAACGGTTAAAAATTAAAAATCGTTAACTTAGAAAAGAAGGAAGCAAAATGAAAAAGAGCAAGTTTACAGAGAGCCAGATTATTGGCTATTTACGCCGGATGGAACAAGGCGAGAAGACTGCAGATCTATGCAGGGAAGCGGGTGTCAGTCAGGGCACCATGTACCAATGGAAGAGCAAGTATTCCGGCATGGAAGTGAGTCAGCTGAAGAAGCTCAAGGAGATGGAGAGCGAGTTGTCACAGTACAAGAAGATTGTGGCGGAGCTGACGCTTCAAAATACGGTCTTAAAGGATGTGATCGAAAAAATGCTATAGGGCCTGCCGAGAAGCGGGAGCTGGTGGATTACAGTCGTAAAGAACACGGCATTAGTCTGCGGCAGGCCTGTATACTGTTTAGTCTTCATTTTTCGGTGTACTACTACAAGCCCAAGCCCAATGAAGATCATCTGGTTCGTGATGCGTTATCCTCCTTGGCCGAGCAGCATGCACGTTGGGGGTTTTGGATGATGCACCACCGTTTGAGGAACCTGGGACATCTATGGAACCATAAACGCGTGTACCGCATCTATACAGAGATGGGGTTGAACTTGCGCAGAAAGACCAAGAAGCGATTGCCTGCGCGTACTCTGGAGCCGCTTTTACAACCGATCTATGCGAACGAGACGTGGAGCATGGACTTCATGCATGATGTGCTGAGCAACGGAGTGAAGTTCCGCAGCTTTAACGTAATCGACGACTTTAACAGAGAGTGCCTGAACTTGACGCTAGACACTAGTATCAATAGCAAGCGAGTGATACGCGAGTTAGACAAGCTCATCGCATGGCGTGGAATGCCCAGAAGAATACGTGTGGACAACGGTCCAGAGTACATCTCACATGCTATGGCAGAATGGGCAGAGCAGAGGAGTATAGAACTGAAGTTTATCCAGCCAGGGAGCCCCTATCAAAACGGATATGTAGAACGCTTCAACAAGAGCTACCGCGAAGAAGTCTTAGATGCCTTCTCTTTTACGCGCATCAAAGAGGCGAATGCCCTGTCACAAGCCTGGGCATGGATCTATAACAATGAAAGACCACATAAGTCACTAGGACACCAACCGCCCATAACCTTTGCACAGCAGCGACTTCGGAGCTCCGCTCCTTCTTCGCTGCTGCCTGACCAACAATACCAATGGAAATCACTACTTTTAAATGTTACTAATTAAGGTGAGCCTTCAACTTCATTTAACCAGTATTTATAGACTGTAAGTCGTCAGCATAAGTTTAACCTTTTCTATTGAGGCCGTGTTTGTTTCCGTATAGCCGACCATAAGAATACCTCCATCTGGGGTCAACGATCCTCCCGCGCTCCGTGGCACACAATCTAATTGATACATCTAGAACTTCAACTTCGACATATCCTCCTTCAGTTTTGAATCTAGTACCTTAGCATAGTGCTGGGTAGTTTTAATGTTTGTGTGACCTAGCATTTTGCTCACAGACTCTATTGGAACCCCATGCTGTAATGTTACTGTCGTAGCAAATGTATGTCGGGCAATATGAAAAGTTAGGTTTTTGTGAATACGTGAGAGATCAGCTATTTCCTTAAGGTAGCTGTTCACTTTTTGGTTACTAGACACATTAAATATTTTTTCCTCCGGAAGCATTTCCTCAAGGTTAGCATGACTGTTTATTATGGATAATGGAAGTTCCAAAAGTGGTATAGTAGAACGTATCTTGGTTTTTTGCCGTAAAGTTTTAATCCACCAAGTTCCATCTGGAGTCTTGAGAATTTCTGATCGCTTTAAAGTTTGTACGTCGATGAACGCCAAACCAGTAAAGCAAGCGAACAAAAACAAATCCCTAACCTTCTTTAACCTTGGAATAGTCAAATTCAATTCTGATATGCGCTGAATTTCGTCCATTGATAAAAAATCCCTCTCCACAGGGTGCTTTGACAGCGGAAACCTGAGATATGGATTTGACTTCAACCATCCATTATCAATAGCCTTAATTACCAAAGTTTTAAATATCTGAAGATGCTTTATAGCATGATTGTGTCCAACTTCTTTTTCACGAATTAAATAGCTATAATAGCTTTCAAGGTGATGCTTCTGAAGTTTTGACACTCTAAGGTTCCGAGTATTATACGTATCTATTAAAAAAGAGGTAAAGTGTTTTCGCGAGGTCAAGTAACGTTGATAAGTAGCATATGCCAGATTCTTCCCGACTCTACTTCGTACATCTTCAATTTGTTCGTCCCATAAATCACCAATATATCGCACCGATCCCACGCCGACACCATTCATCAAGTCACGTATATTCGATAACGTGAATTCTTCCTCTTCTCTTTCTAGTGTAGAAAACGCATCGAAGGCTCTAAATTCTAGATCCTGTAAATACCTATTCAATTCTCGGTACCCTTCATATCCCTTCGATGCTTTAGAGAGTTTTGAATTCCAAAATTTCTCTGGCACCCTGTGATTTATTGAAAAATTCAATTGATCACCGTTTAATGTGATTCTCATCATAATAGGTGAACCTTTATCATTGGCTCTACCATTTCTAAGGTAATAAGTAGTCTTAAAAGACCTTTTTGATGTTGACATAACAACAAGTGTTGCGGTCATTTTAACATTGACCTGTTATGTCCTCGTATTGCGATTGGAAAGGTAGATAGAACGTACTAAATTCTACCTATGCAAATCACTGCTGATTCCTGCAATCTTATGATTTTCAGGATTTTGTCCAACTGGTGACCATTTTTTCATGGTCACCAGTTTGGACACCAGTAATTTGCATTAATCTGCATAAATCCGCATTTTTCGCGAATACTCACTACATGCTTTTGCAGTGATTTGCAGACATTTAACTGAAAATCAGCTAAATAACAGTGGGCCCAGCAGGGCT
>Ga0181566_10005295_pt1 | contig 10409 bp, 4 predicted proteins | sample 101ome_15_FD_133762 | JGI IMG/M metagenome (GOLD analysis project Ga0181566, IMG submission 133762) | Coastal salt marsh microbial communities from the Groves Creek Marsh, Skidaway Island, Georgia - 101402AT metaG (megahit assembly) | ecosystem: Environmental > Aquatic > Marine > Intertidal zone... | reverse complement strand
GTATATCTTTTCTGTTGCTAGGTTGTTTAAAGAATCTTCTGTCATCTCTAAAGGAATAGAGTCTATGTTAACTACGCTATAGGAATCGTAATCACCTTGTACTACTTCTTGATCTACATCTATTTCAATCTCTCTATACAGATAAAATTCTTGATTCAGTAAGGATTGATCTTCGGGGCGTTCAAGAATCATTATAAACTTTTTATTAAGTTTATTAAATTGTGCTAGTGCCTCTACTCTATTTAAAGCCATTAATATCTCCTATTATCCTACTTCTATCCAAGTACCATTTGACTGTTTCTGTACCGTTCTTCTATATCTATCATAGAATGTATATGTACCACCGTTACCTGAGCTTCTCCTTTGTGTTCTTACTTCCCAAAAAGAAACTTTTGTTCCGGTTCCATAATTACTATATGTTGAAATAATGTTTGTGAGTGTTGTTTCGCCTGCCCAAATTGCTGATTGTCCTAAGTAATTTCTAACAAACGCGGTTGTTGCGATTCTGGTTGAATTATCACTAGTAGGAGGTGTAGTTGATTTAGGTGCTCCTGTTAATGTTGGAGAGTTGACTGGTGCTTTTGAACTATCGTATACTGTAATGTTTGCAGTTCCGTTAAATGCAACACCGTTAATTGTTCTTGCTGTAGATAACTGACTTGCAGAGGTAGCATTACCGCTAAGTGATGCTGTTATTGTTCCGGCACTAAAGTTACCCGAACTGTCTCTAACAACTAAAGTATCAGCAATGTTTCCAGAATTTGCATCAACATTAATTGTAGTTTCTAACAAACCAGTGTATGGTTGTGCAGTATCGGTTGATATATGATCCCCTGCAATTAAATTTGCAAATGTGGCATCTCCCCAATATGGTACTGCAGATCCGTTTGATCTTAAAATTTTATTTGCTGCTACAGGAACAAACGAAGTTTCGTTCTCGGCCGTTTGATAAGGAATATTTCCAAGGCCGCCGCCTTCAATATTTCTAGTAGTTGTAGAAAATGTAGCAGTGTCTGCATTACCGATTAAATCTCCTGTTACATTGGCTGCATAAATTTGTTTTATTTTTTTATCGGCTTGTCCTATTTCAAGTATTTCGTCCTCGTTGGGTACAATTGCAGGATAATAATGTCCTGACTCGGCAAAGTTAATTGCTGATGGCATATACTTAATAGAAGTAACATCATCGGTTCTAGCACTGTCTTTAAGTTGAATATTCAAACCTAATTCGTTTTCTACAGAAATAGTAGAAGTAGTACTTTCTACCTTAAGTTGAAATTGTCCAAGAGATCCTATTCTTACACCTGTATCTGCAACATCGGCCTGTCTTAGTGTTCCTAATAATTCTAAACTAGAGTTTACAACATTAGATGAAAGGGTGTCTGTTGTTAATGTGTTTGCTGCCGCTGGAATTGTAATGTCAGCCGTTCCATTAAACATAACGCCGTTAATATATCTGTCGTTTTGTAATTTAGTAGCACTAAAAGCATTACCAGATAGTGAATCACCTATAAATTCGTTAGCAACTACTATTCCAAAATTACTTGTTCCTGTTGATGTTACATCTCCGGAAACATTACCTACTAAATTTGAATAAACAGTATTAGCACTGAAATTACCAGCCGGGTCTCTTGCTACTACTTTATTCGGTCCGCTGGCCGAAGAAGCATCTACTGACCAGGTTCTTTCGGTTGAACCGTCAAAATTACTACCTACAATGTAATTTCCAACTAATAACTTATTAGTAGTACTTGCTTTAAGTGTAATATCCTGACTTCCATCAAAAGCAATGTTGTTTATTAGTCTAGTATTTTCTAGTATTGAGGCTCTATCTGCAAGACCTTTTAAGTTGCCGGTAATATTACCAAGTGAAGATAGTGTTATACCTTGTCCTAATGTGTTAAATCCAGGAACAGCATTACTCGAATCAATTGTAAATGGTGACGCTGTTATCATTGCCATCACAATGTCATCTAATACGACCTTTATCACCGGAAATAGTTGATCCTCGGTACTTAATAATGTAGTTGTTAAAATACGAGATTCGCCAAAACCTTTTGCAGACTCAGGACCAATAGTTAACCACTCTTCACCATTCCAACAATAGACTGTATCGACAGTTGTGTCTAGCCATAAACTTCCAACTGTTGGATTTGTTGGTGGTTCGTCGTCCGGTGCTGCACCAGAAACAACTGCCCATTCTGTTCCAGTATAAGAATATAATTTATTATTAGAAGTATTATACCAGAGTTGACCCGATAACGGCCTACCCGGAGGATTATCGTTTGCAAAGTTTTCTAATAGGTATAAGAAATTTTCGTTTTGTATTTCACCGTAACCTACATAATTTTTACCTACTAAACTAATACTCGTAGATGTATCAACTGTAGCATCTTCTAATACAGTAAGTTCAGTTCCGCTATACCTATGAATAATATAAGCCATTTATTCGCTCCTAACTCCTTATGGTGGTAACAACGTATCGCCTAAGAATGTCCAACTACCTGCTACTATTTGGTATTCTTTTATGACACGTGTGGTTGATATTGACGATCCATTCACTGTTGCTGTACTAATTGCTACGTTTGTTACAGCATTTGCAGTACCTGTCGGAGTTGTAAACTCTGCTGTACTTTGTGAAATTAAAGGATTTATTTCTAAAGACGTACTTGCATTTGCTAAGATTGTGGCCAATATTCTTGCTCTCACACCATCTCTGTATTCTCCGGGTGGTGCAATATTATTTAAAACATTTGTGATAATATAACTATTTGGTTTACTATCTGTTAGATCCATACTAAGAACAATGTTTCTTGTTTCTACAATATCATCAACATATTCTTTAGTTGCTGCATCTTGCTGGCTATTTGGATCTTGAAGTCCTGTGATTCTTGGCGAACCGATAAGAGCAACATTACCTGTTCCATCCGGAGATAACTCTAAATCGTCGTTGTTATTAACTGTAGAAATTCTATTATTTTCTAAAGAGAGTTGTACCGGGTCGTCTACCGCTCCAGGTCCAATGTTAACAACTGTTTGCTTACCAAAAGATGTTACACCCGGAATACTTGTGATTCCAGTTCCTAAAGATGTACCGCTTAATACAGTTACACCATCGATCTTAAATTCTTTTCCTGTAGACAGGTTAAAATGTTCCGAACTTGTCCAAGCATCTGCTGCTAACTCGGGATAATCTGCATCTGCTGCAATACCGTTCTCTGACCATAATAAAATGTGTTTGGATGTTCCTTCGAGTATAATTCCACCGCCATCTGCATTGGCATCTGTCGGAACAACATCGGTCTGCTTAGCCAATTGAATATTTTTATCTTCAACTGTTAGCGTTTCTGTTTCAATTGTTACAGTTTCGCCATTAACTGTTAAGTCTCCTTCGATAACTACATTACCGCCAAAGTTAACTTGGCTATCGCTATACCCTTCATATATCTGAATAACTCTATCTGCCGACAAAATATCTATAGCATCTTCTTGAATAATACCACGTCTTACATTTAATGTTAACCGTCTATCGCCTGAAGCGTTTGTTAATATTACGTTACCATTATTAACCGACAAGTTTGCTTGTCCGGCTGATCCAATAACAATACCTAAATCTGTGTTAATACGTAACTGGCCTTCCATTTGGTTGGATGTATCTTTACGCATATATGTAATTGCATCTACTCCACCTAACTGCTCGGAGTCGGTAACTGTAACATCGAATTTCATATCATTTAGTGTACCTGCATTAAATCCAGGTTGTATACTACCACTAAATCCAATTATAGCGGTTTTAGGTGTAAAAGATTCTTTAGAGAAAATACCTAATAAAGTTCCTCCATTGTAAAGTAATGTTATAACACGAGTCTGGTTTAAAGAATCTAAAATACTTCTAACTTGAAATCCACTCAACCCTTGTGTTTCAGAATATGACGGACCTAATAAAATAGTTTCAACACCGTCAAAGAAATATAATTGTCTATCTGTATCGTTAAACCATAAATCTCCTACGCCTAATGTTGAAGGTTGTGAGTTACTAATCGTTGCCGAACTTACCGGAACAAATGCTGCGCCTGTATATACTTTTAACTTATTCTCAGTTCCATCAAACCATATTTGACCTTTAATAGGATGTTCTGGCTCTGCTGTACTAGAAAAATTTTCTAGTAATTTAACAAAGTTTTCATTAAAGTATTCACCGTATCCACTATAATTTTTACCAACAAGAGTTAAATCAGTAGAGAAAACATCTACTTGTCCGTCTGCTACTGTAGCAACTATAGTTCCATCTGTTTTATTAATTTGATATGCCATACTGTTTTAACCTAATTAGAAATTTGGTGGTCCGCTTCTTATAATATAATTTAGTGTTAAGAAAGGATTCATAATACCAACCGGACTTGACAAATCAAAATCTGTGCTTGGTACTTTAACTCCGCCTGTGTCTGATATATATCTTGCACCGTCTACTGAGGTTGGACCTAATCCTTTCGTTACCAGTCCACCAATATTACCTGTTGACGGATTAATCGCATAAAACTGCTCGCCTGATGCTCCTACAAGGTTATGGCTGTGTTCTGGTATATTACTTTTATCTAGTGTAACAGACGATGAGCCTGCTGATGCTGCTAATGTACTCGCTTCAGTACCTTCAACCCTTGCAGGGCTCGGAGTGCCGCCACCTGCATCAATAGGCGCTGCACCAACTTCGTTAACCGGAACTGTTGTTCCGTTATCCATATTATGTCTACCTAATGGGAATCTACCTCGCATATCAGGCAATCTAAATGTTTCAAATCCGCCCAATGCTGCTGCTCCGTTATATCTTGTACCAATTATATCGTATAAATCCGAATACTTTGATATTTCTTGCTCGGAACCATCACATAATAAAAAACCATAAGGTGCTGTATTACCAGCATATGGTAATATTGTTCCAATTGGAATACCTAAGTCCCCAACAAACGTATCTCTTTTTAATTTCACAAGTCCGGAAGTTACTCCTCCGCCGGCGCCTGCTGGACGATATGCTAATACATAATCGTTTTTATTAGATCTGTTAGGAAGTGGTTCATCCTTAGCAGAAATAATACTTGCTGTTAGTTCTGTTTGAAATATTTTATTTGCATCTCCAACCTGTCCGTCAAATTGAACTGCCGGGGAAGTTACATCTCCTTCTAGTCTAAAACTTGTTACAGTTTTAAGGTTTGTTGCTGTATTAGCATTACCAGTGATATTACCTTCGATTGTACCTGAAATAGTATCTGCTTCAATTAACCTTGCTCTGATTGTTTTAAATCTTGCTCCACTAATTCCTAAATCATATGCTTCATTCGTTCTTGGAACCACATTCGTTGTTCTTGTTGTTCCTTGTATTTCAAGTTCGTTTCCAATCTTAACACTTTTTGTTACAGAAAGTCCTCCAAGTGTTCTAATACTACCACTTTCTAAACTTAGACTTTCTTCTGTACTATTAACAATAATAGATCCAGTTGTATTAATTTCACCGTCTACATCTAGTGCATAATCTGGAGATAGATTATTAATACCAACTTTTTCGTCTGTAACTCGAACAACTGTTGCTGGTATTCCGTCTCTGTTTGTTTGTAGGTCTACTGAACTACCAGAAGCAGAGTTATATATTTTTGCGGCGGTTGAGGATGTGGTAATGTTAAAGTTTCCATCAACACCGATTGTAATACCACTGTTGTTTCTAACATTGATACCGTATTCAGTAGTGTTAATAATATCCGATCTTAAAAATTTTCCTGCTTCTACTTCTACGCCAGCAACATTGAGAGCATCCGCATTCTGTGCTGTACCGATTACTTTAGGAAGATTTCCTCCTAAGAATATATCAGCAAATTCTAACTCTTCAGCCGTTGTTGCTGCTGTTGCTATATTAATACCTGCTTTAATACTTGTAAAACCTTGTATACCAGTCTTTGGAGTAAAAGTATCTTTAGAGACAATAGCAATAGGTTGATCAGCAATATAAAATACTAAAATACCTTTAGTAACGTTGTCTGAGTCTACAATATTTTCAACTGCTGGGCCGTAACGTAATCCATCAATAGAACTCTCACTAGGTCCTACAAGTAACCATCTAGTTCCTGTAAAAATACGTAGTTGCTGGTTTGTAGTATCAACCCATAACTCGCCAGTTTTTGATGTCTCTACATTAGGCTCTACAGGACCTTTTTGAATATTTGATGCTGCTTTCCACGCGGTATTATCCCATAATTGTAGTACACCATTAGAAGTATCATACCAAATCTGTCCTTCAATTGGGTTTATAGGTGCGTCAACGCTTGCAAAATTTTCTAGTAAATGTAAAAAGTTTTCGCCAATGATTTGTCCGTAACCTGTAACATTACGTCCTGGGAAAGTTAGCGAAGTATCTTGACTTGAAGTATTGTCGTATACTGTTATTGGAGTTTTGTTTTCGCTGTCTGTAAAATTAACAATATATGGCATCTTTAAACCTCAGTAAATCCTGTTAAACTCTGTACACGGATTGTATAATCAATTTGTAGTAATCTATTTAGAGACTTCTGTACAGGGTGGAAAACTACGTGTGTTAGCAATTTGCCGTCTCCTGCTGGATCAAATGATTTTAATCCTAATTCATCAAACACAAAATCCCCGTCCATATCAACTGAATTGTCAAATGCTTGTTGTTTATCAGGCTCACCATAGTCTAATATACAACTAACAACAATATCACTATAAGTTGCTCCTGTAACGTGGCGAATTTCCATTTTATTACGAACCGGATCTGCATTATCTGCAGAGTTTTGATCTACTACCTTTACAAATGTCTGATTATATAAACTTGAATTAATACCTACTGTGTTTGGAGTTAGATAAGTAATTAGCCCGGTAGGATCAACGCTGGTTCCTCCGGTGCCAAATACCATCTCGTATATGGTTCCTTCGCCTTGGTTTGACAAGCTCTTAACCATTGCGACACTCATATTCTCGTAATGAATAGCATTACGTTTATCTATAAGAACTTCTCCGGTAGTCGGATCGAATATTTTAATATGTCCTTCGAAGTGAAAACCGCCATTTTCGTTAGGCTTTTTCTCTTGTTGTTTTGAATTATTTGTATCTGGCATATCTTTCTCTTTGGTATTCATAGTGTATTTATTCGGGTAACTTGGTTGTCTTTTCAGCAATGAATTTAGCAATAGCAGATTCGTTTTCAAGCAATGTGGTGCCTGCGGACGCGGTTGCTTCGCCTTTATCGTACCAGGTTTGACCCGTCTTTCTAATAACAGAAATTCTTGTGCCTGCCGGTGGAGCAGTAGTTAATCTTATATACTGCGTTGTTCCGTCAACACTAAATTCTGCTTCAATTTGTTCGTCAGCACTTGGACTAGAAGCACCAAGCAATTCATTATAAACACTTATAGGGGATTTACGTAGTCGATTTCCACCTACAAATACTTCTATAGTATCACACTGTCCGTATTCTTCTGTAATTGTATCTCTATACCAATTGGTGTTTTCTGTTTGTTCAGGAATATAACCTAAAGGACCTATTTCAACAGAACTTCCATCACTATAGAAATCCAATCGATCTTGTGTTTCGGTATAAGGAAGAGAATCAGTTATACCAGCATTTACTACTCTAGTTCCTGGAGCAGAATAATCTTTAATTGCTGTTCCTCCCGATCCTCTTCTGAGTTGTGATAATATGTTTCCTGTTTTTTGTAGATATTCAATACGTTCGTTATTAATAACTACAATACCCGGAATATTTCTAGCGGTGTTTGGTTCATCGAGTTCACTAGCATCATTTACTTCAATTACTAAATCATAATAATTTAATTCTTTTGCTAATTCTACATCTTTAACTGCAAGACGCTTAAAGTGATAAATGTTTAACATATCTTTATGTATTTCAAATGCGCTTGGCAGGCGATAAACTTCTGATCCAAATAGTACTATTTTAATTTCATCATTCTCTGTTGTATCATTTGTTAAGTATACAACTCCTCTTGGAAGAGAAACAGAATAATCTACTTCTTGTACTAAACGTTCTCCGTTTTTATAAACCCATACATACGAAGCTGACAGAGGAGCATATGCAAGTTTATAATTAACCTTTCCTCCTGTATATTCATCTGAAACTATATCAAATGATGGATACTCGCTAAACCACGTTACAGAAATATCATCTCCGTTAACCAATGTAACACTGTCATCAATTATAATATCGTTTCCTTGAATAGAATATTCAGTTCTAAAATCATTTTCGATTTTAATCTTATCTCCAATTTTAAGCACATCTTCATCGATAGTTAATTCTTTAGCAACACCATCGTAAATATAATCTGTAATAAATATTTTCTTTTCATTATTAACATAAACTACAATATTGTCGGGTAAAATTGTTCCTGGTGTTTCTTCAGGATCTACACCTAATATAAATGTTCTTGTATTTCCGTCGTATTCAAAATATGTAGTGTCTACACCTTGTAATAACTTACCGTTAACCTCTATAAGAACTGACGAAAGTGCCGATCCTCTAGATAAATCTACAAATTTATCTAGTTCAATATTTCTAAAACCTGAATATGTGAATGACTGTTCATTTATTCTAGCAATTGCTTGTCCTGTAGAATCGGTATCTAATGCAGAACCTAAACAAATAATTTTTATAGTAGCATTAAAGGAAGGAGCAGTAGCAAATTGTATTAATGTTTTATTAGTTGCATCTATTTCTCCAGTACTATCAATAAATCCAGCATCTACTTCAACACCATTTATTGTTACAAAAATTGACGATGTATTATCAAAATCTGCATTTGTTAAGAAAAGGTTTGTTTCGCCGTCTGCTACATATTCTTGATAATCAAGTAATTCTAATCCTCCAGGTCCGATAGATAAAATTTCAATCGATGCGCCTTCAACAGGTGGTATTAAGAAATTTATTGTGTTCTCTTTAATATCTAATTCAAAATCAGTTATTGCTTCTTTCCTAACTTTATCAACATAAACTAACAATGACTTAGATTCTAAAATATTTTGTCCTATATTATAAAGAGTAGTTTCTCCGTCTGCAAGTAAAATTTTCGATTTTAAGGCAGGAGCACCAAATATAGAATTTTGATAAACCTTAATACTTAAACTATCAAGAACCTGTCCTGGTATATTCTCTTCTGGTGCTTGTACTTGGTCGGGGCTGATAAATTTTCCGCCTTCAATAACAATTTCTTCTGCACTTGTTCCTGTTGCTGTAGAATAAGCACTACTCATTGTTGAAAGAGTTCCGCCGCTTATAGAAGTATCAAGTAAGTTGTCATCAGTAATAGTTACAGAACCATCTGAATCCTCTGGACGGAAAATTAATATGTCTCCTGCATTAGTTGTTATATATTGTCCGATCTCTACAGTGTTTGTAGATCCGTCACCAATAAACGTTGGCATTTCAGCGTTTGGATTAATTGCAGATGTGCTGTCCCATTGGTTTGTCCAATTTGGATCGTCAATCCTTTTTATCAACGGTTCTGGAATATCATCGTCGTATTGAAGGTTTGTTATTGTTCCAAGTTTTCCTTCGCCTGCACGTTTTAGATAGATATTAAGTGCTTGCCCATCAGCGGGTGTATACGGAAGTGTGACAAAAGTTGTACTACCGTCGCAAACAACGTAATAATCACTAGTTGCTTCAACACTGTCCCATCCGTCTGTAAACCAAGGCAACGCATCCCAACCTCCTGTTACATCAAATGTAGTTCCTTGAACTTGAACTCCTCCAAAATCAATACCTGTCATTAATTGATTTAATTCCTTACCTTTCATCCCAACTGTTGGATTATAGTACTTGTCAATTCTATTAACAGCGTCTAATAAATTATCATTCTTTTCATAAACAACATTTATTACATCGCCGTCTTGAGGCACTGTTAAAAATTTAATTTTTCCTTTTAGCAGATCATAACCGGTTGTATTTGAAGTATATAATGAAATTTCATAATCACTACGTAACGCAACCTGTCCGTTAATTGTAACTGCTATATTATCTTTATTTCTAGTCGGAGCAAACGTTAGGTCATATACAGACGTTTGACTGTTTCCTATAATTGTTTGTTCGAAATTAAAATTGTTAAAAAATCCTGTTTTAGATAATCTATCAAACTTAATTCCAACATTAAACGATCTTGTGTTAGATTCTCCAAGTATTGCAACGCCTTTAGCAATTGCCGACCCTGAAGGATTACCTCCAACAACACTAATGGTAGGAGCATAAGTATAACCGTTACCTTTATCAGTAACTTCAATTTGAACTACTTTACCGTTTGAAATAAATGCCCTAGCAGTTGCTCCTTGACCGTCGCCGTCAATTATAATTCTAGGAGCAGTTATATAACCTTCACCGCCAGAACTAACCTTTATGT
>Ga0181566_10005290_pt1 | contig 10412 bp, 8 predicted proteins | sample 101ome_15_FD_133762 | JGI IMG/M metagenome (GOLD analysis project Ga0181566, IMG submission 133762) | Coastal salt marsh microbial communities from the Groves Creek Marsh, Skidaway Island, Georgia - 101402AT metaG (megahit assembly) | ecosystem: Environmental > Aquatic > Marine > Intertidal zone... | reverse complement strand
GTAGCAATGAAGTACTCAAGGGTTTCGAGGCCCTCACGGAAGTTCGACTTGATCGGACGAGGAATCATGTCACCACGAGGGTTCGCAACGAGACCACGCATAGCGGCGATCTGACGCATCTGGGTCATGTTTCCACGAGCGCCCGAACCGACCATCATGTCGATCGGGTTGAAGCGCTGTGACTTGAACTCGGTCTCCATGTCACGGGTGACGGCGTTGGTTGCGTCAGTCCAAATACGAACCTCTTGCTGGCGACGCTCACCGTCGGTGATGATGCCCCGCTTGAACTGCTGCTCAACCTTTTCAGCCTGCGACTCGTGATCTTCAAGAATTGCTTTCTTCGTGTCTGGGGTGCGGACGTCGTCGATTGAGACCGTCAAACCCGACTGTGACGCGAAGCGGTAGGAGATGTTCTTGATGCCATCGAGCGATGCGGCGACTTCTGCGTTGGAGTAGTGATCAGACAACTGCTCAACGATGATGCCGAGCTCACGCTTGCGAAGCACCGTGTCGATGTGGCCGAAGCGCTCGGTGAAGTCGACTGGGAGTGCCTCTTCGAAAAGCACTCGACCCAATGTCGAACGATACTTTTCGGCGCCAGCGGGGCGCATCTCGATCTCGGCGTGCAAGTCGAGTTCGCCAGCGTCGTAGGCCTTTATGGCTTCCCAGTTATGGCGGAACACACGGCCTTCGCCCTTCGCACCCTCAACAAATTCGGTGAGGTAGAACGCACCAATCACCATGTCTTGGGTTGGGGTCACGATCGGACGACCTGACTGCGGTGACAAGATGTTGTTCGCGCTCAGCATGAGCACCCGAGCTTCAGCTTGGGCCTCGGCGGAGAGCGGCACGTGGATAGCCATCTGGTCACCGTCGAAGTCAGCGTTGAACGCTGTACACACGAGCGGATGAATCTGAAGGGCCTTACCTTCGACGAGAACTGGCTCGAACGCCTGGATACCGAGACGGTGCAGGGTGGGCGCACGGTTCAAGAGAACAGGGTGCTCCTTGATGACGTCTTCGAGAACGTCCCATACCTGCGGGCGACGACGCTCAACCATGCGCTTTGCGGTCTTAATGTTTTGTGCAACGTCGAGCTCGACGAGGCGCTTCATGATGAATGGCTTGAAGAGTTCGAGAGCCATCAACTTGGGAAGACCGCACTGGTGCAGTTTCAGGGTTGGTCCGGCAACGATGACCGAACGACCAGAGTAGTCAACCCGCTTACCGAGAAGGTTCTGACGGAAGCGTCCCTGCTTACCCTTCAACATGTCGGACAGTGACTTCAGTGGGCGGTTTCCTGGGCCGGTGACCGGACGTCCCCGGCGACCATTGTCAAACAACGCGTCCACGGCTTCTTGGAGCATGCGCTTTTCGTTATTGACGATGATCTCAGGGGCTCCAAGATCAAGCAGGCGCTTCAAGCGGTTGTTGCGGTTGATCACGCGGCGATAGAGATCGTTGAGGTCGCTGGTGGCGAATCGGCCACCGTCGAGCTGCACCATCGGGCGGAGCTCTGGCGGGATCACCGGAACGACATCGAGGATCATTGCGCGGGGGTCATTCAGGCGTTGGCTCGACGGATCATCAGCGTCAACACGACGGTTGAACGATGCGACGATCTTCAGACGCTTAATTGCCTTCTGCTTACGCTGAGCGCTGAGCGGCTTCTGGCCATCTTGTGGGTCGATTGCCTCACGGAGTTTGCGCTCTTCTTCATCGAAGTCGATCCGCTCAATCAGAGACTTGATGGCATCAGCGCCAGTGCCACCTTCGAAGTAGTCGCCGTAACGATCGGTGAGTTCGCGCCACAGCAATTCGTCTTCGAGAATGAGCCGCGAGTGCATGCCCTTGAACTCTTCCCAGGCACGCTGAACCAGATCGATCTCAGCCATGTAGCGCTCGCGCAGGGCTTCAATTTCTTTGTCGGCATCGCGACGAAGTTTCTTCGCATCAACACCCTCGGCTTCGGCGATTTCTGCTTCAGCTTCGAGTTCTTTGTAACGACGGTCGATCTCGAGTTCGAGTTCTTTCTCGAGCTCGTCCTTTTCGGCGAGGTACTCGGCCTCGAGGCTTGAAAGATCTTCATGACGACGATCTTCATCAACCCAGGTGACGAGGTTGGCTGCGAAGTAGATGACCTTCTCAAGCTGCTTTGCTTTGAGTTCTTCGCGGGGTTCGAGACCGGCGAGCAGGTACGCAAGCCATGAACGTGTGCCACGCAGGTACCAGATGTGAACGACAGGCGCTGAGAGTTCGATGTGGCCCATGCGGTCACGACGAACCTTTGAGCGGGTCACTTCAACGCCGCAACGCTCACAGATAATGCCCTTGAAGCGGACTCGCTTGTACTTACCGCAGTAACACTCCCAGTCGCGGGTTGGTCCGAAAATCTTCTCGCAGAAGAGACCTTCCTTCTCTGGGCGCAGCGTGCGGTAGTTGATGGTCTCTGGCTTCTTTACTTCACCGTGTGACCACATTCGGATCTGGTCGGCGGTTGCCAGCCCGATCTTCAATTGGTCGAACATGTTGACGTCAAGCATGTCGGTTCCTTCGTTCCTCTTCGTTCGTTCTCGTTCGTGTCAGGTTGATCAGCGGCTTGCGCGTTGACGGCTGTCGTCGTCGTCCGCGCCACGCTCAGGTCGGGAAATATCGATACCGAGATCTTCCATCGTGCGATGGATGTCGTCGTCAAGATCACGCATCTCGATCTCGCGGCCGTCGTCGCCGAGTACCTCAACGTTGATGCAGAGTGCCTGCATCTCTTTCATGAGGACCTTGAAGCTCTCTGGCACGCCAGGTTCTGGGATGTTGTCACCCTTCACGATGGCCTCGTACACCTTGATGCGGCCGAGAACATCGTCACTCTTGATCGTGAGGAGTTCCTGCAAGCAGTAGGCGGAACCGTAGGCCTCGAGGGCCCACACTTCCATCTCACCGAAGCGCTGTCCGCCGAACTGGGCTTTACCACCGAGCGGCTGCTGAGTGATCATCGAGTATGGGCCGGTTGAGCGGGCGTGAATCTTGTCGTCGACCAAGTGGGCGAGTTTCAAGATGTACATGAAGCCAACCGTGACCGGGTTGTCATAGGCCTCGCCAGTACGACCGTTAAAGAGGGTTGTCTTACCGTTAGTGCCGATCAGCCGGTCGCCGTCGATGCTTTCTGGGGTGAGGTTGCCAAGCACCTGCTGAATAGTTGGGTGCTTACCGGCCTTTTCGACCTCGTCCCAGTTGGCACCGTCGAAGACTGGTGTCGACACGAAGACCGATGGATCGGTGCTCGGACGAGTCTTCCGCTCGACACCACGCACGGGCGCATTGCCAACGGTCTCACCGGATGCGTCAGACCATCCCCAGCGAGCGCCATAACCGAGGTGCGCTTCAAGCACCTGGCCAACGTTCATTCGGCTTGGAACACCAAGCGGGTTAAGGATGATGTCGACAGGTGAACCGTCTGCGAGGTACGGCATGTCCTCAACCGGCAGCACCTTGGAAATGACACCCTTGTTGCCGTGGCGTCCAGCAAGTTTGTCGCCCACTGAAATCTTGCGGGTCTGAGCGACGTACACGCGAACGAGTTGGTTCACTCCAGGAGCAAGTTCGTCGCCGTCATCGCGGTTTGACACCTTGACGTCGATGACCTTTCCAGACTCACCGTGCGGAACCTTGAGGCTGGTGTCTCGAACTTCGCGAGCTTTCTCACCGAAGATCGCACGCAAGAGCCGCTCTTCTGGGGTGAGTTCGGTTTCACCTTTCGGTGTGACCTTTCCGACGAGGACATCACCAGGGCCAACTTCGGCACCGATGCGGATAATTCCACGGTCATCGAGGTCGGCGAGGATGTCGTCGGAGAGATTCGGGATGTCACGCGAGATCTCTTCTGGACCGAGCTTGGTGTCACGAGCGTCGATCTCGTGGACGTGAATGTGAATCGACGTCAACACATCATCTTTCACAAGCCGCTCCGACAAGATGATGGCGTCCTCGAAGTTGTAGCCCTCCCACGGCATGAATGCGACGAGGAGGTTCTTTCCGAGAGCGAGTTCACCACGGTCGGTTGACGGACCGTCTGCGAGCACTGTTCCCTTCTTGACCTTTTCGCCTTCGGCAACCCGCACGCGATGGTTGATGCAGGTGTCTTGGTTCGAGCGACGGAACTTCGACAGGAGGTATGTGGTCTTGCCCGACTTCGTGTAGTTCACGGTGATCGTCTCACCGCTCACATCTGTCACGACGCCGTCTTCGGTTGCTTCGATGAGGTCGGCAGCGTCACGTGCGGCCCGACTTTCAATGCCGGTTCCGATGTATGGCGCTTCAGCGCGAAGCAACGGAACTGCCTGGCGCTGCATGTTCGCTCCCATGAGTGCACGGTTTGCGTCGTCGTGCTCAAGGAATGGAATCAGCGCTGTTGCAACCGAAACGATCTGCTTCGGTGACACGTCCATGAAGTCGACCTCTGCGGGAGCAACGTAGCCAATGTCGGTGGTTGCACCAAAGAAGCTTTCCTGTTCAAGCATCTTTCGGAGGTCGTCAAGGCTCGCCGCCTGAGGTGAACGACGAACAAGCACACGAGGGTTCTTGAACGTGCCGTCAGGGTTGAGCGGAGCGTTGGCCTGTGCGACGACGTAGTCCTCTTCTTCGTCGGCGGCCATGTAGACGATCTCACCGGTCACGCGGCCATCGACAACGCGACGGTACGGGCTCTCAATGAACCCAAACTCGTTGACCCGAGCGAAGCTCGACAGACCACCGATAAGCCCAATGTTTGGACCCTCAGGGGTCTCGATTGGGCACATACGGCCGTAGTGCGAGAAGTGGACGTCACGCACTTCGAAGCCAGCGCGCTCACGGCTGAGACCACCAGGGCCGAGGGCGGAGAGGCGGCGGCGGTGCGTGAGACCCGACAGCGGGTTCACCTGGTCCATGAACTGTGACAGCTGGGATGTGCCGAAGAATTCTTTAATCGCGGCCTGGACCGGACGGATGTTGACCAGGGTGTTCGGGGTGATCGCTTCGACATCTTGGGTTGTCATGCGCTCACGGACCACACGTTCCATGCGGCTGAGGCCGATGCGAACCTGGTTCTGGATGAGTTCACCCACCGAGCGGATGCGACGGTTCGCGAAGTGATCCTGATCGTCGAGACGGTAGCCAGGCTCCTGCTTGACGAGGTTCAACATGTAGGTCACTGCTGCGAGCACCTCGCAACGGCTGAGGACGTACTGGCCCTCTTCTGGGAGGTCGAGTAGCGGCTCGCCGTCAAGGTTGGTTCCGCTGAGATCGAAGATCTGCCCGAGGCGCTCGACTTCAGCTCCTAGTTTGCGGTTGAGCTTGTAGCGACCGACACGGCTGAGGTCGTAACGACGGCTTTCAAAGAACGCGTTACGGAAATAGGCCTTTGCTGACTCGACGGTTGGTGGCTCACCCGGACGGGCACGCTTGTAAATCTCGACGAGTGACTCTTCACGGGTTGGGGCGTTGTCACGCTCTTTATCCCACTGGTCTTCGAGGAAATCGAAATGGCGAACAAACTGCTCAAGGAAGCCAGGAGCATTTTCTTCGTCGTAACCGAGGGCACGAAGCAGCGTGAAGATTCCGATGCGGCGCTTACGAGCAACTCGGGTTCCGCAGGTGACGTGCTTTCCGGGGCGGTGCTCGACGTCGAACTCCATCCATTCACCGCGATACGGGTGAATGGTTCCCTTTACGAGCTGGTGCTTCGTCAGGTTGCGGAGACGGTAGCGCTCACCTGGCTCAAAGATGACGCCTGGGCTACGAACGAGCTGTGACACGACGACACGCTCGGTGCCGTTGATGATGAACGTTCCTTTTTCGGTCATCATCGGGAATTCGCCCATGAACTGCATTTGCTCTTTGATCTCGCCGGTGTGGGCGTTGAGGAAGCGAGCACGGACAAAGATCTGCGACTGGTACGTCATGTTGTGCTGACGGCAGTGCTCCACCGAGTACTTCGGCTCTGGGCGCAGGTCAGGGTCAAACGGATCGAAGTCGAGTTCGAGTTGAAGGTTTTCTGAGAAATCCTTGATCGGTGAAATATCGCGGAAGGTGTTTGCTAAGCCTTCTTCGAGAAACCACTTAAAGCTTTCACGCTGAATTGCAAGCAAGTCGGGAAGCTCTAATGGTTCCTCGAGGTTGCCAAAGGAATAACGCTCACGGGTGGTCGAACTGGCCACGGTTCACCTCAAATTCTTAGCGAGTCGGTCAAGCGAGCGCGCCAAGAAAACACACACGGGGGGAGTGTTCCAACGACGACGCACAGCAACGAACGATCTTACCGCCGTCGGGCGAGGATCGTCAACGTGCTACTAACGCGTCTTCGTGACACCAAACGGCGGCGCCGAGGTGCTGTGGCCGACAACGTAGAAAATTCAGACCACCTCTGTCAAGCACCTCAATACGGCAACGGGCCCCGGGGAGCGAACTCCCCGGGGCCCGATTGACCGAATCACAGACTCACTTGAGTTCGACGGTTGCTCCAGCTTCTTCGAGCTTGCCCTTCGCCTCTTCGGCTGCATCCTTGGCTGCACCTTCGAGGATGGGGCTTGGTGCGCCATCGACGAGATCCTTGGCTTCCTTCAGGCCGAGGCTCGTGAGCTCACGAACGACCTTGATGACCTGGATCTTCTGGCCACCAGCGTCGGCGAGAACGACGTCGAAGTTGTCCTTCTCTTCGGCGCCGGCGTCGCCGCCGCCACCACCAGCTGCAGGAGCAGCGGCAACAGCAACAGGAGCTGCAGCGGTTACTTCGAAGCGCTCTTCGAAGGCATCAAGAAGCTCTTTGAGCTCAATAACTGACATGTTTGAAATTGCGTCGAGAATTTCTTCTTTGGTCGACATGGTGTTTTCCTCTTTCGATGTGTTTGAAAATTAGTGATTAGTCGGGGTGGCTGCTTAGGCAGCCTGCTTGTCGATAAGTGCGGCAAGGCCGTAGGCGAAGTTGCGTGGCATTGCCTGCAACAGTCCGGCGGTCTTGACGAGCGGTGCCTGAAGCGCGCCGGCGAAACGGGCGAGCAACTCTTCGCGCGATGGGAGATCTGCGAGTGCTGCTACATCGGATGCGGAGAGAATGGTTTCTCCCAGCACTCCGCCTTTCACGACGAGGCTTGGGTTTGCCTTGGCTGCGTCGCGAAGTGCCTTTGCGGCTGCGGCGACATCACCGGCGACAAATGTGAGGGCGGTTGGTCCAATGAGAATCTCGTTGAGGCCCTCGACTCCGGCCTCGGTTGCGGCAAAACGAGCGAGCGTGTTTTTGTACACGGTGTGCTCAGCGCCTGAGCCACGCAGCGAATTACGAAGGTCAGTGATGTCCTTCACGGTCATTCCGCGGTACTCAGAAACAAATACGGCATCTGCTGACTGCAGGCGCTTGCTGATCTCAGTAACGGTGTCGACCTTGTGTTGACGTGGTGCTCTAGTGGCAGTGTCGGTCATGGTGCTTTCCTCCTTTCAAATATGTCGGTGGCTCGCATTTCGGCGATACCACACGACACACACCGTCATCGGTGTACTTCGGAGGCAGCACCTCGGTTGGCGGCAAATCCATTACCCCGTGTGGAACTCCACGTGGGACCAACTGTCTTCGGCGAGCGGTTGCTATGTGCGACGGAACGCTATCTGCGCTCCGACATTTTTAAACCTCAGTCGTTATCTGGACGGAGGCGGCCGATGTCGATGCGAACACCGGGGCTCTGGGTCGTCGACACCGTAATCTTGCGGATGTAACGACCTTTCGCGCTTGCGGGCTTTGCGCGCTGAATCTCGTCGATCACCGCACGGAAGTTTGCTTCGATCTGTTCGGGCGTGAACGAGGCCTTACCGAGTTGCACGTGCACGTTTCCGAAGCGGTCGGTGCGGTACTCAACCTTCCCGCCCTTGAATTCACTTACTGCTCGACCGACGTCGGTGGTGACGGTGCCCGTCTTCGGGTTTGGCATAAGACCACGTGGGCCAAGGGTGCGACCGATACGTCCGACGAGCGGCATCATGTCGGGTGTAGCAATCGTGAGATCAAAGTCCATCTTTCCGGCCTCGATCTGCTCAGCAAGGTCATCGGCACCGACGATGTCTGCACCGGCGGCACGAGCCTCATCGGCGGCAGGACCGGCAGCAAAGACAGCAACACGAACGTCGCGACCAGTACCCGATGGAAGAGCGACGGTTCCTCGAACCATCTGGTCGGCTTTACGAGGATCAACGCCGAGGCGGATCGCTACTTCGACGGTCTCATCAAACTTTGCTTTCGCAATGCTCTTCAAGATGCTGATGGCTTCGGTCGGAGCGTAAAACGTCTCCCGGTCGAACGCCTTCAGAGAATCTGCGTATTTCTTTCCTGACATTGTTGTCTCCCTCAGTGGTTGTCATCCCCCGGGCGAGGTTGTCCCGGGCCGGATGGTGTGTATATCGAACGCGGTTAGTGGAGTAACTCGAGCCTCAGCTCGTCGAAATTCCCATCGAACGGGCGGTGCCACGGACCTGCTGCTTCGCAGCCTCAAGATCGTTGGCGTTGAGGTCGGGCATCTTGATCTTTGCGATCTCTTCAACATCGGCATCAGAAATGGTGGCCGCTGTCTCCGTTCCCGGGTTGCTGGCTGCTTTTGCAATGCCTGCCTTCTGACGGATGAGAACCGGTGTTGGCGGCGTCTTCAAGATGAAATCAAAAGTGCGATCTTCGTAGATCGTGATTTCGGTCGGAACGACGGTGCCTGCCTGTGACTCGGTGGCCGCGTTGTAGGCCTTCACGAAATCCATGATGGCGATGCCATGTGGACCAAGCGCAGTACCGACAGGAGGCGCTGGCGATGCCTTACCTGCTTCGATTTGGATCTTGACGATCGCTACGACGTTCTTCTTAGCCATTATTTTCTCTCTTCGTTACCTATCGTGCTGCAGCCGTGAGCCGACGCTCAGAGCTTCGACACCTGACTGAAGTCCATTTCGACGAGGGTCTCGCGTCCGAAAATGTTGACGAGCACCTTGAGTTTGAGGTGATCTGCATTGATCTCGGCGATTTCTCCCGCAAAATCTGCGAATGGGCCTTCCTTGACGCGAACCGCTTCCCCAACTTCGTAATCGAGTTTTGGCTTCGGACGAGCCGCTGCTTCTGCGCCGTCGGTCTTTGGAGCGAGGAACGTACGAACCTCACGTCGACGGAGCGGCGCGGGCCGTTGCCCACGATCGCTTTGTCCGACGAAACCGGTGACACCAGGGGTGTTACGAATGCAGTACCACGACTCGTCGTCCATCTCGCAGCGGACGAGAAGGTATCCAGGGAACACCTTGCGCTGAACGGTCTGCTTTTTGCCGTTCTTGAACTCGACGACGTCTTCCATTGGAATGACGACTTCGTAGATCTTGTGCTCCATATCCATTGACTGGATACGGGCATGAAGGTTTGCGGTGACCTTCTTTTCGTAGCCCGACTGGGTGTGCACGACATACCAACTTCCCGGACGTGTCCAGGGGTCGTCTTCAATCGGAGCATCCTCAGCTGGGACGGCCACTTCTTCTGCGCCGGTGTCTTCTGCGTTCTCTTCGCCAGTGTCAGCAACTTCGTTGTCACCAGCGGTGACGTCGGCGTCATCAACGAGCACGCCGTCGCTCAGTACTGCGTCGTCGGTCATGTTGCTCTCCTCGGCATTCATGCGTAGAACCACCGCATCAATGAGCCGAGGCCAAAGTCAAGCCCCGAGACGTAGGCGGTGTACACCACGACGGTCACCAACACAATGAGTGAGTATCGAACCACTTCTGGACGCTCAGGCCAGGCGACCTTGCGCATCTCGTCTCGCACCTCACGAAGGTATTGACGAGGTCCAACGCGATTTCGGTTCACCTGACGTGGCGCGCGAGTGGGAGCACCCTTTTCGTCGAGGGCTCCTTGGCGCTTCAGCAAGCGCTTCTGTTCGCGGTTTAGATCGTCTAAAGACATGTGATTCGTCGTTTCGTATTCGTTCGCAGCAGTGCTGCAGCAGGGCAGGAGGGACTCGAACCCCCGACCGTCGGTTTTGGAGACCGATGCTCTACCAACTGAGCTACTGCCCTTAAAGGGACGGTCAGCGTACCAGCCGTCTCCCGATCAGTTGCAGAGCCAGGTCAGCGGGTCTCTTTGTGAAGCGTGTGCTTACGGTCGAAACTGCAGTATTTCTTCATCTCGAGTCGTTCGCGATCGTTGATCTTCGACTTCATCGTGATGTAGTTGCGCCGCTTGCAATCGGTGCACTCAAGGGTGATTTTCACCCGCTTATCTGACTTTGCCATGACTCATTGCCTCACTTGATGATTTTGGTGACGCGGCCCGCACCAACGGTCCGACCACCCTCACGAATCGCGAAACGCAAACCCTCATCCATCGCGATTGGCTTACCCAACTCAACAGTCATCGTCACATTGTC
>Ga0181566_10005280_pt1 | contig 10419 bp, 9 predicted proteins | sample 101ome_15_FD_133762 | JGI IMG/M metagenome (GOLD analysis project Ga0181566, IMG submission 133762) | Coastal salt marsh microbial communities from the Groves Creek Marsh, Skidaway Island, Georgia - 101402AT metaG (megahit assembly) | ecosystem: Environmental > Aquatic > Marine > Intertidal zone... | reverse complement strand
TTCATGAAATCTTTTTGAAATTTTACGATAATCTGGATCAGTAATCATCGCCATATCTGCAGTTGTCATCATAGGTGAAACTTTCTTACCTGAGCCATCGACTTCAGGAGCCATATCAGCCTCATCTAGATCAACCGGATGCCAAATATTTGCACCTGCAGGACTTTTTGTTAATTGCCACTCATATTTAAAAAGTAGATCAAAGTAACCATTATCCCAAACTGTAGGATTTGCTGTCCACGTCCCCTCTATACCACTTGTGGTTGCATCAACACCATGTCCTGATCCATGAGCATTACTCCATCCAAAACCCATTTCTTCGATCGGGGCACCCTCCGGTTCAGTGCCAACTAGTTCAGGATTACCTGCGCCATGAGCCTTACCAAAGGTATGCCCACCTGCAACAAGTGCAACTGTTTCCTCATCATTCATAGCCATTCTACCAAAGGTTTCCCGAACATCCTGTGCAGAAAGCAAGGGGTCAGGATTTCCGTTTGGACCTTCTGGATTAACATATATAAGTCCCATTTGGACAGCAGCTAGTGGATTTTCGAGAGATTGCCTTGTGCTTTCATAGCGCTTATCACCTAACCACTCATTTTCAGCACCCCAATAAATATCTTCTTCTGGATGCCATATATCTGGTCGACCACCCGCAAATCCAAAAGTTTTTCCACCCATGGACTCAATTGCGACATTACCCGCCAAAATTAGCAGATCAGCCCAAGAAATTTGATTGCCATATTTTTGTTTAATTGGCCACAACAATCGTCTTGCTTTATCCAGGTTACCATTATCTGGCCACGAATTTAGAGGAGCAAAACGCTGAGCGCCTGTTCCGCCACCTCCGCGTCCATCACCCGTTCTGTAAGTACCAGCTGCATGCCAAGTCATGCGGATGAAAAATGGGCCATAATGACCATAGTCGGCAGGCCACCAACTTTGACTATCAGTCATCAACGCGTTCAAATCATCTTTGAGAGACTTATAATCTAGTCTTAAAAATTCGTCCCGATAATCGAAATCATCACCAAGTGGATTTGATTTTCGATCATGCTGACGCAAAATATTTAAATTTAATTGATTTGGCCACCAATCGCTATTAGTGGTTCCCGTAATTCCAGTTGTTGCTGCGCCATGCATTACGGGACATTTACCTGTCAAATCTTTCATAATTTTTCCCTTTACCTTAGTTCTATTGGTACAAAATAAAGAACACGATTTAAATTCTACAGAATCAGGCGTGCTGTCACTTAGATATTAGAATAATTCTAACATTTCTTTATAATAAGGTTAACTTGATTTTTCTGATATTTTCCATAAGATTTTCTTATGACAAAAATCACTCTTAGACAACTTAGATACTTTGAAGCTTTAGCCCAACATCGTCACTTTGGTATGGCCTCAAACGTCTGTGCAGTTACTCAGCCAGCTCTTTCAATGCAAATAAGAGATTTCGAAGGAGCACTGGGCGTGAGCCTTTTTGAAAAAGGAACTCACCCAATTCAATTAACTCCATTGGGTCGTATAATAGCAGCAAAAAGCAAAGCAATTATGCGAGCTGTTGCTGAGTTAGAAGAGCTCGCCCGCGCTTCTGATAATCAACCCCTTGTTAACTTGAGGCTAGGTGTCATTCCGACTGTGGCACCTTATATATTCTCTAAGATAGCCAAAGATTTAACTATGCATTTTTCTGGCCTTAATCTTAAAATGCGCGAAGCTATCACGTCCAAATTAATTGCAGCCGTTATAGACGGTGAATTAGATGCAGCGATACTCGCCCTCCCAACATCTGAACCTAGACTTAGGGAGGTTGAACTATTTCGTGAAAACTTCCTATTGGTGAGACCCAAAACTGATGCCAACAAACCTGTTCCAAAACCAGAGATGTTGAGAGAAATGCGCCTTCTATTATTGGAAGAAGGCCATTGCTTTCGTGATCAAGCTATGAACTTTTGCAAAATGGGATCACCAAATACTCAGGACATAATGGATGGAAATTCGTTAACAACACTCGTCCAAATGGTTGCCGCTGGTTTTGGTGTCACCCTGATCCCAGAGATGGCAGTTGAATTCGAAGGACGCATTCCAAACATTAGCATCGCAAAATTTGGCAATATGCCGCCCCAACGAAAAATTGGTATGGTTTGGCGCAGAAATTCTCCGTTAAAAAATAAATATTATGAAATCGCACAAATTGTTAAGTCTACGAAGTCTTAGAGTTTCTCTTATTTATTAAGTAAAGCCCTATTGAAACAAGAATTAGTGCAAGAAAAATTGAAGATTCTATCGCTTCATTAAGGATAATGTTTGCTAGTAAAACACTAAAAACTGGCGTTAAAAAAGCAAACGAAGCAACACCAGATGCAGAGTATTTTTTTACTAACCAAAACCATAATAAGAACCCAAATGCCGCAACACATATTCCTTGATATGACAAACTTATCAAATGGCTTAAATTTGGCTCTCTTAGGAAGGTTGGACTAAGGTTTGATAGAGCCAATAAAATTGGTAACGAGATCGCAAGCTGAAAGAACAATTGCGTTTCAGCTCTTTCATTTGCCAAAGTCGATATGCGAACTGTTAAAGCGATCAAGGCCCATAAGAATGCGGCTAGCAAAGCAAGAATATCTCCCAAAAAATATTTTTCGGAAAGACCGGTATTTGGGCTTGATACAGTGATAAAAACTCCAGCAATTGCAAGTGCCAACCCTAAGATACGGTTAAAATTAAGTTGCTCATTTGGAAGAACAAAATGCGCAATTAAGGCTAACCAAACTGGCATTGAGTAAAAAATAATACTAGCCCTTGCAACGCTAGTGTAGTCAAGCGATCTAAATAAACACCAAAACTCCATTGCAAAGAAAAATCCAAGAAAAAATCCTGGTATAAAATTAGTCTTCAATGGAAATACAAGCAGATTACGAAAATACATCCAAACTAAAAGGGCCAATAAACCGATCAGTGATCTAGCAGCCGCCATAAAAACTGGATCAAATCCTTGATTGCCGACCTTTATTGCAATTTGATTACTTGCCAATAACATTGACAAAAAAATCAAATAGCCTGAGCCTTTGAGATCAACTGGCAATTTTTGCATTCAATTATACCTTTGAATTAAAGCTATGAGGATTATCCATGTAAATTTTTGTTCTGAGTTTGTGGGCCCAACAGAAACAAACCTGACCCCATAATAATAAACGAGCCAATAATTAACCAGATAGTTACAGCTTCACCGAATAATAATACTCCAGCGCCCACACCAAATAATATGCGAGTATACCTAAAAGGTGTAACAAATGACACATCACCAATTCGCATTGCTTTCATTAACGCGAAATAAGAAAAGCAACCGACAAAAATCAATGACAGAATATATATGAGCGTTCTAATACTTAAAGGCAAGTAGGCAGCGCCCGCCCATCCCGAATATATCAATCCCGCTAACGTTACTGCAACGAAACCATAAAACCCTAGGTGGTTATCTGATATTATTGGAGAAGCAGCCCGACTTCCTAAATCTCTTCCGGCAAATCCTAGCATTCCCAATATGGCAAAGATGACATAGGGCGAGAAACTCTCACTCGTAGGCTGAATAATAAAAACGACACCCAATAATCCGGAAAAAATTGCAATCCACCTTAAGATCCCGACAGCTTCTTTAAAGAGAAATGCTGCACCAGTAACCACAAAAATTGGCGTTGCCTGGAGTACTAACGTGACTAAAGATATAGGCATTAGTATTAAAGAAACTGAATAAAATAACCGACCAATAAGTTCGAAAAACATTCTTAAAACCATAGGCCGCGATATTACCTCTGCTAAAAACAATTGTTGTTTTTTTAATTTACAAAGAAGGGCAAAAATTAAAGCTCCACCTAAGCCAAATAAAGACAAAACCTGACCAAAAGGTATAACCGATGAAATGATTCTGATTAAACTATCCTCTATGGCAAATCCAAGCATTGCCAAAACCATCCATAAGCTTCCAGCTAAATTTTCACTGATTTTGGCTAGGCTCTTAAAAACCAATTAGTAAATCCAATCTTAAAAAACTAAACAGTCCGTTAGTATAAGCAACAGATATTTACATCCAACAAAGATTTAATTTACTGAAACTTGTGCAGTTTTTTATCACGCAGTTTCTTCAACGACAACTTCTGAAAAAGATTTGAAAAATTTTGCGGCCAACTTCTTTGCCGTGCTTTGAATTAGACGACTGCCTAATTGAGCCAATTTACCCCCAATTTCTGCTTTAGCTTTATACGACAAAATTGTACCGTTACCTTTTTTTGACAATGTAACATCTGCTCCACCTTTGGCAAAACCAGCGGCACCACCGTTACCTTGGCCCGAGAGCGAAAACTTTTCTGGCCCGCCTGAAGCATCAAGTGTGACCTGGCCGCTAAAGCGAGCTTTCACTGGCCCCACTTTTAAAACAACTTTCGCCTCGAGTTGATCATCAGATTTTCTAACCAGCTCCTCACATCCGGGAATGCATTTTTTTAAAATATCCACATTATTCAGTGCGTCATACACAGCCTGGATCGGCACGCTGATTTCAATCTCATCTGACAATTCCATTACTTATCCTTCCTCAACAACATTGAAATTTGATTTTTGCAATTAACTCTGAACTTTCGCTAGATAATTTCAAACCATCAAAATAATTTCGGCTCTTAATACAAAAAGCAAAAAAATATTTCTTAATTACTTTTATCATGGATACCGTTCCTAAAATTTTTGCGCACGTGTAAAAGCTCTGCCAGTATCGACAGCGAAATTTCTTCCGGCGTCACTGCACCAATATCTAAACCTGCCGGTGCTTTTATTTTTCTAATATTTGAATCAGCCAAACCATTTTCAGCAAGCTTAGCTTTCAATGAAGAAAATTTTCTTTTGCTACCAACAAATGAAACAAATGTCGCGTTTGAATTTATTGCATCAGATAGTGCCTTTAGATCATTATTACCTTGGGTCGCAACCACTACGACAACTAATTTGTTCGATGTATTGGTCTCTTCTGGATCATCGTTAGCAATTTTAACCAACCAACCAAATTGAGGTGCAAGTTTTTTGAGAGCCTGTGCTACAGGTGCCGTGCCATATATTACTAGTTGAGGAGCGGGAGTATGAGGTTCGATGAAAATATCTACAGTTCCTTCAGATGGGCACCCATTTTTTGAAATCTTTTTACCCTCATATTCCTCACCAACGCTGGCTCCAATTTCGTCGATTGCATCTTGAGGCATCACTGAAATTAGTTGAGGTGCGCCCATTTCTATCGCAGTGATGGTTGCCTTCGCCACAGATGAACGGATGCAGCCCCCGCCTATCCATCCTGTTAAAATTTGCCCATCTGAAGATATTATGGCCTTTGCACCAGGTTTAGCAGAGGTAGCACCCGCTGTCCTTATTACAGTTGCGTAGGCAAATGCCTGTCCAGAAGATGCCAATCCCTGAGCTAAATCCAAAATACTTTTATCTTCATTTTCAAATTTATTCATAGCTTCTCCAACTCCTCGTCAAGAGCAGCCAAATCATTCAAAGTATTGGCCGCCGAGAATAAATCGAGGTAAGGAAGGGACGCCGCCATCGAAGCAGTGACAGGTGCATAATCTTTCCAGCCTTTTAGAGGATTTAGCCAGATTATTTTACAGCCCCGCTTTTTTAAATTCGCTAGCGCTTCCACCAAATCATTAACGTTATTTGAGTCGTAACCATCTGACAAAATGATGATTACACTTCTGCTATTTACAAAGCGACGCGCATAAGTTCTTGAAAATTTTTTGATACTATAACCTATCCTTGAGCCACCACCAAAACCGTTCGCAAGAAGAGATAGCTTTTCCATTGATCGCCCAGTATTTTCGTCTTTTAGTGCATCGGTAACCCGCACAAGCTCCGTATGGAATAGATAAGCGTCTGTATTTTGATCATTTCGCATCAATGCTGAAAGAAAAGCTAAAAATATTTTTGAATAAACATTCATAGACCCTGAAACATCACATAATGCCACTATTCTTTTAGGCCGGTCTGGCTTGGATTTATTAATCAACTTAAAAGGATCTCCCCCTGTTGAGAGGCTCCGACGAATAGTTTTACGAAAGTCCAGCACCTGACCTTTCTTTGAGCTAACCAGCCTTCGTGATCGCTTATCACGTAGAGCTTTACCAATCCTTATTGCAACTTCCATTGCATCATCAATTTCTTGATTAGTAACAAATTCACGTAAATCTTTTTGCATCTTTGAAGCTTCTTCTACTGCAACAAGCTCACCTTCTCTTTGGTCGTTCAAAATAGGTTTGTCTTCATCAGGCTCACTTGGTGCACCCGAAGAGCTATCAGAGTTGTCTATAGCTTTATCACCAGCCTCTGAAACCATTTCTTTTTCATTGGGAACATTACCATTTGGAATTACTTTTTGCTTCACACGTCCAGAGTCCATCCAATAACTATCGAACAAATCTTCAAAACGGCGAGACTCGTCAAGATTTCCTACGCATAGTGGCTTTAATGAGCGTCTCACTTCAAATGGATCACTCATATTTATTCGGTCTAGGATGGTCAGTGCAGTTTCAACTTCTGAGACACCTAACTTAAGATTATTAAATCTTAAATGAGAAAAGAAACCAACTATCCGAGCAGATGGCCCCGTATCTCGAGCCGCAAATTTACTAATACGACTCATGCAGCTTGTCCTGCTATGCGCTGTGCAACCTCTGTCGTGATATTCCACTGGTCCGTCTTTGTTTTGAGCAATGTAGTCATGGCTGACTGAAGTATTTCAGGGTCATGAGATAAATCGTTAACTCCTAGACCTATTAAAGCAGCAGAAAAATCCAACATTTCAGCAATACCTGGCGTTTTTTCCAAATCCTCTTTACGCAATTTCTGCACAAAATCTATGATCTGACATGCAAGTAAGAAGTCAATATTGGGCTGTCTTGCTTTTAAAATTTCGATCTCAGTAGTACGATCAGGATATTCCACATAACTATAGAGACACCTCCGTCTTAAAGCATCAGACAGGTCCCTAGTACCGTTTGAGGTAAGGATGACAATTGGCTTAGTTACGGAGTTTATCGTGCCTAACTCAGGAATTGAGACCTGATAATCAGATAAAATTTCAAGTAAAAACGCTTCAAATTCTTCATCTGCCCTATCAATTTCGTCAATTAAAAGAACTGGGGACTTATCTTGCGTTATTGACATTAGAAGTGGACGTTCCAAAAGAAAATCTTTAGAAAAAACATGTTTTTCTATTTGCTCTCTGGAAACCCCATCGTCTGCTGCTGCTCTAATTGAAATTAGTTGCCGTTGGTAATTCCACTCATAAATCGATTGGGCTGAGTCTAGACCTTCATAACATTGCAATCTGATTAGTTTGGTTAATTGGGCTTGAGAAAGTGCTCTTGCAAGCTCCGTCTTTCCAACTCCTGCAGAACCCTCCAACAACAGTGGGCGTTCCAATGATAAGGCAAGCTGAATTGCAACTACCAATTCGTCCGACGCAATATAACTTTGCTCAGCCAGTGCTGCTTGAAGTTCTTTCCATTCCATTATGCAGTCCAATCTAGTGAGGGCTCTTCTGAGCCCTCACTTTATCTTATTAGCCGTGCAATCCAAGATCATTAGCTGTTTTCCAGATACGCCAATGATCGTGAGGCATATGCACTTGACGAAGGCCAAATGCTCTAAAAGCATCATGCACCGCATTTGAAAATGCTGGAACACCACCAACATTTGGACTTTCGCCAACACCCTTAGCACCGATTGGATGATGAGGACTTGGAGTTGTTGTGTGGTCAGTTGTATAATTAGGTGTTTCCCAAGCTGTGGGTAAAAAGAAGTCCATAAGAGTCCCGGTCTTAACATTACCCATATTATCATATGCTATTTCTTGTCCCATGGCTATTGCCAGGGCTTCTGTAAGACCACCATGAACCTGACCTTCAATGATCATTGGATTAATACGAGTACCACAGTCATCTAAAGCATAAAACTGACGAATTTCGTGTTCACCTGTGTCAACATCAATTTCCATTACACAGATATACGCTCCAAAAGGATAGGTCATATTCGGAGGATCATAATAGCTCACTGCTTCAAGACCCGGTTCAATGCCTGGAATTGCTTGATTATAAGCAGCAAAAGCTATCTCCTTCATAGTTTTGAAACGCTCGGGCGCTCCTTTAACCACAAAGCGATCTACATCAAACTCAACGTCATCATCATGCACCTCGAGCATATATGCTGCAATCATCTGTGCCTTAGCACGGATTTTCCTGCCCGCCATAGCTGTTGCCGCACCCGCTACTGGTGTTGAACGAGAGCCATACGTGCCTAGACCATAAGGCGCCGTATCGGTATCTCCTTCCTCGATGGTAATGGAGTCAGCTGGCAGTCCAATTTCTGAAGCCAAAATCTGCGCAAATGTAGTTGCATGGCCCTGTCCTTGGCTAATTGTGCCCAGGCGCGCAATCGCTGAGCCAGTTGGGTGAATGCGAATTTCACAACTGTCAAACATCCCTAAACCCAGAATATCACAATTCTTTACTGGCCCCGCACCAACGATTTCAGTAAAATGTGTTAAGCCAATACCTAAAAGTTTTCGGGTCTTGCCTGCTTTGAAATCTTCAACACGCTGTGCTTGTTCTTTTCTGAGACCATCATATCCAACAGCCGCCAACGCCTTGTCCCATGCTGTATGATAATCACCACTATCGTACTCCCAGCCTAGAGCTGAGGTGTATGGGAATTGATCCTGCTTTATGAAATTGATGCGTCTCAATTCGGCAGCATCCATATCGAGCTCTATGGCTAAGATTTCGATCATCCTTTCGATAAAATAAGCAGCCTCTGTAACTCTAAATGAGCATCTATACGCAACGCCACCTGGTGCTTTGTTTGTGTAGACACCATCAACAGCCAAATATGCTGTAGGAATATCATAGGAACCAGTACAGATGTTCATGAACCCGGCAGGAAACTTAGTCGGATCAGCACAAGCATCGAACCCACCGTGATCCGCTGTTGTGTGGCACCAAAGACCAGTAATTTTGCCTTCTTTTGTTGCACTTATCTTACCCTTCATCCAATAGTCTCTGGCGAAAGCCGTAGTCATCAAGTTCTCCATACGATCTTCCACCCATTTGACTGGTAGTCCAGTAACTATGGATGCAACTACCGAACATACGTAACCTGGATAAGCTCCAACCTTGTTACCAAAACCACCGCCAATGTCAGGAGAAATTACTCTGATATTATGCTCTTCAAGACCTGAAATCAAACTGACAACCGTCCTTATAGCATGAGGTGCTTGAAATGTTCCGTACAGCGTTAACTTTCCGTTAACTTTATCCATAGACGCGACGCACCCGCATGTTTCAAGGGGACAAGGGTGAGTTCGATGATAATAAACCATCTCTTCAGCAACTACATCTGATGAATCAATAACTTGCTCAGTTGCTTCCTTTTCACCTACTTCCCAGGTAAAAATATGATTATGATGCTTTCTTGGCCCATGAGCCCCATCAGCTTTTGGATCCAAATCTTCACGCAAAACTACGTCTGATTTAAGTGCTTCAAACGGATCAACCAGAACAGGAAGCTCTTCATATTCAACCTCCACTAACTCTGCCCCATCGGCTGCGATGTAGCGATCCTTTGCAACTACATAGGCGACTTCTTGGCCCTGAAAAAGTACTTTTCCATCAGCAAGAACCATTTGCTTGTCACCAGCCAAAGTTGGCATCCAATGTAGACCGAGAGGCTCTAAATCTTTAGCGGTCAGTACCGCAAGAACGCCATCAAGAGCCATTGCCGCATCTGTATTAATCGACTTTATACGGGCATGGGCATACGGCGATCGAACGAAATCCCCATGCAGCATTCCTTCTAACTTTATATCGTCTACATAATTGCCTTTACCTTGTGTAAAGCGCAAATCCTCAACACGTTTTCTTGATGATCCCAACCCTTTGAGATTAGCCTTCCGTTCATTTCTATCGGGCGTCATGTCATTCATTGCGCTGCCTCCTTAGCACTATTCATTTCACTGGCTGCCGCCATTATTGATTTAACGATATTCTGATAACCTGTGCAGCGGCAAAGATTTCCTGCCATACCAAACCGCACTTGTTCTTCAGTTGGATTTGGAATTTCTTCAAGTAACTTCGCAGCTCTCATGATCATCCCCGGTGTACAATAACCGCATTGTAAACCGTGGTGCTCACGAAAAGCTTCTTGCAAGACGTGCAGGTTGTCGGGGCTTCCCATACCTTCGACAGTGGTCAGCTCAGCGCCATCTGCTTGTGCAACAAACATCGTACAAGACTTGACCGATTTCCCATTCAAGGTGACTGTGCAAACGCCACAATGACCAGTTTCACAACCTACATGTGAGCCCGTCAAATT
>Ga0181566_10005273_pt1 | contig 10424 bp, 5 predicted proteins | sample 101ome_15_FD_133762 | JGI IMG/M metagenome (GOLD analysis project Ga0181566, IMG submission 133762) | Coastal salt marsh microbial communities from the Groves Creek Marsh, Skidaway Island, Georgia - 101402AT metaG (megahit assembly) | ecosystem: Environmental > Aquatic > Marine > Intertidal zone... | reverse complement strand
TTCTAAGATTTTTAAATTCTGGAACAGAAGATGAGTTTGTTGAGTTCATTGTAATTTTAATTTGGTATGTGTTAAAGTCAGGAAGGTCATACACATTAAACTCAAATTGTCTGTAAAAATCAGTTTCTCCAATTTGTGAATAGTTTGAACTATTTGGTGGGTTAATGTTTTTACTAAACGCAACCCAGTTTTTGTCGAAAATATATCCACTAGTAGAGGTATCAATTGTTCTGTACCATACTGTAAAATCTGAACCAACAGGTTTAATTGCATCAATATAAACTCTAATGGATGTTGCAGATTCTTCTAATTGGAATGGGATAGTGATATGTTTAGATGCATTTGTACCCCCATCAGGTTCGGTTTCTGCCACGTAATCAATAGTAGTAATGTTATTACGGTTTGAAGCAGATGAATCGTCTGATTGAGGATAATCAATAAAGTTTGCAAGAGTTTTCAAATTGGATGTAGGCAAATCAATGCTTGGTGCCACGTATTCATTTGTAGTTGTAAACACTGCTCTAATCACTGTAGATGGATCACCATTTAATTTAGTAGCATCGTCTTCTTGTTCTTTTGCAGCAATCACATGGGGATTTTTAAACTTAGTTGGTTTATTCAAATCTAAAGATACATTTGATGTTGTTGCATATGCAGTTTCATTTCCAGCAAAAGATGATATGGTCGTAAAATCACCATTGAAAGAAAGAGCTGAACTTGTTGGGACAATATTAGGTACACTTAAAACAAAGTCATCGATGATATATTGCTCTGAAGCGTAAATATTAGTACCACCACCTCTTAAACTTGAATCTGCTGTTGATGTCACAGAAATGGTATAACCAAATGGATCAGCAGAATCAATAGAGTGTGTCCTTAATAATTCGCTGCCGGGGATACCATTAATTGTATCTGCACTATCATAACCAGAAGAATCAGAAGAAATTTTTACTTTATCTCCAATAATAAAACCATGACCTGGATGGATGACTCTAATTTTTGAGTTATCCTTTGTAAAGATTAAAGGCTCAGCTGGATACTTAGTGATAGCATCAGTGTATAGATTTTCAGTAAGTAATTTTTTAGAAGGCAAGTTTGTATTCATGTATGCAGTTGCAGTAACACTTGTATCAAACTTTGCTCTATAAACTCTAAACGCAATATCTGTTTCTTGATCTTTTGACCAAGCTGTACCATTTGAGGATTGGAAAAATACCCCTGATGCTAGTTGCTGAGAAACAAGTTCAGTAGTTGAACCAAAAACATGTTCACCAATCTTACCTGCCCAAACTTTATATTGTCCAACCTTCGCGTTTGTATAAGCAACCAAAGCTAATTCCACGTTTCCAGGAACATAAAGAGGTTGGTCAAATGTAAACTTATATTCAGTAGCTGATCCAAATGATGTATTCGCAACCGCTCGAATTTGAGCAGCAGAAGCAGAAACTCTTGTACCAGAAATAAATCTGCGACCTGATGGGTTTCCATTTTCTGTTACTGGTCGCAACTCGATAGTAATAGGAAGCTGATCATCAGATGCAGATGGTGCGCTTTGAAAGTATAAACCAATAGCAGTGAGCACTGATCCATTTTTTTCAGTGACTCTAAATGTTTGAGCCATTGGATTAAGCTGTTCGGTAAGTTGTAAAACACCAGTAGTCATAAATGCAATCCTATTTTTTTACTATATTTATAGCTGTGCTGCAGTGATTTGATTTTCGATTTCCTGAACCAAGGCGCCTTGGGGCAAACCTGTTTTCATATTTTTAAAGAAGTCAACAATTACGCCATCGCCGTTATGATCCGCAAATTCGATTCCATTTGAGAAGATTCTTCTTCCAGTGGTATCGATTGTGTATAGTCCGTAGACATCCGCAACTTTAACAGCAGCGGTTGTGTCTTTAACCATAATTGCTTTATTTTCTTCAATAACATAGTGTGTACCAGATACATATACACCATTGTATTCATATAGAGGTGCACCATCATAAACATGGATACCAGTAACAATACCACCTTGAGTATATTCACCAAGACGTAGATCAGCAATTGCTTTTTGTGTTCCATCTGCCATATCAATTGGAGTATCAGCTAAGAAACAGCCATTACCAGCAGCGTTGGATCCATGCACATCAGCGTCATATCCACCGTTGCCACTATATTCTGCAGAAACACCAACACCAACGGTTCCACCATAGTCGCCGCCATATCCACTGTAGCCACCGCCTCCACCGTATGATGGATTAGAATATCCACCACCAGAGCTTGATGATGTGCTTCCAGTATTACCAGAGCTTGATGAAGTTGAAATGGACCCCCCATTATTACCACCATTATCATTGCTATAATATACAGATGTTGTATATGTATAAGTGTAGCTTTCAGTATACTCATTATACAATTGTGCTTCACCAATTGCGTTATATTGGCCTTCAGCAAAAGATAATGATTTTTCTTTGTTCAATATACTAATATCAATGGCTGTAAAAATTCTTTTACCAGTACTAAAACTTGTTGTATTGTTACTTTGCAAATAAAACACACCTTCAAGAGTACCATCAGAATTACTATTAATTGAACCGCTACCACCATTTGTAGGTCCACCTAGTACACCAGGAAATTCAGATGCATTAATGTATTCATCACCTGGTTCTTTTAGTGTAGAGTCTCTTCCCAAATCCGCATAGTCATTATAACTGTATGATGTATTAATCCACTTAGTTACATCAGTTCCATCAAAAAAGATCCAATGCGGTACATTAGGTCTTAGGTTTGTAAATTTAAAAAATATAAAATTTGGCCTACAGACAGGCAACATTTCATATCCCAAATCTTTTGAGACTGTTCTTGTTCCAGTTGCTGTATGTGTTTTTGTTATATATGGCATTTTATATTCCTATGCTGTACCGTTACTACCCTGTGAGCTTACCGAAGTTGACCCAGTTGGTAGATAAGAAGTTGAAGATGCAACCTGATAGCTAGCGTCAACCTTTTTACGAACTTGCCATGTATCAACGTTAGGAGTCATCGTAACAGATCCAATTGATTTTGAAATTTCGAATTGGTTTACGTTGATTGCTCTTGAAGCTACACTTTGATCAATCATTACTTCCTCTGTGTATTTAGGCCAAATTGTAGAACCTTTTAAAATAGTAGATGTTGATTGATCAGAATCATATGTTAATCCAGTTTGACGCTGATAATTTAATGTTGTCATTAGATTTTGGTATGGATTCAAAGTTGCTCTATAATCAGGATCTAAAACATCTGATTGTAGATTTCCAGCAAAACCATCAGCTGTAATACCAAGCTTAACTCGATCTGGCAATGTAGAGTTATTGGGATCAGGGACAGTGATTTTATTTGTTTCCAATTCAGCCAATGTTAAAGAAGTAACATTTTCTAGATTGTTTAGTCTGTCATCCAATCTTTCAATATCCTTCATAGTATATCCACTATTAAAGGCTTTTTCATAGAACACGTCTCTTGAGTTCATAGTATATGGTTGCAAAGAAATCCTATGCAAATGTAAATCAGCAGGTGAAACACTTGGATCTTGTGGGTTATGTCTAGTCGCACCTTTATTTACAACGTAATTTCCATCAGGTGACATACTGATAATATCAATGCGGGGTTCCCAATGCTTTGCTGTTCCAATTGTAATAAGTCCAGTATTTTTTGGCAGTACTGTTCTAATTGCACCGGTTCCAGTAAAGCCTGAGCCAGTGTTGTTTTTCACTGGTCTCATGTCAATAACATCTGACAATCTGACTCTTTGGCCATCAGCTTTTGTATAGAATGGAATGTTTTTAAACTCAATGTCTGGGTAAGAAATTCTACCACCAAAGAAATCACCAGCACTATGTGAGAAATAATCAAAGTTTACAGTAATGGTTCCACTTGGTGCTGCAGCTCCACTTTTTAGTTTACCGCCACCAACAGTGTAGAAGTTATCTCTTTGTCCATTGTCAAAAATAAATTTATATGTAATGTCTTGGCCAGTTGCATCATCAGTTACACTATTAAATTTATAGATGTCTGCTTTATCTAGTTTAAATCTACGGTTAACAAGTGAAATACTTCCACTTGATTGGCTTGTCTGCAAAGATTTAGTTTTTAGTGTTGCTGAAATAGTTTCATACGCCAGCATGCTTACAGCAGTTGAATTTGGAAGACCTGTTACTGTAGCTGAAGTTGTTGGTGTCCCAGAAACAGTGGGAGGTGAATACAAAACACCAGTGCTATTGACTTGTACAATCCAATCTTCTTGGTTAGTAAATACATTACTGGATCCAGTTGTAAATGTAGCGACACCACTTCCATCAGTTGTATCCGTATAAATTTTACGTACTGCAACAGTTACATTCTGTAATTCTTGAGTCCTACTATCTGGCAAAACAAATAGCAAATCATTTGCATACTTATCTTGTATATCAACTCTGCCTTTAATTTCAACAGTGTTAGCAAAGTTTGTTGCGTCTGTACCAATACTTTGAACTTGAGAAATGCTGTATGGTGTACCACCGCTGGAATCCATTTTTACATCAAAAACGTGGAATCTAAACTTATCACCAAACTCATCTACATTCCGCAAACGTGCAGTACCAATAGTAGTACCACCGTGATCTGTAGCATCTTTTAGATTAATAGTTTCAAGGTTAGTAACTTTAGTAATTAGACCAAATGAACTATCAGCTAGAATATAGTTACCATATTCTGCAGTAGAAAATGTTGGCGAAACACTTAATAGATCAGTAGAAGTCGATCTTGATTTTTCAACCCTTATTGTCTGTGATTTATTTTTTTCAATCCTACGGCCACCAACATATGCAACCCCGCCATCTACTTTATATTGTAAATAGTCATCATCACTATCATCATGGATTTCTAAATTAAATTGGCCAAACTGAGAGTTTCTTAAAACAAAATCACCATTAATATTTGATGTTCTATTATGTACTAATGTACCCAATTCATTTAAAAGATTATCTCTTGATTGTACTGCAGTCGAAACCCCATTTTTAATTTCAATCAAAGGATAAAATGTTTCGCCAGAAGTAACGTCTGATTCTTTAACCAAAGTTAATAGAATCTTATATCTATCAGCACCTGGAGATGTAAGGTTAGGTGTAGAACCAGAATTATCATAAAGAGCAATATCATCTGTTGCTGAAATAATTTGTTCAGTTAACTTAAATCCAACCACTGCGGTTGGTGATTTATTATACTTTGAAACAACTAAACTCTGCGACTCACATACAACTAAATGACCAGCAACAAATGTGGTAAACGTTGGGACTTCTACATATGAACCTTTACCAAACGCTGGGTTTGTGGAAGTGTTAGTTGTTTGTACACTAATGGTTCCACTAATCGCGCCAGTGTCATACGTTAGCAATTCACCGGGAGCAAAAATCTTAGGGCTGGTTGTATTTGTAGCAGAAAGGTTATTGGATGTTTTATAGATTACATAAGGAGTGGCTGCATCAGCTCCATCTGCTGGCAATACATCTTTTACTGTAGCTTTAACTCCAGCCGCATTTGTAATATCTGTGCCTTTAAGAGTTGCGTAACCTACAGGTAAGCTTGCAACTTTTACGTAGTCAATACCATAAAAACCAGAGTTTAATGCACCATATGAGGTATTAAAAATACCACCTTCTTTGAAAAGGTATCCTGCAATACGAGCCATTTCCTCTTGGATAATGGTTTGCATTTGCGTAAGTTCACGCGCCTGCAGGTGTCTGCCGTTATTAAACAGAATGCGGTGATAATGATCGCTATCACGATAATCATCATTATATTGACTTAAGAATGTAGTCTGCGTAACGTTTGTAGCCATGTCTTACCTTTAGAGTTTAATAACAACTTTAATATCTTCAGTTTGGTCAGGATCTCTTGTAACTTCAGTAAAGTTATTTATGAAGAGTAGATCGCCAGAATATACATCAAAATCTGGTGCAACAAGTGCTGAATCTAATGTCAATGTTGAAGCTGAATAACCTTCAACCGTAATATTTTCACCATCTTGGAAAGATTTAAACCCAGTATTTTCATCTTGGTGATACCACAAAGTAGATGAATCATCGTAATAGTCCAGCCAAGCTTGAGCAGATGAAGTACCACCTGTGATTTTTGTATCTTGGTCAAATGAAATTGCATAACCATTATTAGGATTACCATCACCAGCAGGAGTAGTTAAAGTCATTCTATTTAAACCTAGACCTTGTGTACCTGTAAACAACACACCATCAGCACTATCTAATGGATTGCGTAAAATACCAATTTGTCTATACCCTTGGTCAAGTACCCATTTATTTTCAACTGAACCTTCAGGTTTGATATTGAACATAAATGATAATGCTCTTAAATCATCTCTTACATCAGCACCTAGACCATTTTTTGGTCCAAAAATAGGGACTGCTTTTGCTTCAGTACCACCAGCAGAAAGAGTAGAAGAAGAAATTGTTACGTCTGCATAATCATAGTTTTTACCATGACCATATCCACCTGGTGCAGTACCATCGTTTCTGCCTAATAAGTAAGAGTTAGAAGCGTACGGTGTATCAGATGCTTTATTACCTGAGCCATCAGAATCATCTACTTCAATCGCAGCAATGGAGCCTGTAGAAGATAGAATTGCTCTAGCTGTGGCACCTGTACCATTACCAGCAATAGTAATTGCAGGAGGTGAAGTGTACGGCCCACCTGGTTCAGTAACTCGGTAACCAATAACTTCTCCAGCCTGCGCTGCTTTAGCAACTTCCCATTGAGAAGCTTGTGTCGGATCAGCAACAGCTGTGTCAGAATCAACATATTTTAGTGGCATAAATGCTGTGGTCAAAAACTTATTAGCATCTGCTGTTGAAATCGTATACAGATATTTCCAGACATAACCATCAGTTTCAATTGGTAATGCTGTTGTAGTATGATCAGGTTTTTGTGTTGAAACCTGTGTAACACCAGTGTCGTTTTTACCAGTACGTAAACATAGATAAACGTTGTTATCAGCAGTTCTTACATAATAGGATTGAGCAGGATGGCCTACAACATTATCATTAAATGCTTGGTACTGAGTGTTTGCTGTCCAGTCATACAATGGTACAACATAAGAATAACCTTCAGCAGCTTTTATTGATTGCATGTTATATCTGAAAAGTCTTTCTTCTCTTTCAGTAGAAGCTGGATCAGGAACAAGATCTGTATTATCTTCAGCCTGCCATTGTTGTGAACGACCAATCGCAATATAGTAATTGTTATCTGAGTCGCCGATTAAAACACCTTCGTTCTCATCAAAGATCGTTCTTAATAGTTGTGTTTTTAATGATTGAGTAATGATCGCTGTCATAGTTTCTTCCTATTAAGATATTGCGTAGCCGTAGCCGCCAATTGCATTCCATTCTGTTGTTGAGTTGTTCCAAATTAACATGACTGTATCATTTGGATCCAAGGCAATTGTTGTACCTTGAGCAAAATTAGATCCGGCATCGAATGTTACAGTAACTGTTGATGCAGTTCCGTCATGTGAAATAACTTTTAGTTCGCCGTCAACTGTTCCATTACTAACATTAATGCTAATGTTTGTGGAAGCAGTACAACTAATATATGTATTCTGGTTGTCAACGTTACCAGCAGCTGATATAGTTGCTTTACCATATGATACTTTCTTCGTGTTAACTGTGCCAGTACCAGCACCAAACAACGAAAGGTTAATATTCGTGTCATCACCTTCAACAGAAATAGATGGAGAAGTTCCCGCTGGAGCATTGGAAATGTCTAAATGGTTTACTGCAGACACTGTCTTTGTAAAATGGATAATATCTGCACCATCAGAATCTTTAATGTGACCATGATAAATTGCGTTTTCAATTGTAGGTCCAACAAGAGTTTTGTTTGTCAAAGTTTGAGTGTCTGTTGTACCAACTACAATCCCTGCAGGGATAGCTTTCTGTGCAGCAGAACCATCAATATTACCAGAAGCATTTGATAAAATAAAACTGCTAGCAACAATACCAGAAATAGTGTTATCATCTACACTAATAGTTTTATTTGTCATGGTTTGTGTTGCGGATGAAACTAAAACTATTCCGGCTGAATCAGGGAAATCAATGCTTATTGTAGAATCTACATTTTCAGTATAACCAATCTTTACTTTATTACCATAGTCAGTCCCAACGAAATCAAGACCGCTATCAGTAAGACGTGTAAAACCAGTTACATCATCACCAAGGATGCTGTATAACTCAGTAAAGTTAGCATTAATTTTAGCACCGGCCTGGCGGAGTGTATCACCTGTTCCGTCATTTGCTGCGCTGCCAGTATTAATCGTTTGTTTAGCCATATTTTAGCCCGCTTAATTTAATTTTAAGTATTTATACCATTAGACAGAGTCATATTGAGTATCAAAGGTATGATTATCCATTCTAATCGTAACAATATTGTCTGCAGAATCACCGCTGTTAGAGAATACAACCGTATCACTATCATCAAGTGTAAGTGAGTTCGGTGTCATCATTACATTGTAAGCCGCATCTACATCAGAAAGTGTAGTTGAAGAATCAATTTGTGCGTATATTGTTTCAACAGATGATCTAAACGCTGAATCACCAGAGCTTGGATGGATCATCGTGACGCTTGTAAATGCTTCAATTGGTAGAGTAGCATCAGCAGCAACCGCAACAAATTCTGGTATTTCTTCGCCTTCATCTTCTTGAATTGTTGAAAGCAAATTAGTATTTTCAACTTCAATTAAGAGTTCAGCACCGATATATACACCGGCTGGGTGTACAAATAGTTTATAGATTTCTAACCAGTCTTTAACAGAAATACCAACACGAACAAGTACAGACATAACTTGGTATAATTTATCATCTGTAATATACTTGTTGTCTTCCGGACCAAGTTTAGAAGCTTCAGCTTTAATTTGAGCTCCACCAGTATTTGAACTATCAAGAGTATAATCAATTGATGGACCAACTCTAAAAATATTTTCCTTTGGATACCTTACTTCAGGGTCTAGTCCATAGAAAGCTCTAAAGAATTGTTCAATCGAATACTTTGTACCTTTTGAACGGTAAAGAGTATTTGAAAACTTAATGGCTTCTCTTTTATTTTGGAAACCACCAAAGTAGGCTTGACCAAGAAGCAATTCATCTTCAAGATATTGTAGCAAATCACTTGGAACCTGAGTTGCGTCTCTAGATGAATACAACCTTTGGATTTTACCAGATGGATTAGTATCAGAATCCATCCAATCATAATACGCCTCAAACAACTTTAACAGATTTGGGTATTCTGCAGGATAAAAATCAGGTAACACGGAATTCACTTCTGATCTTTGGAAGTTCAGAAGTGTCCGGTTATTATCTAATTTTGTTTTATCTTTTAAGTTCTTCATCAGTTTGTTGCGCTTACTGTTACTGCAGTTACGGTTGTTCTATCTGGATCGTATACAAGCAAATCATTACGAGTTGGTGTAATCGCTGATTGGTTTGCTGGAAGTACTGATAGTTTAATTTGTGTTTCACCAGCAGCAATACTTGAAGGGTTAAAGTAATTAATTGTCACTACACCTGTACTTGCAGCATAAGATCCAATGTTATCAAGTACAACCTCATCACCAGCAGAGGTAACGATTTGAATAACGTTGGATGATAGTTTATTCCTCAATATACAATTTTTACCATCATATGTAAATTGGCTACTGTTAATAGTATACGTATCATCATCAGGGATCGCTATTGCAGCAGGAAATCTTAATGCCTGTGAATTTGTAACACTTGTTTCAGATAGTCTTGTTCGAGTTGCAGTAAAGTTTTGGTCAGTTAAACTATTATTAACCATATAGTTTGCAGCAGCATCAAATTTTTGAGAAGTAACTAATTCTACAATATGGTTTACTTGATCGTCGGTTAATTGTACAATAGACAAATCATTAATCACCTTAATTAGGTTAGGTGAAGAAGGAGTAAATCTACGTTGCATCTTTACAACAGCTCTTGATGATAGGATAGCAGAGTTTAATTCATCAATTTCTGCTAGCATATTTGAGCGTCTAAAGGACTGGTTAAAATTACCAGTGTTAATATCAAAATATGAAGAAATTTGATCTCTTACTTGAGTGTTAATAGCGTTGCGTGTCAAGTCTGTTAGCTTAGGGTTAAACTGATAAAATACTTCCATTTCTACATAAGTAGTAACTGGATCAGTAAATCTTAAATTAAATGACACAATTGACAACTGCTTGGCCAATTCAATAATTGCAGATTTTGTAGAATCTTTCGTAAGATCAGTTACATCATCTTCAAACAAAATTGAAGTAAACACTGCACCAAACTCTGGACTTAAATCATCTTCACCACCCCAAGAAATAATATCTTTAATAAGGGTTGAATAGTTACGTAGGATCAAAGATGAATAATCAG
>Ga0181566_10005272_pt1 | contig 10424 bp, 10 predicted proteins | sample 101ome_15_FD_133762 | JGI IMG/M metagenome (GOLD analysis project Ga0181566, IMG submission 133762) | Coastal salt marsh microbial communities from the Groves Creek Marsh, Skidaway Island, Georgia - 101402AT metaG (megahit assembly) | ecosystem: Environmental > Aquatic > Marine > Intertidal... | reverse complement strand
TCGCATCCTCAAAGTTATAACCATTCCATGGCATGAATGCCACGAGAACGTTTCTTCCGAGTGCAAGCTCACCTTTCTCGGTGTTTGGACCATCAGCGATAATATCTCCGTTTTTCACCTTGTCACCAGAGATGACGAGCGGCTTTTGGTTGATGCAAGAACCAGAGTTGGAACGCATAAACTTCCGCAGAGGATAAACAAAGACTCCCTTTTCCGGGTCGCTGAGGATGCTTTCTGGATCAGATAAGAAGCGTTCATCGGAGACAGGCAACGAACCATCTTTGGTCGTGATAATGTACTCAGCTGATGACGCGGCAACAATACCATCGGCCTCAGCAACAATGACTGCCCGTGAGTCACGTGCCGCTTTTTCTTCAAGTCCTGTTCCAATGTAAGGCGAATCAGAAACCAATAGTGGCACCCCTTGGCGTTGCATGTTTGATCCCATGAGCGCGCGGTTGGCGTCATCGTGTTCAAGGAAAGGAATCAAGCCAGCAGCGACCGAAACTAACTGCTTGGGAGAAACATCCATGTAGTCAACGCGGTTTGGATCAACCTCCAAAAACTCCCCACGTTCACGTGCGGTAATGCGCTCATTGAGAAATGCTCCCTTTTTATCGATCGCGTTGTTTGCTTGCGCGATGAGATATCCCTCCTCTTGGTCAGCGGTCAAATACTCAATCGTATTGGTCACTTTGGCATTTTTAACCACTCGATAAGGAGTTTCGATAAACCCAAACTCATTGATTCGTGCGTAGGTGCACATTGAGTTGATCAGACCAATATTTGGTCCTTCCGGAGTCTCAATCGGACAGATCCGGCCATAGTGAGAAGTATGAACGTCTCGAACCTCAAAACCAGCACGGTCACGGTTGAGACCACCAGGTCCAAGAGCTGAGAGACGTCTCTTGTGTGTCAACTCGGCAAGTGGATTGGTTTGGTCCATGAACTGAGAGAGCTGTGAGCGCCCAAAGAAATCACGGACAACCGCACTCAACGCCTTCGGGTTGATGAGCTTTTGAGGGGTCATCCCCTCAATGTTCACATCAAAAAGAGTCATTCTCTCTTTCACGAGGCGCTCTGTGCGAGCCAAACCAACACGACACTGGTTCGCTAAAAGCTCACCCACCGCACGCACGCGACGTGACCCGAGGTGGTCGATGTCATCTAAGATTCCCTCCCCTTTCTTGAGACCAAGGAGATACTTTGTTGCATGAAGGAAATCCTTACCCACCATGATGCGCTCGTTGTCATCGACATCAATACGCAGCTTTTGATTAATCTTATAACGTCCTACCCGAGTTAAGTCATACTTCTTCGGATCGAAGAACAAACGCTTGAGAAGAGCACGCGCGTTTGCGGCAGTCGGAGGATCTCCAGGGCGAAGCTTCCGGTAGATATCCTTCAGGGCAGACTCCTCATCGAAGGCTGGATCTTTCTTCAGAGATTTTACAAGAACCTCATCTTCGCTCGCATCGATCACCTCGACGGTTTTTTGACCGAGAGCGACAAGCTGACGAACAACTCCAATTGAGAGTGGTTCGTATGCGCGAGCGACGACCACCTCGCCGTCTAAAATATCCTCAAATGGCATCAACGAAGCAAGCGACTCTTCGTTCATCTTATCGCTAATCTTGAGCTTCTGGATGTTGTAGAAATTGGAAACAAGATCTCGCTCAGTTGGATAACCCAACGCCCGCAGGAATGTCGTTACGAGGAACTTACGACGGCGACGTCTCCGATCGAGGTAGACGTATGCCAAGTCATTGGTATCAAATTGAACCTCCAGCCATGAACCACGATCAGGAATAATACGGAAAGAATGAAGAATCTTGCCATTCAGGTGGATCGATTTCTCAAAGCAAATACCCGGCGAACGGTGAAGCTGAGAGACGATCACGCGCTCTGCCCCGTTAATGACGAAAGTTCCCCTTCTTGTCATCATTGGGAGCTCTCCCATATAAACACGCTCCTGTTTGGTTCCCGTGTCATCCTTCAGGTTGAAAGTGACGTAAAGAGCGGCAGAAAAGGTCTCACCTGTCCGGAGAGCATCGAGAGCACTCGATTTGGAATCCTCGATGTCATAGGAGACGAAACCGAGTTCAATAGTTTCATCATAGGATTTGATTGGAAACACCTCCTGAAAGACAGCCTGAAGGCCAGTTTCAGTTCGCTGGGAAGGGGGCACATCTTTTTGAAGAAAGTCTTCATAAGACTTAGACTGCACCTCGATTAAGTTAGGCGGCTCGATGACCTCCTCGATGGTTCCAAAGTATTCTCGCTTCATGATATTAGGATCCGGATGAACTTTTGCGCCAAGCCCCTATGGGGATTGACGACAACTGTGGTTCTGGAATTGCAATTCCGTATGTGACTGGTTGTGAGACTGGGCACGAACGGAGGAGAAAAATCAATGATGGTTGATTACTCTCCTCCGACCGAGCCCAACTCCGGCCGAAGCCGAAGTTGGGGAAATCGGGATTGACTACTTGAGCTCAACCTTAGCACCAGCTTCTTCAAGCTTAGCCTTGGCTGCCTCTGCAGCGTCCTTCGCAACACCTTCAAGAATTGGTGCTGGAGCGCTCTCAACGAGCTTCTTCGCGTCAGCAAGACCAAGTCCGGAAGCAACTTCGCGAACAGCCTTAATGACGGCGATCTTGTTGCCACCTGCCTCAGCAAGGACAACGTCGAATTCTGACTTCTCTTCAGCAGCACCGCCTTCGTCACCACCAGCAGCGGCAACTGCGACAGCAGCAGCAGGAGCAGCGGCCGAAACGCCCCACTCTTCTTCGAGATGTTTAACTAATTCAGCAGCTTCCAAGACGGTAAGCTTGCCGAGTTCTTCTGCAATTTTTGTAATGTCTGACATTGTTTTGTTTTGTCGGTATTGTCGCGCTCGGAGCTTCCGAGCATTTCAGGCCTACAGCTGTCGGCCCGACAAGGAACCAGTTTTGTTTTCCAAGAACTCTTCAAATCAACAAGTGACCCTCCGAGAACTATCCGTTCAAATTGTTTTTTGTTACTTTTCTTAGTCGAATTTCGCTTTGATGACACGAGCCAACGATGCACCAGGCTCGTTGATCGTCCGAAGAAGCTTACCAGCTGGGGCGTTGAGGACACCAAGCAACTGAGCAAGAAGAACCTCACGTGCAGGAAGCTTACCAAGCTCGGTGACTTGATCCGCTGAAAGAACCGCACCGTCAAGGATAGCTGCTTTCACTTCAGGACGCTTAAACTCCTTCTGAAAGTTTGAGATCACTTTTGCAACAGCGCAAACGTCGCTATCACCGGTGACAAAGGCAGTCTGGCCAACAAGTTCAGCGCCAAGATCTGGAAGACCTGAGTCAGCAAGGACCCGCTTCATGTAGGTGTTCTTGGCAACATGGCACTCGGCGCCATTTTCAGCAAGGCGCTTACGGAGCTCGTTAAACTCAGGCACCGTTGTTGCAGTGTAATCAACAACAATGACGAAAGCTGAGTCATCAACGCGCCCCTTGATTTCGTCGAGAATGTATTTCTTATCTGGATTCATGGTTACGCGTAGGATTAGGCACTAAAATTAGAGAGATCAAGGTGGATGCCGGGCAGCATCGAACCAGCCAAGGTGAAGCTTTGCAGGTAATTCCCCTTTGCAGAGGCAGGCTTGGCCTTCTGAATGCTTTCAGCAAGAGCGGTCACGTTTTCGGAAAGCTGCTCTTCTGAGAATGAAAGCTTTCCAACAGCAGCGGCGATGTTCGCGCCTTTATCAACTTTGTAATCGATGCGTCCCGCCTTGACAGCATTCACAGCAGCCGCCGTGTCGTCAGTCACTGTTCCGGTCTTGGGGTTTGGCATCAAACCACGAGGTCCGAGAACGCGAGCGACTTTACGAACTTCAGTCATTGCGTCCGGTGTCGCGATTGCGGCATCAAAATCGACAAAGCCACCCTGAACCTTCTTGATGAGATCTTCGAAACCAACTTCGTCAGCCCCTGCCTTTTCGGCGGCTTTAGCGGCATCGCCCTGTGCGAACACGATGACTCGGACGCTCTTACCAGTGCCGTGAGGGAGAGCCACCGACCCGCGAACCATTTGGTCGCTCTTGCGGGGATCCACTCCAAGGTGAGCCGAAAGAGTGACGGTTCCGTCAAACTTTGGTCCTGGTAACTTCTTCAGGAGGGCAACAGCGTCGGGAATGGAATAAAGCTTCCCCTTCTCGATCTGAGCCGCGGCCTGAACGTATCTTTTGCTACTTTTGCTACTCATTGTTTATTTTTGCAGTGCAATCGGAGAACTCAAGTTTCCCTCCTGCGTGGTGTGACATCGAGTCGTTCGATGCCAAAAATGGATTACCCTTCGATTTTGAGGCCCATTTGACGGGCAGTTCCTTCGAGGATTCTTGCGGCGGCCTCCCGATCGGTGGTGTTGAAATCAACGATCTTGCGCTCGACAACCTCCATGAGCTGCGCGCGGCTAATCTTCCCACATGCAGCCTTATTTGGCTCTCCAGAACCACTCGCAATCCCAGCTGCCTTCTTGAGGAGAACCGCTGCAGGTGGTTGCTTAGTTTCAAACGAGAACGAAGCATCCTTGTAAACGGTAATAACGGTCGGGAGAAGGTCCCCGGCTTGCGACTGAGTCGCTGCGTTGAAATCCTTACAGAAACCCATGATGTTGACCCCAGCCTGACCCAATGCTGGACCCACGGGAGGAGAAGGATTTGCCTGCCCAGCTTGGATCTGGAGTTTGAGAACTTGTTTTACTTCCTTGGCCATGATTTATTGTAGGTGAGAAATTGTTGCCTAAATTGGCAGAGAGGGTGTGGATGATAATTTAAGAAAATGTCAAGACTTGTTTAAGCTTTTTCAACTTGCCAGTATTCGAGTTCAACGGGCGTTGAACGCCCAAAAATAGAGACTGCAACGCGCATTTTACCGCGCTCAGGATCGATTTCCTCGACCACTCCGGTCTGAGATTCGAAGGGCCCATCAGAGACCTTAACACTATCGCCAACTTCAAATTCGATTGAGGGACGCACACTGCTTTCACGCTCTTCGATCTGACTGAGCATGCTGGCAACTTCCTTAGGTCGCATCGGGATCGGCTTGTTTTTTGCCCCTGCGAAACCAATTGCTCCATCAAGCTGCTGCATAAAAGACCAAGTGTCTTCAACGACCTCGTTAGAAGAATCCAACAGGTGCATGTTCATAATCACATAGCCCGGGAAGAACTTCTTCTTGAGTTCGGTCTTTTTGCCCGCACGCACTTCAGAAACGAGCTCGGTAGGAACGAGCACGTTGAAAATCTTGTCTCCAAGCTCTTCAGATTCAACAAGGCGCTCGATACGAGCCTTCACCTTCGCCTCCTGTCCGGAGAGAACGTGAACAACATACCATTGGTCTTTAGGGGCAGGGATGGTTGGCATGACGAGATAAAAAGGAGCAGAATTTGGCCAGAAATTGAAAAATTGAGGGGAGCTTATTTGGCAAGCCCGCCTAAGAAACCAACCGCTTGAGTGTGCACGAGATCCCACAGCGCGACATAGGCAGCAAGAAGAATCACAGCAATCAGCACAACGACGGTCGAATCGATCAGTTCCTTGTATTTCTTAAATCCACGCACTTTGGGATCAGATTCCCAGGGCCATGATGCTTTGCGAAGCTCAGTTTTGACTTCGCCGATGAATTTAAAGATTTTTTGGAACATTGGATAAAGGGTCTAAGAATTACCGAAAAGTGGCAGGACAGACAGGACTCGAACCTGCAACCCTCGGTTTTGGAAACCGATGCTCTACCAATTGAGCTACTGTCCTAAACTTTTCGAGAATGTTGAGAGATTTTGAGGCGACTGAGGGGCACCCCTTTCCGGGGTGCCCCTGTTAAAACCAGCCGACAGGTTGAAGCCTTCACAAGAAGAGTTCAATCTGCCTTAGAATCGAAATTACTCGATGATATCGCCGACGCGTCCTGCACCGACAGTGCGACCACCTTCGCGGATCGCGAAGCGCATGGATTTCTCCATCGCGATTGGTGTGATCAACTCGATTGTCAAGCTGACGTTATCACCAGGCATCACCATTTCAACACCATCAGGAAGTGCGATTGATCCAGTCACGTCGGTCGTTCTGAAGTAGAACTGAGGACGGTAGTTGCTGAAGAATGGAGTGTGGCGTCCACCTTCGTCCTTCGAGAGAACGTAGACCTCTGCGCTGAACTTGGTGTGTGGAGTCACAGAACCAGGCTTCACGATACACTGACCACGCTCAAGGTCATCTTTCTTAAGTCCGCGGACGAGAAGACCAACGTTGTCACCTGCACGGCCTTCGTCAAGAAGCTTACGGAACATCTCAATGTCAGTAATTGTGGTCTTTTGAGTGTCGCGGATACCGACAATCTCAACTTCTTCCATCTTCTTGATGATACCACGCTCAACACGACCAGTTGCAACCGTTCCACGACCTTCGATCGAGAACACGTCTTCCACTGGCATGAGGAAATCTTGGTCAACAGGGCGCTCAGGCTCTGGGATGTAGCTATCAACAGCATCCATGAGCTTGACGATATTTTCTTTGTGAGTCTCGTCACCTTCAAGAGCCTTGAGAGCTGAGCCCTTCACGACAGGGATGTCGTCACCAGGGAATTCATAAGCACTTAAGAGCTCACGAACTTCCATTTCGACAAGCTCGAGGAGCTCTTCGTCGTCAACCTGGTCGACTTTGTTAAGGAAAACGCAAAGGGCAGGCACTCCAACCTGACGAGCAAGCAGGATGTGCTCACGGGTCTGAGGCATTGGGCCGTCAGCTGCGGAAACAACAAGGATACCACCATCCATCTGGGCAGCACCGGTAATCATGTTTTTCACGTAGTCAGCGTGACCTGGGCAGTCCACGTGTGCGTAGTGACGACCGTCGGTCTCATACTCAACGTGAGCTGTAGAAATCGTAATACCGCGAGCTTTCTCTTCAGGAGCTGCGTCAATCTCATCATATGCTTTTGCTTCTCCACCCATCTTCTCAGCGAGGACGGTGGTAATAGCAGCGGTGAGGGTGGTTTTGCCGTGGTCAACGTGACCGATTGTGCCGACGTTGACGTGAGGCTTGTTCCGTTCGAACTGTTCTTTAGCCATTGTATTGGTTAATTAGGTTTTAGCTGGTTTTAGTCGTCTCTAATTCTTTTCTGGAGCTTTTGGCGGGAATTGAACCCGCGACCTCGTCCTTACCAAGGACGCGCTCTACCCCTGAGCTACAAAAGCAAGACCAGAAAGTCTTTGTGACTGCTTGAAGCCTCAGATTAAGAAATGGAGAAACGATGCCCTCCATCCCTTGCCCCTCGGCCGAAAGCGAGGCGGAAACTAGCAAAGTCGACCAGTCTGTCAAAAGTATTTTAAGAAGAAAGTATTTTTTATCCAAATGCCTTATTTATAGGGATTTGGAGTGAAAACACCTCATTTTTGCAGGGGTTCACTCTGAAAGAACTCGAGACGGATCGACGTTCAACCAGGCTTACTTCGCGCCTTTGGGGGGACTTTCGGCGCAAATAAGCTCTGAAAAACGCTCTATTGAGCTTGCCCGCCCCGTCGTTTCTTCAACTTGGACGAACACGCCACACAGCCGAACTGGACCTTTGGCGACGGGAAATCGAGTGGGCAGGCCCGTGCGAAACTTCCAAACCACCGAATCAACCTCTCGGCCCAGCACCGAAACGTCTGGGCCACACATCCCGGCGTCCGTCAAATAGGCAGTTCCTCCCGGGAAAATTGATTCGTCCGCCGTCTGAACATGAGTGTGGGTCCCCACCACCAAAGAAACTTTTCCATCAAGAGCCCTCCCCATCGCAATTTTCTCACTGGTAGCCTCCGCGTGAAAATCCACCAAGAAGATCTTCACCCCCTCTTGGCTCAGGCGCTCAATCTCTGACTCTAGCATCGTCAGAGGGTTTTCAAGAGGCGGGTTCATAAAGACCCGCCCCATCGCATTAAGAACAGCCACTTTCCCTTTCGCAGTCTCTAAGACCACTGAACCTTTCCCTGGCGCCTCTTCTGGAAAATTGATTGGCCGAAGCAACCTGGGCTCCGTTGGGAAGTATTCGAGAATCTCTTTTTGATCCCAAACATGGTCACCCGTCGTCACCACGGCGGCTCCTGCCTTTAAAAGCTGGATACAAATCTTGGGATTAATACCACGTCCCCCAGCGGCATTCTCGCCATTCACCACGACGAAATCGACCTCATGGTCCTTTTTGATCCGATCAAGGTGAGTCATCACCGCATCCCGCCCGGGGGATCCCACCACATCTCCCAAAAATAAAAATTTCATCATCGCCGCTTTCAATATTAGACTGCGAAACTCTCAGTTGCGCTTCACAAGTGATGCCTGAGTCTAGGCAAAGAAACAATGTCATTTCCAAGGCTCCTTCTCCTACCGGCTCTCCTCCTGACGATTGTCGTCATTTTTTGGCCCAAAAAAATGAGCCCGCCGACTCCTCCGGCAGGTCCTACTGCTCCCCTTATCATCGAGCTTGCGGACCTCATTGAGCGCCCCCATTGGAATGAACTCGATCGATTTCAACACACCATTTCACGTGAAACTTTTCTGCACCGACTCACCACCATTTACACAAAAACCGACGTTTGGAAAAAATGGATCACCGTGACCAACGATCATGCCCTCATTGGAGATTACCAACTCCACTTTGCAAGTTCTGACCAACCCGCACCAGGGGCGATCTGGGATTGGAAGGAGCGCTTGTCTCCCACACCCGACCTACCGCTGAAAGGCCTCCACCTTGCAATTGATCCAGGGCACATCGGCGGGGCTTACGCAAAGCTTGAAGAACGCCACCATGAATATCCAAATCTTCATCCTGAGATGAAACCCATTCAAGAGGGAACAATGACGCTAGAAACCGCGTTTTTGCTCAAGGAGCTCCTCGAAGAGAAAGGAGCTCAGGTCACATTAGTAAGAGAGAAGTGTGAGCCCCTCAGCCCCTACCTCGAGGAGAACTTTCACAATCCTCGTCTTTTCTATCGCACGTCCGAAATCCGGGCTCGCGCAAAACTCATCAACGAAGAGATCCAACCTCACCTCGTCATTTGCCTCCACTACAATGCCAACTCTTCTGGCCCTTTAAGCTCCGAACAGCATTTCCATATCCTCTTGAATGGCACTTACTCAGAATCAGAACTTGCCAACGAAGACGAACGCTTCGCCATGCTTCAACGTCTTCTTTCCGGAGTCATTGACGAGGAAATCCCTCTTGCGGCTCATCTCAGCGCGATTTTTTCTAAAAAAACACAACTTCCGGCCTATCAATACAGCAGGCTTTCAACAGTCTCGCAAAACGTCGCCCTCAACCCCTTTCTCTGGGCGAGAAACCTTCTGGCCAATCGCCTTTACATGTGTCCGGTGATTTTTATGGAACCCTATGCCATGAACAGCACGGAATTCATCTCTCGCTACAAGGAAAACCCTCGAGCGATTTATCAAGAATATGCTCATGCAGTTGCCGAGGGAATCGTGAGTTACTATGCTACCGCCCAATGAAACGTCTTCTTGTTGCTGGCGCAGGCTTTTTGGGATGCGAAATCATTCGCCAAGCTTCTGCTCATTTTGAAGTCACTTCGCTGACCAAAAATGGTGATCATCAATCGATGGCCTGTGACCTCTCGTCAATTCAAGCGGTCCATCACCTCGCAAAGCAAATCAGCGCTCCGGATTATATTATCTTTTCGGCCAGCTCTGGACGGGGAGGCCCCAAAGCTTATCGAGAGGTGTTTCTTCAGGGAACGCGCACTTTAAAAGAAACTTTTCCCGATTCTCATCTCCTCTTCACCTCAAGCACCTCCGTCTACCACCAAACCAATGGCGAGCGCGTCGACGAGAAAAGCTCCACCCAGCCAGATCGGGAAACGAGTCAGATTCTTTTGGAAGTGGAATCTCAAGTCGACTGCGCTGCTCGACTTGGAGGCCTTTACGGCCCCAAGCGCAGCGTCATTGTCCGTAAATTCATGGAGGGATCTGCAATCATCGAAGAAGACGGCCGACGCATCCTTAACCAAATCCATGTTTCTGACGCAGCAAGCGCCTGCCTCTTACTTGCCACCGAAAATCACCGAGGTGTTTTTAACGTCACCGATAATCGACCAATGAGCCAACTCGAGGTATACTCAAAAATGTCGGAGCGCTTCCACAAGCCTTTACCCCCTGTCGGAGAACTCCAACTTTCTCGGAAACGAGCATGGACCCACAAGGCTGTTGAAAATCACAAGCTCAGAGCTCTTGGCTGGGAACCAAATTATCCGAGCTTTTTGGATGCGCTCGACACCCTCGTTGAGGCGCCTTAGTTTCTTTAAGAGAATGAGGAGTGTCCTATTCATCGGAGCAACCGCACTGAGCTACGTGCTTTTACGGGGGTGGCCTGAAACCTGGCATCCGATTACTCGAGTCC
>Ga0181566_10005270_pt1 | contig 10427 bp, 12 predicted proteins | sample 101ome_15_FD_133762 | JGI IMG/M metagenome (GOLD analysis project Ga0181566, IMG submission 133762) | Coastal salt marsh microbial communities from the Groves Creek Marsh, Skidaway Island, Georgia - 101402AT metaG (megahit assembly) | ecosystem: Environmental > Aquatic > Marine > Intertidal... | reverse complement strand
GCCATCAATCCTGCGGCGGAGGATTACAAGTACTTCGTCACCGTAAACCTCCAGAGTGGCGCCACCGTGTTTTCAGACACTCTGCGAGAGCACGAGGCGGCGGTGCAACTTCTGCAGGAATGGTGCGACGTGGCAGAAAACCGCCCCTACTGTGAATAGTCGACGGAACGAAGTCTGGGGTTCCCCGATTGCCCATTCGCAATCGCCGCAGTTACATCGGGCTGCCTATGCGGCGTTGGGACTGGAGTGGGAATACCGTCGTGTCGAGGTCGACGAGAGTTCTTTGCAAAGTGCCTTCAGCACGCTTGATCCGGTTGTGCAGGGGCTATCGCTCACCATGCCCCTCAAAGAGGGCATTGTGGAGCTTGTCAGCGACCACCGAGGCCCGGTGGATCTTCTCCATGCTGCCAACACGGTAGTAAAGGGAGAGAAGGGTTGGTGGTTAGACAACACCGACTGGTGGGGTGTGAAGCGCGCCCTGGAAGATCACGGAATCTCCCAAGGAGCCACTATCTGGCTTCTCGGCGCGGGTGCCACCGCGCGCAGTGTGCTGTATGCACTGTCTCAATTGTCAGCCGCGCATGTCGTACTCGTGGTGCGCAATCGCGACCGCGCGCGAGTCAGCGCAGTCGTCGCTCAGACACTGGGACTTTCGCACGAGGTGCGGGTTTTTGAGGAGGTGGCCGCAGCGCAGCAGCCCGATTGGGTGGTTTCCACCATCCCTCGGGGAACGATTGACCATTCAGAGATTTTCCGAGACGCGGCCGCCGTCTCCCACTACCTCGATGCGGCCTACGACCCGTGGCCAACCCCGCTCGCGCAGGTGTGGGCGGCTGCCGATCGCGCCACCGTCTCGGGGTTGGACATGCTGGCGAACCAGGCCCTGGCACAGGTGCGATGCTTTGTGATGGGGGATTCGGCCACACCTCTCCCGGATGAGGCGGCCGTGCTGGGGGATATGCGCGAAGCTGTCGGGCTCACCCGCGCACCCTGAGTCGTCGAGAGCATGGGAGAATAGCAGCATGGTGCGGTGGTTAACAGCGGGCGAATCTCACGGTCCGGAACTTGTGGCGGTCATTGAAGGGCTTCCCGCAGGAATCCCCATTTCTGAAGAAGAAATCACCGACGCTCTTGCCCGTCGACGCCTCGGATACGGCCGAGGCGCGCGCATGAAATTCGAGGCGGACCAACTCAGCGTCTCCGGCGGTATCCGACACGGCCTGAGCCAAGGCGGCCCAGTGGCGTTGCGCATTGGCAACACCGAATGGCCGAAATGGGAAGACGTGATGAGTCCGTGGCCGGTCGATCCCGAGAAGCTCACGGGAGCTCGTGGGGCGGCTCTGACGCGCCCACGCCCTGGCCACGCTGATCTTGCGGGAATGCAGAAGTACGGTTTCGAGGAGTCGCGACCAGTGTTGGAACGCGCTTCCGCTCGAGAGACGGCTGCACGGGTGGCGTTGGGAGCGGTCGCGCAAGCTTTTTTGCGCGCGCTCGGTATTGAACTCTTCAGCCACACCGTCGGCATCGGATCGGTGAGCGTCGATCGTTCATTGCCAACTCCCACCCCATGGCACAAAGCAGCCATTGATGCCGACCCGATGCGCTGTGCGGATCCAGAAACAGCGGCACGGATGGTGGAAGAAGTAGACCTCGCCCACAAAAGCGGAGACACCCTGGGTGGTGTCGTCGAAGTGGTGGTCCATGGGCTCCCGCCGGGCCTGGGCTCCTATGTGCACTGGGATCGGCGATTGGACTCGCGCCTCGCCGGCGCTCTCATGGGCATACAGGCCATCAAGGGCGTGGAAGTGGGCGATGGTTTTCACACCACGACTGTTCCTGGCTCACAGGCCCACGACGAAATTACTCCGGAAGAAGGCGGGGTATCCCGCGTGAGTGGCCACTCGGGTGGTATCGAGGGCGGAATGACCACCGGAGAGGTGTTGCGCGTGCGTGCCGGTATGAAGCCGATCGCGACCGTGCCAAAAGCATTGCGCACCATCGACACCGCCACGGGTGAAGCAGCGGAAGCGCACCATCAGCGCTCCGACGTGTGCGCGGTTCCGGCGGCGGGAGTCGTCGCCGAAGCGATGGTGGCGTTGGTCCTTGCTGATGCCGTCACCGAGAAGTTTGGTGGAGACTCCCTCTCCGAGGTTCAGCGCAACCTCGCGTCCTACCTGGCTGCCATTCCCGAGCACCTACGGATTGCCCAGCACAGTGACCAGTAGTCCCCGGGTGGTTCTTATCGGACCACCGGCGTCGGGGAAGTCCAAGATTGGCCGCGCGATTGCGCGGCAACTGGGCGAAGAATTCGTCGATACCGACAGCATCATCACGAAGCGTTATGGCCCCATTCCCGAAATCTTCGCGAATCAGGGTGAAGCCTGGTTTCGAGAGCGGGAAGCTGAAGTCGTCCGCGATTGTGTAGAGCAGCCGGGGGTGTTGTCCCTGGGGGGAGGTGCGGTGATTACCGAGTCCACCCGATCAGCGCTGAAGAACTTGCCGGTGGTGCTCTTTCTTATCAGCGAAGATGCTGTGGCCCACCGCGTGACCAACTCCGACAAGCGGCCACTTCTCAGTGGTGGCCTCGAGTCGTGGAAGAAGCTGGTAGAGGCTCGCATGCCGTGGTATCGCGAATGCGCGCAGTATGAGGTCGAGGTATCCCACCGGCCCGTCGAGGAAGTGGCGGCTCAAGTAGTCTCCTGGTTGGAAGCGAGGGATACGCATGACTAAGCCCGGACCCGTTGTGGTGCCGGTCTCCGGTACCCAATTCGCCGATTACGCGGTCACTATCGGAAGGGGGCTCACCCACGCCATTGCCGACTCTCTCCCGGGTGATTCCCGCAAGGTCCTGATCGTCCACCCTCCGGTACTCCACTCACGTGCCGAGCGCCTGCGCGAGGAGCTGGGCTCAGGATCCCGCGAAGTGTTCTTAGCGGAGGTGCCCGACGGAGAATCGGCGAAACGGATCGAAGTTGCCAGTTTCGTGTGGGGGCTCCTGGGGCAGCTGGAATTTGGCCGCACCGACACCATCGTGGGGTTTGGCGGCGGAGCGGTTACCGATTTGGCGGGGTTCATTGCTGCGACCTGGCTCCGGGGGGTGCCAGTCGTGCACGTTCCGACAACGGTCCTGGGGATGGTGGACGCCTCTGTCGGCGGTAAAACCGGAATTAACACGTCAGAGGGAAAGAATCTCGTCGGCTCTTTCCACGCTCCGCGCGCGGTGGTAATCGACCTTGACTACGCGGCCACCCTGCCCGATAACGAAATTCGCAGCGGGCTCGCCGAGGTGGTGAAGTGTGGATTCATCAAAGACCCAGAGATTTTGGCCCTGATCGAGAACCACCCGCAGGACGCGATCGATCATGCCTCGAGCGTGTTTGCTGAGCTTATTGAGCGAGCCGTCCGGGTCAAAGCGGAAGTGGTCAGCGAAGACTTCACCGAAGCGGGGCTGAGGGAAATACTCAACTACGGTCACACCCTCGGTCACGCAATCGAGCACGCTGAGCGTTACAAGTGGCGCCACGGTGCGGCGATTTCTATCGGAATGGTGTTTGCTGCCGAGCTCTCGCGCATCGTTGCGGGTCTCGACGACGATTCCGTCGCCCGCACCAGGCGGGTTCTGGAGAGCCTAGGTCTTCCACGTGACTACCCGGCAGGCCGATGGTCGAGCTTGCTCGCGACTATGCAGCGAGACAAGAAAACACGCAGTGGGGTGCTGCGATTCGTGGTGCTCGATGGCGTGGGCCGTGCGAGGACACTGGCAATACCCGATGAGTCCATCCTGTTAGCGGCCTACGACGTCTTGCATGAGGACTCCTCGAGCTAGGCTGTGACGATGGCAACGGTATGGGTCCTGGGTGGCCCGAATCTTTCACGGCTGGGGACTAGGGAGCCAGAAATCTACGGCTCGGAGACCCTCGCTGACATTGAGGCCTGGCTGCGCGGCGAATTTCCCCAACTTGAGCTGACTTTTCGTCAGACGAACGATGAAGCAGAACTTATTGGCTGGCTGCACGAAGCGACCGATGCGGGTGCTGACGTCGTGCTGAACCCGGCGGCATTCACCCACTACTCCTACGCCCTCCGTGACGCGTGTGCAATCGTGACCGGCGCCGGGTTGAAGCTCATCGAAGTGCACCTGTCAAACCCCCAAGCGCGGGAGGAATTCCGCCACACCTCGGTGGTCGCGGGGGTGGCCACCGGAAGTATTCAAGGATTTGGTCGAGACTCGTACCGTCTCGCTCTCAGCCACCTCTCTCAGTCGAACTAAACAAGGAGATATTGGTCATGGCGACCACTAACGACATCAAAAACGGAAGCGTTCTCAACCTGGATGGCCAACTGTGGTCGGTAATCGAATTCCAGCACGTCAAGCCTGGAAAAGGTGGGGCCTTTGTCCGCACCAAGATTCGCAACGTCCGCTCCGCCAAAGTCGTCGACAAGACCTTTAACGCCGGGACCAAAGTGGATTTCGCGACCGTCGATCGTCGTGACTACAGCTACCTTTACCAAGACGGCGAGAACTATGTCTTCATGGATCAAACCGACTACGACCAGGTGACCGTTCCGGGCACGGTCGTGGGTGATGCTGCCAACTTCATGCTCGAAGGCCAAGAAGTTCAGATTGCGATGCACGACGGCGAAGCGCTGCAGGTCGAAATGCCCGCGTCGGTGGTGTTAGAGGTGACCTACACCGAGCCCGGTTTGCAAGGAGACAGGTCGTCGGCGGGTACCAAACCGGCCACCCTCGAAACCGGTTATGAAATCCAGGTTCCCCTGTTTTTGGAATCCAACACCAAGGTGAAGGTCGACACCCGCACGGGTGAGTACCTGGGCCGCGTCAACGAGTGAGCGCCCGACACAAAGGGCGCAAGCGCGCACTCGATGTGCTCTACGCCGCGGATATGCGGGATGTGCCGCTCGCCAGTCTGCTCGAGGATGAGGCGGCGCGCGCCGCGACGGAGCCCGCGCGGGAGGGTTCGTGGGCGTTTGCTCGCGAAATTCTCGATGGTGTCGTCGCCCATGCTGACGCTATCGATGAGGATATTGCGGCGACCTCTTCGTGGCCGATGGAGCGGATGCCGGCGATTGACCGAGCGATTTTGAAGCTGGCCACGGCCGAACTGCTGGTGCACACAGACATTCCCGAGGCCGTGATCATTGCTGAGGCAGGCGAGCTCGCCAGCGAATACAGCACAGAAGAGTCGCGGGGGTTTATCCAAGGGGTCTTGGGCGGTCTGGTTCAGAAACTGCGCCCGACCTCTTCGGCTTAGCGCCATCGCCTGCTAGTGTTCTCTCGGTCCTACTTTAACCGGCGTCCTGTGAGGCGCAGAAGGAGGTACCGATGACGGCTGACTATGTACTCAGCGAATCGGATATCGCGCGAACGCTGAAGCGTATCGCCCACGAAATCGTCGAGGGCACCCCAGATTCCTCCGACCTAGTCCTCCTCGGCATCCCCACTCGAGGGGCGATTCTGGCGAAGCGGTTGGTGCAGCACGTGGCGGACATTACTGGCGCCACTGTGCCGGTCGGCACTCTCGATGTGACGATGTACCGCGATGACCTCTCTGAGAGTGCCATGCGCGTACCCCAGCCCACCGAAGCTCCCGAGGGAGGAATTGACGACCGTGTAGTCGTGTTGGTGGATGATGTTCTCTTTTCTGGCCGAACGGTCCGGGCAGCGTTTGACGCGTTGATAGACCTGGGTCGGCCCCGCGCCGTGCGCTTGGCCGTGTTGGTCGACCGCGGTCACCGAGAATTCCCGATTCGGGCGGACTATGTGGGGAAGAACCTGCCATCAGCACTCCACGAAAGAGTCTCGGTCTATCTCGATGAGGTTGACCAGGAGGAAGGCGTGAGGGTCGAGCGATGAAGCACTTATTGGGATGCGAGGGTATGAGCGCCGATGAGGCTATCGGCCTTCTCGATACTGCGACAGAGTTCTCTGCCCTTGCCGGACGAAAAGTACCGAAGTTGCCCACCCTCAGGGGGGTGAGCGTGGCGAACCTGTTCTTTGAAGACTCCACTCGAACACGTCTGAGTTTTGAATCAGCGGCGAAGAAACTCTCCGCAGACGTCATCACCTTCACCGGCCAGGGTTCGAGCCTGTCCAAGGGGGAGAGCCTCAAAGACACCGCGCAGACCATTGAAGCCATGGGGACGCACATCATCGTGGTCCGCCACAGTTCTTCGGGCGCGGCGTGGCGACTCGCGCACTCGGGTTGGCTGCAATCCAGCGTGATCAACGCCGGCGATGGGACCCACGAACACCCCACCCAAGCCCTTTTGGATGCTTTTACACTCCGCGCGCGGCTTCACGGTCACGCAGCCGTGGGTAAAGACCTCGCCGGAGTGAGCGTGGTGATTGTGGGGGATATTGCCCATTCGCGTGTGGCCCGCTCCAATGTCCACCTCCTGACCACGTTGGGCGCGCACGTCACCCTCGTGGCGCCCAAGACGTTGACTCCGAGTGAGGTAGGCCAATGGCCGGTCGAGTACACGTCCTCTTTCGACGATGCACTGGCGGCCAAGCCCCAGGCCGTGATGATGTTGCGCGTGCAGAATGAACGGATGAAGGGCAGTCATTTTCCGAGCCCTCGTGAATATATTTCGCACTACGGCCTTTCTGCTCAGCGATTCCAGAGGCTTCCCAAGAGCACTCTGGTGATGCATCCAGGTCCTATGAACCGTGGGGTCGAAATCTCTTCGGTGGCTGCGGATTCGGACCAGTCGACGATTTTGGAACAAGTCACCAACGGCGTGTGGGTGCGGATGGCTGCGCTCTACGCCGTGCACGGTCAGGAGGGCGCGTAAATGGCTGATGTGTTGATTCGCGGTGCCTCGCTTCTCGGGGATGTGATTGGTGACCTCGGAATTCGCGACGGGGTGTTTATCCCCGCCGAAGACATTGACCCGGGTGCTGCATCGACTCGCCTGGTGGATGCATCCGGGCTCGTGGCACTCCCTGGTCTGGTTGACTTGCACACCCACCTTCGCCAGCCTGGAATGGATCACGCGGAGACCGTGCTCTCGGGCTCACAAGCGGCGGCGGCAGGCGGATTCACCGCAGTCTTTGCCATGGCGAACACCCAACCGGTGGCCGATTCGGTCGGAATCACCGACCTTGTGCACCGCTTGGGCCGAGAGGCTGGCTACGTCGATGTCCGTCCGATTGGGGCAGTCACCAAAGGACTGGCAGGTGAAGAGTTGGCGGGAATCGCCGGTATGGCCAACGGTCAGGCGAAAGTTCGGGTGTTCTCTGACGATGGCCACTGTGTGTCAGATTCGCTCGTGATGCGCCGGGCGCTGGAATATGTGAGCACCTTTGGCGGGGTCATCGCCCAACACTCGCAGGACCCCAAGCTCACCGAAGGCGCCCAAATCAATGAGGGTGCCCTTTCTTCCCGCCTGGGATTGGCGGGGTGGCCTGCGGTCGCGGAGGAGGCCATCATTGCCCGCGACATTCTGCTCGCGGAATACACGGGGGCCCGTTTGCACATCTGCCACCTCTCCACCAGTGGCTCGGTGGACATCGTGCGCAGCGCTAAAGCCCGCGGAGCACAAGTCACCGCAGAGGTCACCCCACACCACCTTCTGCTCACCGAAGACCTCACAGCGGGGTTTGACCCATTGTTCAAGGTGAATCCGCCGTTACGTTCAGACGACGACGTGCACGCGGTTCGCCAGGGGGTCGCCGACGGGACCATCGACATTGTGGCCACCGACCACGCCCCGCACCCAACGGAGTCGAAAGATTGCGCGTTCGACGAGGCGGCTTTTGGCATGTTGGGCCTCGAAACTGCTCTCAGTGTCGTCCAGCACACTCTCGTGGACTCAGGACTGATTGGTTGGTCGGAAGTCGCGAAGGTTCTCTCCAGCACACCCGCTCGAATCGGGCAGCTCGTCGGCTACGATTCGCCGCTCGCCGTGGGCTCTGCCGCACACCTCACGCTGGTGGACCCGTCCGCACAGCACCATGGTGAGATGCGCTACACCGCGTCGTCGAATAACCCCTATCAGGGACGGGCGCTCCCCGGTCGCGTACTACACACTTTCTTCAACGGTGTGGCCACCGTGATTGATGGGAATGTTGTCGAACCTGATCTGGTGGGGGTGCGCGCATGACCAGAGAACTCGCCCTGGTCATCGTTCTCGCACTTCTCGCCTTGGCGCTTTTTGCTCTCTGGAGAGGGTGGAATCGCAGGGTCAAAAAGTATGGCCACCTGCCACCACTCGATACTGAAGTGGGGCCCGTCACCAAATGGTTCGACCTGCTGTATGTGGCGACGACCGAGGTGGGCAAACCGATGGAACGCGTCGCGGTCACACCTCTGGCCTTTCGCGGGAAGGCAAGAGTGGGAGCATCGCCCGGGGGAGTGGTGATTGACGTTGTGGGCGAGGGCCTCGCCAATATTCCTGCGGCGTGGGTTGTGGGAACGGGCCTTGCGACCTGGACAATCGACAAAGCGGTGGATCCCGACGGGTTGATTTTTCTGCGTTGGATGTGGGGTGATCTGGCGGTGGAGAGCTACTTCCGCGTGGTGGACCATCCCCGCGACGAGGTACTGCGAGAGTTACACAGCGTGATTAGCGAGAACAAAGGGGAGAGCAGTCTGTGAGTGGTAGGAAGCCAGCAGTGTTGGTGTTGGAGGACGGAACTCGCTACCAAGGGCGCGCCTGGGGCGCGAGCGGGGAGACGCTGGGTGAGTTGGTGTTCAACACCGGCATGACCGGATACCAGGAGACCCTTACCGACCCCAGCTATGCCGGACAAATTGTCGTCATGACCGCGCCCCACATCGGAAATACGGGAATGAATGCCGAAGATGAAGAGTCTCGGAGGATTTGGGTGGAAGGTTTCGTCTCTCGCGACGCAGCCAGAATGCCCTCCAACTACCGCTCTGAGGCGTCCCTCGATGCTGTGTTGGAACAGCAGGGCGTCGTTGGCATTACCGGTATCGACACCCGGGCGCTGACCCTCAAACTTCGCGAAGCCGGAGTGATGAGGGCGGGTATTTTCTCGGCGGACGCTGCGCAGCTGACCGACGAAGAACAGCTTCAACGCGTTATGGATGGCCCCGGGATGATGGGGCGCAATCTCTCCGCTGAGGTGTCAGTCGAATCGCTCCGCGTGGTGCCGGCCGTCGGAGAATCACTGGGGTCACTGGCCGTGGTGGATTTGGGAATCAAAGAGTCCACCGTGCACCACCTTGCCGCCCGTGGTTTTGACGTCCACATTTTTCCCCAGTCCACCACGTGGGCGGACATCGAAGCGATTGAACCGGTTGCCGTGTTTTATTCCAACGGCCCGGGAGACCCCTCGGCAAGCGAGCGCCATGTGGGTATTCTCCGCGAGGCACTTGATCGCAGTATCCCGTTCTTTGGAATCTGTTTTGGAAACCAGTTGCTTGGTCGTGCCCTCGGTTTTGACACCTACAAACTCAAATACGGACACCGTGGAATTAACCAACCTGTCAAAGACCGCACGACAGGACGAGTCGAAATCACCGCTCAGAACCATGGTTTTGCGGTGGAGGCGCCTCGTGACGAAGTCGTGGACTCACCCAGCGGCTACGGTCGGGTGGAGGTCAGCCACGTGAGTTTGAACGACAACGTGGTGGAGGGCCTGAAAGCCCTAGATCGGCCGGCCTTTTCGGTGCAGTACCATCCCGAAGCTGCGGCGGGCCCCCACGATTCCACCTATCTCTTCGACCGCTTCCGCGACATGGTGATTGAGCGACGAATCGGCTCACGCGGGGAGGGGGGAAGCGGTGCCTAAGCGCGATGACATTAACACCGTGCTGGTGATTGGCTCTGGCCCCATTGTGATTGGTCAGGCCGCCGAGTTTGATTACTCGGGCACCCAGGCCTGCCGTGTGCTACGAGAAGAGGGGGTGCGCGTGGTGTTGGTGAACTCTAACCCGGCCACCATCATGACCGACCCCGGTTTCGCTGACGCCACCTATATCGAACCCATACAGCCCGACGTGATCGAGGCGATTATCAAAAAGGAGCGCCCCGACGCGATCCTGCCCACTCTGGGGGGACAAACGGCCCTCAACGCCGCGATCGCGCTACATGAGAGAGGTATCTTGCAGAAGCACCGGGTCGAGCTCATCGGCGCCTCCTTCGAGGCGATTCAGCGCGGTGAAGACCGCCAGCAGTTCAAAGACCTGGTCATCGCCTCTGGGGCGGACGTAGCGGCAAGCCACATTGCGACCACCGTGGATGAGGCTATTGAGTTCGCCGAAGACTTGGGTTACCCCCTGGTGATTCGACCCTCATTCACCATGGGAGGCCTGGGGTCAGGTTTTGCGTACACCAAAGAGGACCTCATCCGTATGGTGAGCGACGGTCTTCAGCAAAGTCCCACCCACGAAGTCTTACTCGAAGAGTCGATTCTGGGGTGGAAGGAATACGAGCTG
>Ga0181566_10005268_pt1 | contig 10429 bp, 8 predicted proteins | sample 101ome_15_FD_133762 | JGI IMG/M metagenome (GOLD analysis project Ga0181566, IMG submission 133762) | Coastal salt marsh microbial communities from the Groves Creek Marsh, Skidaway Island, Georgia - 101402AT metaG (megahit assembly) | ecosystem: Environmental > Aquatic > Marine > Intertidal zone... | reverse complement strand
GCACACCAAAGAAGGTCCAGTTTTGATCGGTTCCAGCTAAGCTAAAATTCTTTAAATGATCAAAATGATCGTTACACACGACCAAGCCCAGAGTGGGGAGCTTCAGCACGTTGATTGGTGCAGAGATATTTATTCTGTAACGTAATCTCTGACTGTATCCCATTTCTCTATGACGTTGTTCGATCCTCAGCCAATGCGAAAATTTTAGTCGCCCCAACTCATGAGTGTACCCCAATTGCTCCCAACTGTTAAATTCTTCGTTGGTATTTGAAGGGCCGTTTTCATAGCTCGCGTTATAGAGATATGATATACCGCCGCTTAAATCGATTTTATCGGTTAGGTTGTAGGTGATAGCGGGTCTCAAAATCAATTGGCGGGCTTGTTTGAAAAAGTCCCCACGAATCACGTGGGTCTCTGCGCGGTACGACCATTCTGAATTGAGATGACCCACTGCAAATAGTGAGTTCTGGCTGATAGCCTCCTGTCCAATTGCTAAGTGAAGGGTAAGAAATAAGCTAAACAGCAGCAGAACTGCTTTTTTCATGAATTACTTTCTCTGCAATCCCATGTAGCCGCCTTTTAAATCGTAAATCTTTTTAAATCCAATAGATTCTAGATACTTGGCAGCTTTTTGACTACGATTTCCAGATCTGCAGTAGAGGTATACAGGTTCTAGCGTGTCTTTTCTCTTGAAAAACGATTCGAACTTTTCAGGTTGTAAGAAATCAACTTGCTTCGCACCCTTTAAATGCCCTTGCTTAAACTCTGTTTTCGTACGCACATCGATAAGTAAGGCGTTCTTTTCTTTGGCTCCCTCAAGAAATGCAATAGAATCTAGGCGTGTCAAAGCTGATTCTTGGGCATTTACTTTTGAACACCACATGCCGAAAAGAGCACAACTGAGAATAAAGAAAGATCGTGTCATGGTAAGTCTTGCAATTAATTGATGCGAAATAAGCAATTGAATCTGATTCATTTTGTGCTCTAAGTTACATAGATTAGCCTTTTGGATTTATTAAATTCGCTTTCTGCTTTTTTTCAACTATGGACAACACAATCGAACACATAAAAACCTTAATCATTGGATCAGGACCTGCAGGCTATACAGCTGCAATTTATGCGGCTAGGGCCGATATGAAACCTGTGGTATATACAGGTATGGAGCCTGGTGGACAATTAACCACTACAACGGAGGTAGACAACTTTCCGGGTTATCCAGAAGGCGTCGATGGCCCAAGTATGATGGTGCAATTGCAGCAACAAGCCGAGCGATTTGGCACAGAGGTGAGGATCGGAATGGCCACTGAAGTGCAATTTGCTACTGAGGCTGGGGGTATTCATAAGGTCGTCATCGACGGATCGAAACAGTTGACTGCGAACACAGTGATTATAGCCACAGGAGCTTCCGCAAAGTACCTAGGAATCCCAAGTGAGCAGCGCTTGCGAGGAGGAGGTGTTTCTGCTTGTGCTGTTTGTGATGGCTTCTTTTACAAAGGTCAAGAGGTGGCGATTGTTGGGGGTGGAGACACGGCAGCTGAAGAGGCTTCGTATCTGGCCAACATCTGTTCAAAAGTGACCATGTTAGTCCGTAAAGGTGAAATGCGTGCCTCGAAAGCGATGCAACACCGCGTAGAAAGCATTGAAAATATTGATATACGTTACAATACCGAAGTTGATGAGGTGTTGGGTGATCAGGTGGTCGAAGGACTCCGTATGGTGAACAATCAGACAGGTGAAAAAGAAGAGATTGCGATCACCGGTTTATTTATTGCCATCGGTCACAAGCCCAATACAGACATTTTTAAAGCACAACTTGAGATGGATGAGGTGGGATACATCCAAACAAAAGGAAAATCTACCAAAACCACTGTTCCTGGTGTTTTTGCTTGCGGAGACGCTCAGGACAAAGAATACCGTCAGGCCGTTACAGCGGCAGGAACGGGATGTATGGCCGCACTAGATGCAGAGCGCTACTTGGCAACACTTGAAGGATAATCAAAGTGTCTTTGACCCGCTTACACCTTTTTCTTTTTTTTAAGCTCCCTAGTGCTTTTTGGAGTGGAGTGCGGGTAAAAAAGTGTACTAACACCTATTCTCTAGTGACTGTTAAACACGGCTGGTTCAATTCTAATCCGTTCAAGTCTATGTTTTGGGCGGTACAAGGAATGGCTGCAGAACTGAGTACTGGTATCCTAATTATGCAAGAAATTAGGCGGTCAAAACAAAGCGTGAGTATGTTAGTGGTTCAGAACAAGGCCAACTTTTCAAAGAAGGCTACGGGTAGCATTCGTTTTCAATGCGAAGCTGAGGATAGCATTCAAAAAGCCATGTCCCAGGCTATAAAAACCAAACAGGGGGTTACTTTTTGGTTGAACAGTCAGGGTTTTGATGCATCGAATGATTGCGTTTCATCTTTCGACTTTCAATGGTCGATTAAAGTGAAGAACACCTAGAATTTTAACGATCTCTTAGCAGTCTTTTTTTGAAGTAGCATTTAATTTCATGATGCTAAAAATGTAGTTCATGAGATATAAAATGTTACGATACACCCAATCGATATTAGAAAAGGTAAGCTTTGATCGTGATTTATTCTTAAAAGAAGTACAGAAAGCCAAGCGTGTTTTACAAGCGCACGAATGGTCTGCCCTAGTGGAATGGCTCAGGGATTATGTCAATGATAAGCCCCTTTTGAAACACGCCTTAATGGCCACTCCTACACTGATCGCTGTTTAGGCGAAATTATTTTTACATCGTGAAAGCTAATAGCTCCTCTAATCACAGCGCTAATCACCTCTTTCAGTGCCGTGGTGATTTGAAGTTTCAGTTCACTTTTGTGATAAATCAAGCTGATTTCTCTAGCGGGTTCAGGCTTTTCGAAGTGTTTGAGCCGTTGTTCTTGAACCTCCTTAAGTTGGAGCGTGTGTAAATAGGGGAGTAGGGTCATACCCATATTTTCGTCTGAGAGTTTGATAAGTGTCTCAAAACTCCCACTCTCGATTCTAAATTCGCTAGGGTCTAATTGTTTGGGAGCTCCACATAGATTGATGACACCATCTCTAAAGCAATGTCCGTCTTCTAGCAGTAAAACCTCATCTAGTCGTAAGTCTTCGCTCTTTAAGGTGGCTTTTTCATTGAGTCTGTGATCTTCAGGAATGTAGGCCACAAAGGGTTCGTAATAAAGCGGACGCTCTACAATGTCATCAAAACCCAATGGGGTTGCCGCAATAGCTCCGTCGAGTCTTCCTTCTCGGAGCTGAACCGCTATTTCTTCAGTGGTCATCTCTTTGATGATGAGTTTGACCTTTGGGTATTTTTTGATAAAAGTCGCTAGAAACATAGGAAGAAGGGTGGGCATTACGGTAGGGATAATACCGAGATTATAAGGCCCTCCTATAAACCCCTTCTCCACAGAAACGATATCCTTGATGCGCTCGGCTTCAATAACGACGCGTCTTGCCTGCTCTACAATTTTTTCACCCACTGCGGTTAGTTTTATCGGTTTGGTACCGCGATCAAACAAGCGCACGTTGAGCTCTTCTTCAAGTTTGGCGATCTGCATACTCAAGGTGGGCTGAGTGACAAAGGACTTTTCTGCAGCTACCGTGAAATTCTGATGTTCTGCGACAGCAATGAGATAATGAAGTTGGGTGATGGTCATTTAACACTACTTTTCTTCTTAATATCTTGAGCGACACGTTGCTCTTCTGCTGTGCCGTTTTCTAGATGACGGATCACCTTATGTAAATCTTCCGTGCGTTCTTGAGATAATTTTTGAGCGAAATAAAAATCGGTGGGGTGCAACTTGAATCCGAGTACTCCACGGTATTGAGAGAGTGTAGTCTGATTATAGTCCGCCATAGGTTTCGGATTCTTCTGGATCGATTCATGTCGGTCTATGAGCACCTCTAAATCGTGTAAGGTTTCTTCTGCATCTAACAGCTCAACTTTTGCATAAAGGTGTAGGGCAGAGTAATCGTAAGTCGAAACCTCTTCTTGAAGGTACCATGATCCTGAAATATAGGCTCCTGCACCCTTAAAAATACACATAACCTCATTGGGTCGTTCTCCGTCTATCCATTGCTTCGCTAAAGGATTTGACTTTGCCATGTGTGAGCTCAGGGAATGGTCGTCATTGACGATAAAGGGCAGATGTACTCCCCAGGTTCTGCCCGCTACATTGCTGACCAGCACACCAAACGAAAGCGTTTCAATAAAGGCTAGGGCCTCTACAAATTCAGAATTGTTATGCTGGTCACGAATGTACATGAGGAAATTACTCTATTGATGAAAGCACAGGGGCCTGTAGCGGACCCATATTCTCTAAAAATCCCTTCCATTTCGCATCAAAAAAGGCAGTGACTTCTTTGCTGTACGTATTAACTGCTTTTTCAGCAAATTCCATCAATTGTTCTTCGGTTGCTGTTATGCCTTTTTTACGACTTTGAACATAGCGCGACGCATTTCGAATACGTGTAAGAACTGTCATCTCAGGATTACGCGTAATTCCTTGACGTTTGTCTTCCTTTCCGAAAACCTTGTCTTGAAGCTGAGTGATCTCTGATTTAATCGTTTTAAGCGCTTCTTTGTCCTCATCACTAAGCTGCGTTTCATTGGCCTTTAATTGGGCCTCAAAGGTCTTAATCTGAGCATTGGCCTTCGCTAGACGGGTGGTTGAAGCCGTTACTTCAGCCGTTAAGCCCTCTAATGCTTTAGTCGCCTGATATACTGCTTTGGCATCCTCTAAAGAACTGTTCAATCTAGGGTCAAGACCTACTTCAATAGAAGCCTGAGATACGTGATCTCCGACTTGTGCGACCAGCGTGTAAGTACCCGGGAGTACATCTGCTCCTGAAGGCTCACGTGAGCTCTTGCGTAAATTTCTTGAAGGGTTGACTACACCTTTTTCGTCTAATCTCCAGCCTGTGCGGTGAAAACCTGGTTTTTCAGGACGTTTTATTTTGAGATGACGAATAGTGTCTGCTTCTTTTAGAACAAAAAGGTGAATACTGTCTTTCGTTTTCATTCCCTCAGCCCCATGTTTGACATAATAACTAATACGACCTCCTGAAGGGCGATTTTCGCCATTAAATAAGGCATCTGCCCCAAAGCGAGACCCGGTTGGCTGCTGATATGCAGCGTGATATGCGGTTGGCGCATCGAATACCACAACTTCTTCATCAAGCAAGGTTGAGCGACTAGAGAGTTGTTGTAATGGTCTAATATCATCTAATACCCAAAGTGCTCTTCCGAACGTTCCGATAACAAGGTCCTTTTCACGAGGGTGAATGAGCAGGTCTTTAGTGGATACCGTTGGGAATCCATTGGTGTATTTGGTCCAATTTTTTCCTTTATCTAACGAAAGATAGAGGCCGTCATCTGTGCCTAGAAAGAGTAGATTCGGGTATTCTGGATCTTGAATGATAGAGAGGGTGTAACTGCTCACATCAGATTCGTCCACGATACGTTCCCAAGACTTTCCGTAGTTGGTCGTGTGATAAGCGTAAGGGGTATAGTTGAACCTTCTGTAATCATTGGCGATAAGAAAGGCTTCTCCTGTATTGGTTTCAGAAGCTTTAATCTGAGCAATCCATGAGCCTTTCGGAAGACCTTTGAGATTTGAAGTTACCTCAGTCCATTGGCTGCCTCCGTCTTTGGTATAGTGCACACGTCCGTCGTCTGTACCCACCCATAAGAAGTTCTTTTCGGCTTTAGAGGGCTCGATCACTAATATAGTACAGTGATTTTCTGCCCCAGTCGCGTCCATCGTTAATCCACCACTTTCACTTTGCTTTTGTTTCTCGGGGTCATTGGTGGTGAGGTCAGGTGAGATAACGCTCCAGGTCAAACCTTTATCGGTGCTCTTGTGAACAAACTGACTCCCGAAATAGACGGTTGAACTGTCAAAAGGGTCTTGTCCTATCCCTGAGTTCCAGTTGAATCTGAGCTCAGTGGTTTCGTCTGGTGGCGTAGGACGTACCCCGTAATTGTTTCCGGTTATATAATCGTAGCGCACTACGTTTCCTTGTTGACTCATTGAATAGCCATAGCGTGAATCGTCTGGATCCGGAACCACATCGAATCCGTCTCCAAATGAGATTTCTTGCCAGTAACTGTTGCGAATGCCTTGGGCCTTCCAAACATAGGCTGGTCCACGCCACGATCCGTTGTCTTGCATCCCGCCGTAAACGTTGTAAGGGAATTCATTATCGACGGCCACGTGATAGAACTGACCGACCGGAATATTATCGGCAAAGCGCCAAGATTTTCCGCGATCCCTTGTGATGTTCAATCCACCGTCGTTTCCGTTGATCATGAAATCTGGATCTTTCGGATGAATATACCAAGCGTGATGGTCCGGGTGGACCCCATTGGATACGTTATAGGCAGGCATGAGCTCTTTGAAACTTTTTCCGCCATCCTCTGAAACATTCACATAGGTAAACACGCTGTAAATGCGGTTTTCGTTAGAAGGATCGACCGCAATGTCTGAGTAGTAGAACGGACGGTTTCCGATCTCTTCTTTGTCGTTTACCTTTTCCCATTTTTCTCCTCCATCTGAGGAGCGATAAAGCGCATTTTTCTTTGCCTCTATTAGGGCATAAACTATGTTGGTCTTACTAGGTGCGATGGCTAATCCAATGCGGCCTAATTCGCCCTCTGGGAGTCCCTCCCTATCAGAGAGCTTCTTCCAGCTTTCTCCTCCGTCGTAGGTGAGGTATAAGCCGCTACCTTGGCCACCAGACTTAAAAAACCATGGATCTCTTTTGTGCTCCCACATTCCGACCAATAGTTTATTCGGATTCTTAGGATCCATGACCATGTCACCGACACCACTCAAGGTGTTGGTGAAGAGTACTTGCTTCCACGTTTTTCCGCCATCGGTGGTTTTGTATACACCACGTTCTTTATGAGCCCCCCATGGAGATCCGATAGCTCCGACATAAACAGTATCCGAATCGCTAGGGTCTATGAGGATGCGGTGAATATGTCTTGTTTTTTCTAAGCCCATAGAGGTCCATGTCTTACCTGCATCTAAGGAGCGAAATACCCCATAGCCGCCATTTAGACTATTTCGCGGGTTTCCTTCACCCGTACCCACCCATACCACTGAAGCATTCGAGGGGTCGATTGCCACGGCTCCGATTGAAGCCGTCGATTCGTTATCGAAAATAGGCGTCCATGTGGTTCCACCAGAGGTCGATTTCCACAACCCACCAGAGGCTGTACCCGCATAGATGATATCCGGATCTTCTGTCACCACATCGATAGCGGTTACACGGCCACTCATACCTGCGGGGCCAATATTTCTTGGCTTTAGATCTTGCGCTAAATCCATGTTAAACTCTTGAGCGAAAGTGAAAACGCTGCTGAGTAGTAAACCAAAAAGTAAACTATTTTTCATAAATCGTTGGTGTGAATAGTTGAAATTGAATTATCGAATGATTTCATTCGGAAAGACCACAAGGCTTTCATGTCCGTCTTTACTTACCGCGGAGACTCCGAAGAAGAAATTATCAATTACGACCCCTTTTAGGGTGTGCTCGGTAGCATTGTGTATTGCTCTAGAGCTCTCCCATTGGGCTGCAGTTGTGGGGCGCCAATGCACCTTGTAATAAGACGCCTCTGCTACTTCTGACCAATTGAGTCGAGCGTTGGCTTCAACAATGCCCCCAATCCCTACTTTTTCAGGAGCTAGAGGTGCCCAGGCTAAAGAGGCCAAAGTGATGGCGTTTACCGCGGTTAGTTTTGCCGCGTACGGAAAGTTGACATGTTCAAAGGTGTCGCCATAATTGATTCCGTTTTCAGTACGAATGTCTTGGTGTTGTTGGGTGTAATTCTCATGGGCTTCCATGATGCGTATACCTGCAAATCCGGCGTCGTTAAAAGGTCTGTGATGTCCTCCTCTTCCGAATCGATCTAAGCGGTAGATCATCATGGGGTTCATGTCAGGCATATAAGTGGTGGTAAGACGGTGTACGTAGCGCGCGAGTTGACGCGAGTGACCATCTACCTCACCTCCATAAAAACGGCGTGCTCTTCGTGCACGTTCAGATTCGGTAACAGGGACGGGTTCTGAAAAAATTCTAAAATCTTTATTACTGGTATATCCATCTACTCCTGTGATGTTACCAATCATGTCGTTGTTGAGAATTCCAATGATGATCCATCCTTTATCCTTGGCATAAGCCGCAAGCCCTTGCCCTCCGAAAAGCCCTTGTTCTTCGCCTGAAAGCCCTACAAAAATGATACTATTATCAAATTCGTATTGCGAAAGGACGCGAGCGGCTTCAATGGTTCCGGCCATTCCGCTGGCGTTGTCGTTTGCACCTGGGCTAGTGGAGGTGTAATCGGTCGGATCACTCACCCGCGAGTCGATGTCTCCACTCATAATAATAAAGTGATTCGGATTTTTAGTCCCCCGTTTAATTGCCACTACATTAACAATGTCAACGTCTTTTACGATACGTTCGTTGGTGCCTTTCGGAAAGAAATTATGCTGATAGAATACCTCGAGGCAGTCCCCGCATTCAGAAGAAATACTATCAAACTCTCCTTTGATATATCTGCGTGCAGCTCCAATACCCCTTGTAGTTGAGAGCGTATCGCTTAAGGTATGGCGGGTGCCAAAACCCACAAGATTCTTAACGCTATTTTCGATGCGGTCGGCACTAACAGCCTCAATGATATCGTAGATCTTGGAATCGGTTTGACCGAGGACCGAAAAGGTGCTCATAAGAAGACCCAGAACGATGCTGTAACTATACTTTTTCATGGAAATAAGGTTTCTATAAATATAGCGGTTCGTCATGAATCACAATAAAAAAAGGCCACAATACCGTAGCCTTCTTTTCTATACGTTTCGCTCTTTATTAGGCGATGGCGTCAAAGGTGTATCCGTCCTTTTCTTTGATGGCCTCTGAAATCACCTCTTTGAGTTCGCCGATATTGGGTAATTGATGGTATTTGGTGAAACGTTTGAGACCCATAAGCATACCTTTTTGTTCGTCTCCTTCAGCAATTGAGGCAATGCCTTCTTTTGCCTTAGTGGTAATGGTCTCTACGGCATTAAAGACATAGAGCTCAGTCATGGCGATTTGCACTTTTTGAGCATCAGATCCATAACGGTCGATGTTTTTCAGAGTACGGTAAATTGCAGACTCTGCCATATAGATTTCAATCAAAATATCCGCTGCTGCCATGAGTAGCATTTGATGCGATTCTAGCTCGGTCCCAAATTTTTCAACTGCAGCACCAGCCACCATGAGAAAGACCTTTTTTAGTCTTTTTGCCAGGTCTGCTTCTTGGCTCAATGGGGCACCAAAATCGGGCACTTCAAAATCAGGAATACCCATGAGTTCTTCTTTCACCGCATAGGCAGGGCCCAAGAGGTCAACGTGTCCCTTCATGGCTTTCTTAATCAACATACCTACAGAAAGCATTCGGTTGATCTCATTGGTTCCTTCATAAATTCTAGAGATTCTAGCGTCTCTCCATGCAGATTCCATGGGCGCATCTGCACTGAATCCCATTCCTCCGTAAATCTGTAACCCTTGGTCGCTGCAGTCTTGTATGTGTTCTGACACAATGACCTTTAAGATCGAACACTCGATCGCAAATTCTTCAACCCCTTTTAGCTCAGCGTCTTGATGCGATTCACCCTTCGCGAGTCTTGAGTTGATGCTGTGTTCGATGTCACTTGCGGCACGGTAACAGGCCGATTCGTCGACGTAACACTGAGTCGCCATTAAGGCGAGTTTTTCTTTAATCGCTCCAAAATTGGCGATTGGAGTTTTAAACTGTACGCGTTCTTTTGCGTATTTGGTCGCCTCTCGAATAACACGTCTTTGTGCATCTAGGCATGCTGCAGCAAGCTTGATACGACCGACATTGAGGGCATTCATTGCAATCTTGAATCCGTTACCACGCTCTGATAACATGTTCTCAACGGGTACCTTAGTCTCGTTAAAAAAGACTTGACGAGTAGAAGAGGAGTGGATACCTAGTTTCTTTTCTTCTTTTCCATAACTGATTCCGTTGTTCGGGTCGTTCTCAACGATAAAACCGGTAATGTATTTATCGTCTTCAATGCGGGCAAATACGATAAAAAGATCGGCGAAACCTGCATTTGAGATCCACATTTTCTGACCGGTTATCAGATAATGCGTCTTGTCTTCAGAGAGTACCGCTTTTGTCTTCCCTGAATTGGCGTCAGATCCGGCTCCAGGCTCTGTGAGGCAATACGACCCAAACCATTCACCACTGGCGAGTTTAGGAACATACTTTTGCTTTTGCTCTTCTGTTCCGTAGAGGGTGATCGGCATGGTTCCGATGCCCGTATGCGCTCCGAATGCGGTGCTAAACGAACCGGTGACACCAGAGATGTAGTCGCAAACAAGCATGGTTGAAACGAATCCCATTCCCATACCTC
>Ga0181566_10005263_pt1 | contig 10440 bp, 10 predicted proteins | sample 101ome_15_FD_133762 | JGI IMG/M metagenome (GOLD analysis project Ga0181566, IMG submission 133762) | Coastal salt marsh microbial communities from the Groves Creek Marsh, Skidaway Island, Georgia - 101402AT metaG (megahit assembly) | ecosystem: Environmental > Aquatic > Marine > Intertidal... | reverse complement strand
TAAAGGAAATAAAGAAATTAATTTGGTAGAGGGTGAATCTATATTTATCCCTCTTGGAGAGATCCATTCTCTAGAAAATAAAAAAAGTTATGCAGCAGAGGTCATTGAGGTCCAAAGTGGAAAATATCTAGGAGAAGATGATATTGTTCGATTAAGTGATATATATGGCAGGCATAAATAATTGAGTAAAGATTTTTTATGAAAGCAATGAAAGAAAAGATTGGAATTATTGGTTTAGGTTATGTTGGTTTGCCTTTGGCTGTAGAGTTTGGAAAGTTTCGAAAAGTAATAGGGTTTGATATTGATGAGTCTAGAGTTGAGTCACTCAGGGATGGTGTTGACCATACAAATGAGACTTCTGAGGGCGAACTTAAATTGGCAGTTAACTTAGAAATTACCTCAGATCTAAAAAAACTAAAATCTTGCAAGATATATATAATTACTGTCCCAACACCGATAGATGAAAATAATGAGCCTGATTTAAAAATTCTTGAAGCAGCTTCAGAATTAGTGGGATCAATTCTTAAAGAAGAAGATATTGTTATTTACGAGTCTACAGTTTATCCAGGAGCAACCGAAGATTTTTGTGTTCCTATTCTAGAAAGGCAATCCAAGCTAAAATTTAATAAAGACTTTTTTTGTGGCTATTCTCCAGAGAGAATAAATCCTGGTGATAAGCTTCATAGACTTTCTAATATAAAGAAAGTTATTTCTGGCTCAAATGAAAAGACAGCTATTAAGGTAAATAACCTGTATAAGGACATTATAGATGCAGGAACATTTATAGCCAAATCAATAAAAGTGGCTGAGGCTGCTAAGGTAATCGAAAATACTCAAAGAGACGTTAATATTGCCCTAATTAATGAATTTGCAATGATTTTTGACAAAATGGGAATTGATACTCAGGATGTCCTGGATGCAGCGTCCACTAAGTGGAATTTTATTAACTTTAAACCTGGACTTGTTGGTGGACATTGTATAGGTATTGACCCATATTATCTGGCATACAAGTCAAAAGAAATTGGCTATTGTCCAAAAATGATTCTTGCTGGAAGAAATATTAATGAAAAAATGAGCAATTTTGTCTTTCAAAAAGTTGAAAATTTAATGAAAAACAAAAAAATTGAAGTCGAATTTTCAAAAATATTAATATTTGGATTTACATTTAAGGAGAATTGTCCAGATGTCAGAAATTCAAAGGTATTTGATTTGTTAAATCATTTCAAGAGAGCTAATTGCGAAGTTGATATATATGATCCATATGCAAATAAATCTGATACCAAGAAAATTTTCGGAATTGAACTTCATGAAAAACCTTTGATTGGTCATTATGATGCAATAATAATTGCAGTTCCTCATGACATATTTAGAAATAAGAAAGAAGAATACTTTAGAAGCTTTGGCAAAAAAAATCATATTTTGTTTGAGATTAAATATCTTCTTAGTGGAACAGAAATAGATGGAAGGTTATAAATGGAAAACTATGAACAGCTCAAAGAAAAATTAAAACACAAACAATATACGTGGCTGATTACTGGAGTAGCTGGCTTTATTGGTTCAAATTTATTGGAAACTTTACTATCCTGTAATCAAAAAGTAATTGGATTGGACAATTTTGAAACTGGATATAAAGAAAATCTTGATGCAGCAATATATGATGCAGAGAGATTACTTTCAAAAGATTTGAAGCATAATTTTCATTTTATTGAGGGCGATATTCAGAATTTAGATGATTGCATGAAAGCCTGCAACTGTGTTGACTATGTTCTTCATCAAGCTGCATTGGGCTCTGTTCCTAGATCTATTAATGACCCCATCAAAACAAATCAAACAAATATTAGCGGTTTTCTAAATATGCTGGTTGCTAGCAGAGACTCAAATGTAAAGAAGTTTGTTTATGCCGCTTCAAGCTCAACTTATGGTGACCATCCTGATCTACCAAAAGTTGAAGAAATAATTGGAAATCCACTCAGTCCATATGCAGTAACTAAATATGTAAATGAACTTTATGCAAATATCTTCTCAGAAATTTACAATTTACAATCTATTGGACTAAGGTATTTCAATATTTTCGGAAAAAGACAAGATCCAAATGGGGCCTATGCTGCTGTGATACCTCAGTGGATTTCATCTACTCTTGCAGGTGAAGAGATATACATAAATGGAAATGGCAGCACAAGCAGGGATTTCTGCTACATTGAAAATGCAGTTCAAGCAAACATTCTTGCTGCTATGTCATCAGAGCCTATGGCAAATAACACAGTTTATAATGTTGCTTTAAATAATCGTACAAGTCTTAACGAGTTATATCAATACATCAAGAAATATATCTTGGAATTGATCCCAAATATGGATATCAAAGATCCAAAATTCAGAGATTTTAGGGTTGGCGATGTATTACATTCCCAAGCAGATATATCAAAAGCTATGAATTTTCTCAATTACAATCCATCTCATCAAATAAAGCAAGGCCTTAAGGAAACCATATATTGGTTTGTAAACAAACAGCAAAAGGTATAAATTATGAAAAAAGCATTTATAACAGGAATAACTGGACAAGACGGTTCTTATTTAGCAGAATATCTATTAGAACAAAACTATGAAGTTCATGCGATTTTAAGAAGAGCTTCTGTCTTTACTACCGCAAGAATAGATCATTTATTAAACCATCATAATTTAAAGACTTACCATGGCGACTTAACTGATTCAAGTAATTTACATAGGCTTATTTCGGAAGTTAAACCTGATGAAGTTTATAACCTTGCAGCACAATCCCATGTTGCTATTTCATTTGAAGTTCCTGAGTACACTGGAGAGGTTGTTGGAATTGGAACAATAAGATTACTGGATGCCATCAGGGATTCAAATATCAATTGCAAATTTTATCAGGCTTCTACATCTGAGTTATTTGGAGGAATTCCAGGTACTGAACCACAAAGTGAGAAAACACCTTTTTATCCTAAGTCGCCTTATGGTGCTGCAAAATTATATGCCTATTGGGCTACTGTAAATTACAGAGAGTCATATGATATGTTTGCTTGTAATGGAATATTATTTAATCATGAGTCTCCAAGAAGAGGAGAAACTTTTGTGACAAGGAAAATTACCTTAGCCGCTTCAAGAATCAAACTAGGACTTCAAAAATGCCTTGAGCTTGGAAACTTAGATGCAAAGAGAGATTGGGGCCATGCTAAGGATTATGTTTATGCTCAGTGGTTAATGCTTCAACAAGACTCTCCTAATGATTTGGTCATCGCCTCAGGGGAAACTCATTCAGTAAGAGAATTTTGTGAAAAAGCCTTTAAGATTTTGGATATTGATATTATTTGGGAAGGTGAAGGTATAAATGAGGTTGGTATTGATAAGAAATCAAACCAAATCATCATTAAAGTCAATCCCAAATATTACAGACCCGCAGAGGTTGAGATATTGCATGGAGATCCAAGACTAGCAGAGGACTTGCTTTCATGGAAAAGATCCTTCTCCTTTGAAGAGCTTATAAATGATATGGTTAGATCTGACTTCACATCTTTACAAAAAAGATAATCAATTATGAAAAAAGCATTAATCATTGGTATATCTGGTCAAGATGGGAGTTATTTGGCAGAATATCTTTTAAGTCTTGATTATGAAGTTCATGGTGTGGTTAGAAAGGTTGCCATTGAAGACTCATCAAATAGATTATTTAGAATTAGTAAGATAGTTGATGATATTAAGCTTCACCCAGCAGATATTGAAGATTATTCCAGTATTTTTCGAATTTTTAATCAAGTCAAACCAGATGAATGCTATCACTTAGCTGCAGAGAGTTTTGTTTCATATTCTTTAGAGGATCAAACCTCGACAATAAATACAAATATTTTGGGCACACATAACATCTTATCAGCATTAAACGAAACTTCTCCAAATTGCAAATTTTACTTTGCAGGATCTTCAGAAATGTTTGGAAAAGTAACTGAATCTCCTCAAAACGAGAAGACAACTTTTAACCCAAGATCAATTTATGGCATTACGAAAGTGGCTGGCTTTCATTTAATGAATAATTACAGAGACAAAAAGCATTTGTTTGCATGTTGTGGATTATTATTTAATCATGAGTCTCCAAGAAGGGGTTTCGAGTTTGTTACAAGAAAAATATCTTCTTCTATCGCAAAAATAAAACTTGGTTTATTAGATGAAATAAGACTTGGAAACATAGACTCCAAAAGAGATTGGGGATTTTCTGGGGACTATGTCAAGGCAATGCATAAGATGCTTCAGAAGGAAAACCCCGATGATTATGTTATATCTACAAATTCTTTGTATTCAGTTAAGGATTTTCTTGAGGTTGGCTTCAAAGAAGTTGATTTAAATTATGAGGATTACATCATTATTGATGATAAATATTTCAGACCTTCAGAGGAGATTCCTCTGATGGGTGATTTCTCTAAAGCTAATGAAGAACTTGGATGGTCTCCAGATATTAATTTTCATGAATTAGTTCAGATGATGGTTAGACATGATCTGAAATTTTTTTCTCATAAGGTTTAAGGCGGTTAAATATGTTAAATAACTCATCAATTCTAATCACAGGTGGAACAGGATCTTTTGGTCATGCTTTTGTTGATCTTACCTTAAAAAAATTTAACCCTAAAAGGCTTGTTATTTTTTCTCGAGATGAGATGAAACAATGGGAAATGGCAAAATTGTATAAGGATGATAGAAGGATAAGATTTTTAATTGGAGATGTGCGAGACAAGGATAGAGTGTACAGAGCACTAGATGGAATTGATTATGTGGTCCATGCAGCAGCTACAAAAATTGTTCCTACTGCTGAGTATGATCCTTTTGAATGCGTGAAAACTAATATTATTGGGGCAATGAATTTAATTGATGCAGCTATAGATAAGGGTGTAAAAAAAGTTATTGCTTTGTCTACTGACAAGGCAAGTAGTCCTGCGAATTTATACGGAGCAACTAAACTTACATCAGACAGGCTATTTATAGCAGGTAATTCATATAGTGGCTTATATAGTACAATTTTTTCAGTTGTAAGGTATGGTAATGTCATGGGTTCAAGGGGTTCAGTAATTCCTTTCTTTCTTTCGCTGCCAGTTAATAAGCCATTTCCAATTACTGATGAAAGAATGACAAGGTTTATGATAACTTTAGATTCAGCAGTTGAGCTTGTTTGGCAGGTATTTGATGAAATGAAAGGAGGGGAAATTTTTGTTAAGAAGATTCCTTCAATGAAAGTTACTGATATTGCATCTGCTATTGACAAAAATAGACCACAAGAGATTGTTGGTATTAGACCGGGTGAAAAGTTGCATGAGCAAATGATTGCATCAGAGGATGCTATTTATACCTATGAATATGATCAATATTATAAAATTTTACCCTCTATTAACTCATGGAATAAAGACCCCATAAGAATTGGAAAAGGTATTCTTGTGGATCCAGATTTTAGTTATTCGTCTGAGACAAATCAAAACTGGATGAGCCAGACTGAACTCTTAAACTGGATCGAAATTAACAAAGATAAAGTTGGAAAAATATAATGTTAATACCATATGGCAGGCAATATATAGATGAAGAAGATATTGAGTCTGTAGTTAATACTCTTAGGTCTGATTATCTTACTCAAGGCCCTAAGATTAGCGAGTTTGAAGCAGCTTTATCTAAGTTCTGCGGTTCTAAATATGGAGTTGCAGTTAATAGCGCTACTTCCGCCCTCCATCTTAGCTGCCTAGCTCTTGGATTGAAAGCAGGTGATTATGTTTGGACTTCCCCAAATTCTTTTGTTGCTTCTGCTAACTGTGCAATTTATTGTGGAGCGGAGATTGATTTTGTTGACATAGACCCAAAAACATATAATATTTCTGCAGATGAGCTTGAAACCAAGCTTATCTCCGCCGAAAAAGAAGGAAAGCTTCCAAAGATAGTTATCCCTGTCCACTTTGCAGGACAACCATGTGATATGCAAAAGATTCATAACCTTTCCAAGAAGTATGGTTTTTATATTATTGAGGATGCCTCTCATGCTATAGGTTCCACTTATTTTAATACAAAAACTGGTAGTTGCATTTTTTCCGATATTACTGTATTTAGTTTTCATCCAGTAAAAATTATTACTACTGGAGAAGGTGGATTTGTCACAACTAATTGTAGTGATGTTTATAAAAAAATATCTCTTTTAAGGTCTCATGGAGTCACCAGGGATTTCGAATTACTTGAAAATAAGTCTGAAGGATCTTGGTTCTATGAACAAAAGGAATTAGGCTTTAATTATAGAATTACCGATATTCAGGCCTCTCTTGGAATAAGTCAGTTAAAGAAACTAGATTCATTTATCTCTAAAAGAAGAAATATTGCAAGAATTTATAATAACTCAATTGAAAATAGCTTAATAGTCAAGCCTTATAATCAAAAAAATATTGTTTCATCCATGCATCTATATCCAATAACTCTTAATCTAGGAGCATTGTCTGTTGATCGAAAAGAAGTTTTCAATTATTTTATTAAAAATGGGGTTGCGGTGAATGTTCACTATATTCCAATTCATGTTCAGCCATTCTATAAAAAACTTGGTTTTAAGATTGGGGATTTTCCAATTGCTGAAGATTTTTATTCAAAGGCTATTAGTTTGCCTATTTTTCCAAGTTTAAAAATAGAAGATCAGCTAAAGATAATCGAGTTAGTGAACAAAATTGAATAGAAAAATCTTTAGTCCTGTTATTTGTTACAAAGGAAAGAGAAATTATTTGCATGGAACAGATATCTCTGACTGTTTGATTAGGACAATAAAAAAATATGACAGTTTATCAATCAAGTTTTTAAGAGTTATTAGTACAAATCTTGATTTTTATTTTGTCAATCAAAATGAATTAAAAAAATTTCGATTGCAAAACACTATATCTGTTTTACTAAATTACACATACAAAGGAGAGAGTTTATTTGTGGCTGGTTTGGAAAATAAATTAAAGGTTAATTGCAATGTTAAGGATTATGAGAAACAAATCATTAATAGTTCAACATTGAATTCTTCAGAAGTTAGTTCTATAAATCATGGTAATGGAACACTTGTTGATAAGATTGTAGTAATGAATAAATTTTTACTATCAAGTTTGTTCGAAAATAATAACTGGTTATTTACCCAACTCGATTTATACTGCCCTTTTCCTGAAAAAATTCACGAAATAAAAATTAAATACAATGATTCACTTGGAACAATGTTATATAAATCAAGTATTTTTTTTAATAAAGTTGAAATTGGAAGCATTATGTTTTCAAAAGTTCAAGGAGAATAAGACATGTCAAATATTGGCTTAAATGATATTGCAGTTTATATTCCTATTGATACTAAAGATAATTACAAAGAATTAGAACGCTTCAATGTTGATAAAAATTTTGTTGATTCTAAAATTGGATTTAGAAAGCTTTCTAGAAAGAATCCGAAAGAAACAACTATAGATATTTCTGTCAAAGCCATAGAAAAACTAATTCATAAGAATAGTTTAGATAGAGACAAGGTTGATTGTTTGGTGCTTATTTCACAAAATCCCGAAGATTCTGGTTTGCCACATTCATCGGCTGTCATTCATGACAGGATAGGATTAAGAAAAAATTGTGTTGTATTTGATGTTTCATTAGGCTGTTCTGGTTTCATTCAGGGTTTATCAATTGTTAAATCTTTTATGGAAAATCATAATATGAGAATTGGGATTCTTGTGACGGCAGACCCCTATTCCAAGATCATTGATAAAACAGATAGAGACACTTCTATGCTTTTTGGTGATGCTGCCACTGCATCTTTACTTTCAGCAAATCCAAAATGGAAATTAGATTTCTTTGATTTTGGTACAGTAAGTTCTTCAAATAGAGCTCTTCATATTGCTAATGGTAAATTAGTTATGAGTGGTAGAGAAATATTTAATTTTGCCGCTAAGGAGATACCTGAAAGTCTTGAGAGGGTTTTAGAAAAAGCGAATAAAACAATTGATGAAATTGATCTAGTTATTTTGCATCAAGGTAGTAAGTTCATTGTTGATACTTTGGCTAAGAGAATAAAATCTGAGGGAAAAACCCCTTTTGGAGCTAAGAATTATGGCAATACTGTATCATCGTCAATACCAATAATTATGAGCCAGACCCCAATGGAAGACACTAATTTTTGTTTAGCCTCAGGTTTTGGAGTTGGGCTTGCTTGGGCCTCATGTTTGTTTGAAAAAAATAAAGAGTATGGAGTTAGCAAAGGTGACCAGTAAAGACATTAGAGAAATCCTAGAGAGGGTTGTTGTAGGTATTGACATAGAACTTTTGAATGATGATGAGTTATTCTCTGAATTTGGTATAGATTCACTAGATTATATGAATTTTTTACTTGCTATTGAAGAAAGATATAATGTAAAGATACCTGATGAAGATTTGGATGATTGTAATTCAATTTCAAAATTATTAAATTTTCTGAAAAAATAGTTTGATGTCCCTATTTGATTATGATTATGAAAAATTATTAGATTTCTACTCTAATCTAGGAATAAAAAAGAGCAGTGTTGTTTACATCACTGGAAATTTTGGCAGATTTGGAAGGTATGCTAAGAATGATAAAGAAAGCATATTAAGAGATCATTTCCAGGCGATCTTCAGCTTGCTTGGTGACAAGGGGACAATTGTTGTTCCAACTCATTCATGGTCTCTATGCAATACCGATAATGTTTTTGACATCAACGAAACTATTAGTGAAACTGGTCCATTTAGTGAATACATAAGAAATAAAGAGGGTTCCGTTAGGCAGCTTCATCCTTTTTCATCATCAACTGCATTTGGATATAAAGCCAGAGAAATATGTTCAGATAATAGCAGACACGTATATGGCTATCATTCTCCATTCCAAAGAATGTTAGATAATGATGCATTTTTTTTATCAGTCGGCCAAAAAATTCAGACAACTATATCTCTTGTACATCATATTGAATTTCTAATGGGTGTGCCCTATAGATACTCAAAAGAGTTTATCCATCCTTGTAAGATTGGAAAATCTATTGAAAATCTACCTTTTTATATATTTGCACTAAGGAAAGATTGTGATATTAGAAGGGATCGAAATAGAAAATTTCTTATTGATTTTGAGAGTAAATATAATCTACTCTCAGCCAAGCTTGGAAGGTCATTTGGAGAATCTTTAAGGATGAAAGATTTTTTGGAATCTGCAACCAATTTGCTGAAGAAAGATATCTATAATTGGCTTGAAGAAGAGCCTAAGAACAAACCATTTAGGAATTAAGAAAATGAGATATAACATGTATGATTGGGCAAAGGATTTGTTTCCAATTTGCAGAAGTATAACTGGCCAAGGAGTTCGAGATACTCTGAAGTATATTAAAACGCTTTTGCCTGACCTAGAAATTAAATCTATTGAGTCAGGAACTAAATGTTTCGATTGGGTAATTCCTCAAGAGTGGAGCATAAAAAATGCTTACCTAGAAAATGAATTTGGTGAGCGAATTATTGATTTCAAAGATAGCAATCTCCATGTAGTAGGATATTCAGAGCCAGTAGATGAATGGTTTAGTTTTGAAGAAATTCAAAATTTCATATACTCTCTAGAGGATCAGCCAAAGGCAATACCATATGTTACAAGTTACTACAGCAAGAATTTTGGCTTTTGCATGTCCCATGAAAAAAGAAAGAAACTTAAAAATTGTAAGTATCACGCATTTATTGATTCGGAAAAGAAAAACGGAGTCCTTAACTATGGCGAACTTTTAATAAAAGGGAAAAAAGAAAAAGAAATCCTTCTATCAACTTATATCTGCCACCCATCTCTTGCTAATGACAATTTATCAGGAATTGTCGTGACATCTGCTCTTGCAATGTGGATTAAGTCTCTCAAACAGACTGAATACTCATTTCGTATAATTTTCATTCCTGAAACTATAGGCTCAATTGCATACATAAGTCAAAATCTAGAGGAGCTAAAAAATAAAATACATGCAGGCTTCAATGTCACTTGTGTAGGCGATGATAAAAACTATTCTTTTCTACCCTCAAGGAACGGAAACACTATAGCCGACAAAGCAGGAATGCATATTTTAAATCATGCAGTAAAGAACTATACTCAATACTCTTGGCTTGATAGAGGAAGCGATGAAAGACAATTTTGTTCACCAGGCGTTGACTTGCCAGTTGTCTCAATTATGAGATCAAAATATGGAGAATTTCCTGAATATCATACTTCTAGGGATAACTTAGAATTTATATCTCAAAAAGGATTGCAAGGAGCTTTTTCGGTTATAAAAGAAACTATATCAGCTATAGACAAAGATTTTTTTCCAAAACTCACTCTTTTATGTGAGCCAAAAATGAGCGAAAGAGGATTATATCCAAAGATTAATTCAAAAGATAATCACTCTTATATCGAGGCTAAAACTATTATGAATTTGATTTCATATTGTGATG
>Ga0181566_10005260_pt1 | contig 10442 bp, 10 predicted proteins | sample 101ome_15_FD_133762 | JGI IMG/M metagenome (GOLD analysis project Ga0181566, IMG submission 133762) | Coastal salt marsh microbial communities from the Groves Creek Marsh, Skidaway Island, Georgia - 101402AT metaG (megahit assembly) | ecosystem: Environmental > Aquatic > Marine > Intertidal... | reverse complement strand
TTCCTTTAAATTTAATGAATATGTTAAAAGATAAAGTTGTAAACAGTCAAGAATTCTTAGTATATAGATGCTATTTTAATCTTAAGGTTTTATGATATGGATCCTGTAAGTCAAGGCGCATTCGGGGCAATCTTCGCTCAAACAATTGCTAATAAAAAAAAGATACTGGCAATTTCTATACTTGGTTGCATTGCAGGGCTTGCTCCAGACATAGATATATTTATCAGGTCCGATACAGATCCATTGCTTAAGTTAGAATTTCATAGACAATTTACTCACGCCTTGATTTTTATTCCCTTCGGAGCATTACTTGTAGCAACAATCACAAGGTTTTTGTTTAGAAAATATTTAAGTTGGATCGAAACTTATTTCATTTGTTTTATTGGTTATGCAACACATGGTTTACTTGATGCCTGCACTAGCTATGGAACACAACTTTTGTGGCCATTTTCTGATATGAGGGTTTCTTGGAATAATGTTTCAGTCATCGATCCGTTTTTAACTATACCAGTTATAGTGTTTGTCATAATAGCAGTTTTAAGAAAAAATAAATTCATCCCTTTCCTAGGTATAATTTATATATTTATTTATTTAGGTTTTGGTTTAGTTCAATCAATTAGGGCTGAGGGAGTTGCAAAATCGATTGCTGCAATAAGAGGGCATGAAAGTATGGTTTTAACTGTAAAACCAAGTTTAGGAAATCTATTTTTATGGAAATCTATCTATGAGGATAAAGGTTTTTATTATGTTGATGCAGTCAGATTATTTTCAACTAAACAATATTGTGAAGGAACCAAGATTAAGAAACTAGACAACTTAATTGACTTTAATGACTTAGATAAAAAAAGTCAGCAATATTTAGATATAGAGAGATTTAATTGGTTTTCTCAAGGTTATTTAGGTATAGGAAAATCAAAAAATATTATCACGGATGTAAGATATTCTGCTGTTCCCAATGAAGTTGATGGTTTATGGGGTATAAAAATTGATTCCTCAAAAAAATCATTAGAACATGTTGAATGGGTTGTTAACAGAAGTGATTATGGAAAAAAATGGAAACGTTTTTTTAATCTATTATTAGGGGATGGTTGCAAAGATATAGATTAGTTAAAATCTATTTCAGATAAATTTTTAAAATCTTTTGTTTTAAATATATTTTCTACAAATTTACTAAGTTTTTTGATTTCATTTTTTTTAATTCCTGCAAAATTTAGGTTAGCCTCAAATTTTTTGTAAACTTCTTTAATACTCAAAGGATCTTTTTTCCCTCCCCTTAAAGATGGCTGGTTAGCAGATAGAATTTCACCATTTTTTTTGAAGACTTTTATATTACCACTATAATTTTTTGGGTACTCATCTTTGGGGTTTATTTCATAACTAATTTTAGATGTTAATTTCATCAGTTCTGAGTCTTTCAATCTACTGTCAGTGAATTGCATCAAACCTGCTTCTCCATCTAAAATACCAATGGCTATACAATATGGGACTGAAAATTTTGCACCATATGGAGATGAAGGGCTTTGTTTTTCTTTTAATGGCTCCCATAATCTATGGACGGTTCCTTCACCTACTTGGGCAATGATTTTGTCAATTTCCTCAATATTACTAATTTTATCTCTTAGTTTAATTGCACAATCAATAAATGGTTGAGCCATAGTTCCACAAGCATAAGGTTTAATAGCTAAGTTTGTACATTCCCAACGAGTACCTAATTGATCGGTTATATGTGAAAAGTTAGGTTCAATAGTATCTTTAGCAAAACTGCTGAAAGCACCATGTTTCCCTTCAAATACAGTCCTAGGCCCAATAAATCCTGATTTTGCAATATTAGCAGATTGGTAGCCACATCCAGCTGCCCATCCTGGGTGAAGTCGTTTAGTAGACGTTCCTTCTGCCAAATATTCTATTATACCTGACGCCATGCTTCCAACAACACCTAAGGCTGAGCTCATTTGTTTGATATCACTACCTATTACCGAAGAAATACCAATAGAAGATCCAAAAGCTCCAAAAATCGCTGTTGGATGAAACCCTTGTCTGTGAACTGCCGTTGGGGCGACAAGAGCTAGTCTGCATATGAGTTCAGAACCAATTGCTAATCCCCTTAAAAATTCTGATCCAGACAAATTATTGGCTTGTACCGCAGATAACATCGCAGGCACCATAACCGCGCCAACATGAACAGGAGTACCTTCAAATGTATCGTCAAAATCTTCACCATGGACAGATGTACCATTAATAATAGATGCATTGAATGGAGAGGTTTTGTATTCATGACCAACTAAAATACAATTACCATTTTCTTTGAGAGCATTAATAAGACTAACAACATATGGCTCTTTTTTAGCAGAAGCCATTAATCCTATTGAGTCCATAACAATTATTTGCAGTTTATTTTGTACTTCTTCAGGAATATCTATGTTTTTTAAATTAAAGGCCCATTTCGAATAGATTTCTGCAATAGAAGTATAATTATTTTTCATAATATATAATTATCTTTCTAATTATTTTTTAGAGAAAAATTTCGTCCAAAATGGAGATGATAAACTTAAAAAAGTTAATACAAAAAATAGCAGTACTACCGGACTTTCCAACAAGGCAAAGAAATTATTATCATGAATAATCATCGATTGAGAGAAGCTTTCTTCAACTAATTTTCCTAAAATTAATCCCATAACTAATGGAGCTGCTCCAAAACCATTCCTATCCATGAAATAACCAAGTAGACCGGCAGCAAGCATAACCCAAACATCAAACATGGATGAGGCAAAAGAGTATGAACCAATCATTGAAAAAATAAATACTGAAGGCCACAATAATTTTTTTGGAATAAAAGCAACTAATGAAAAAAATTTGGCTCCAATTAATCCAATGAATAAAAACCCTAAGTTAGCTATAAGCATAGCACCGAAAATAGCATAAACAAACTCTGGAGTTTCACTTATAAGATAAGGTCCAGGCCTAAATCCGTGCATTATTAATGCTGCAAGTATTAATGCTGTAGAGCCGCTCCCAGGTATACCCAAAGCTAAAGTGGGCACCATTGCTCCACCGGCAGCTGCATTATTTGCAGCCTCAGGTCCGACAATACCTTCAGGAGACCCTTTACCAAACTGATCTTTATCCTTTGACCATCTTCTAGCTTCGTTATAGCCTATTATTGCCGCTACTGTAGATCCTTCTGCTGGAAGAATCCCAATAAAAGTTCCAATTCCTGAGGATCTAAGAATTGTGTATTTTAGTTTTTTTAGTTCTAATAATGACGGAAGCTTTAATGCTTTAGCTTGTATCCTTTCAACAACTGCATTTAGTTTTTCTGATTGTTTGAATAATTCACTAACAGCAAATAGACCTATAAGTACTGGAACAAAGTGTATACCCTCTTCAAGTTCTGGAATATCAAATGTAAATCTTTCTACACCAGTGGTTAGATGAATTCCAATTGTACCAATAAGGACACCAACCAATCCAGAAATAAGGTTCCTTAATGATGATTTTCCACTCATGGAAGCAAGCATGGACAATGCAAAAACAGCAAGTCCAAAATATTCTGCCGGTCCAAATTCTAGCGCTATTTGAGCTAATAATGGAGCTGCAAATATAAAAACAATTAAACTAAAAACTCCACCAAAAACACTAGATACGGCTGCTAAACCGAGAGCTCTACCTGGTTCACCATTTTTTGCCATTGGATAACCGTCTAATGCAGTTGCCACTGCAGGTGGAGCACCTGGTGCATTTATTAAAATTGCAGTAATAGATCCTCCAAATGTTCCTGCACAATATAAAGCAGCCATCATGGAGATTGCAGCAACAGGGTCTAATGAAATAGTAAATGGAATTAATAAGGCTATAGCCATGGGAGAGCTAAGACCTGGCAAAGCGCCAACTAACACTCCTATTAAAACTCCAGTAAGAATTAGAATTATGTTTTCAAATTCTAAAAGTAGTCCTAAACCTTTTGCTACATCTTCCAAAGATCAATCCCCATTAATTTTTTAAATACTCTAGTAACCCAGGTTCAAAGTGAACACCAAGAATTATATTGAACAACACTATAACAAATAAAGGGAAACCTATTACGTATGTAATTAAAACCTTTAAGTTTCTTTCTCCCCAATATAATGGTAGCGATATACTTATCGCTATTATTGTCAAAGCAGCTCCTAATATCTGAGAAGATGCAATCAGAGCAGATAAAATTACCATTGTGCCAATTGTAGATTTTTCTAAAGGTTTGGATCTAGCTGAATCAATATTTTTACCACTTTTTTTAAGAAAAATGTGTTCAAAAGGAATAATTAAAGCCATCCCAAGAATAATTACAAGGAGAATTTGCGGAAACATTTCTGGAGGAATATTGTTTGAAAATAAATCAGGAACTTTCTCAAATTTAGAAGTTTCAAACCAAAGAAATGCTATCAGCACAAGCATTATAAGCGCTATGATAGTATCTTTTTTGTTAAATAACACACCCACATTCGTGGGTGTGTTTTTGTCATTTGCCATTTTTAAAAAGCCTGTATTTTTATTTTATTAAACCAAGCTCTTTAAGCGCTGAAGCTGCAACTTGATATTCTTCTTTTAATTGTTTATCCCAAACCTCTGTGCCAGCAACACTTGTTTCTACTGATAAACCAGCACCTGCTAGATAACTTTTAAAAACATCATGCTTCATAGCTTTAACCATCGCTTTTGAAATTTGATCAACAATTGGTTTAGGAGTTGAAGCTAAAACAGCATAACCTCTTGTGGTTGAACATTTAGCCTTAATACCTTTCTCAAAGGTAGTAGGAACATCAGGATAATCCCCAAGTCTATTCTCTGCCATAACAGCTAGAGCTCTAAAGCTGCCATCTGCCACTTGGTTTGCAGCTTCACTCACGTTTGGTAAAGTGGCATCTATTTTTCCTGCCATTAATGCTTGGACCATTTGTGCTCCTGAACCGAAGGGAACAACTTTAAATTTAATTCCTGCCTCCTTAGCAAATTGCGCTAGACCAATATGTTCAGTTCCACCAATTTGAGCAACGCCCCAATTTAAAGGAGCTTTTTTAGAAGCGTTTATCAGATCTTCAAGTGTCTTGAATTTTCCTTTACCAGAAACTGTTATGAAAGTTGGGTCATCCATAGCTCTGGCAACCCCAACAATATCATCAATTTTCATATTAGATTTGCCTCGAGCCATTGTGTAGAGGTGCGATTGCGTAAGAGCCATAATTGTGTAGCCATCAGCTGGTTTAGATAAAACATAATTTTGAGCTTTAGTACCAGAACCACCTTGTTTTGAAACAATAGAAATATCTGCATCTAGATTTCTACGTGTTCTTATGGACACCATTCTTGCAGTTGTGTCTGTTCCTCCTCCATATTTCGCGTGGATTACCAACTCTATTGGCTTACTAGGATATTTGTCAGCGCTTGCTGTAGAAATTAAACCCAATGAACTAATACCAGAAATAGCTGCAACAGCTAAACCAGTTTTTAGGACGCTCCTTCTAAAAGTGTTTTTTATAATTCTCATATTTCTCTCCCAATTTTAAAACTAATTAGACTCTGCATTTTACTTTAAAATAAATCAACTAATCTTTTAAAAATTAGATAGAAATTCTTTCATCACCTTTTATTTGTGTTCTATGCATTATACGTCTTGTTGAAGGATCAAAGGCATCTCTTTTGTGAAGAACGTTTAAATTTTTCCACATAAGTAAATCACCTTTTTCCCATTTTTGAGTCCATGTATATTTTTCCTGTGTTGCGTGATTCCAAATTTCATCTAGTAGGTTTTCACTTTCGTTTAATTCTAATCCAAGAATATAGGCATAAGGTCTCCTACCTAGGAAAAGAAGTTTTCTATTTGTATTTTTATCTTTTATTACGATTGGGTGCCTAGCTCCTGGAGTTTCAGTTGGACTGCTAACTTCCGTATAACCTTTTCTTAACATGCCTGCACTATTGTGCGCAGAATCATGTATTAATATTTTATTTTCAACCTTTTTTTTAAGGTGATCAGGAAGCTCTTCATAAGCAAGAGCCATATTGGCAAAATGTGTATTACCTTGATTATATGGTACCTCTAAAGCATATAAAATTCCAGCTTTGGGTGGTATCTCCTGGTAAGTCATATCAGCATGCCATACCGCTTCACCATCTCCAAGATTTCCAATAGGGACACCTTCATTATTTTTAACATTAGAAATAACATTTATTTCAGGGAATTCTGGTAAAAATTTTACTCCGTATGGGTTAGGCCCAGGTGGATCCAGTTCACCAAAATTTTTACTAAAATTTATGAGTTCTAGATCATTTAAATTTTGTTTTTTAAAAAGCAAAACTAGTCTTTCATCCCAAGATTTATTGATATAGGCAAGTTCTTCAGGGTTTAATGTTTGACTAAGGTCAATACCAATAATTTCAGCACCTAGACTATCCTTGCTATTTAGTAGTTCCATCATTTTTCCTTCAATGAAATTTTATAATTCTGTAATTTATTTAAAAAAACTATAATGATTACAATAAAGATATTAACTAAAAATAAAAAGTATATTATCTAAATAGACTAAAACAATTATTATTTAATAGGAGATTAAATGCCGATTTATAGTTTAGGTGAAAAGAAACCACAATTACCCGAAGAAGAATTTTATTGGGTAGCGCCAGACTCTCATGTTATTGGCAATGTTATTTTAGGAAAAGATGTAGGGATTTGGTTTGGATCTGTCTTAAGAGGGGACAATGACCTTATTAAAATTGGCAATGAAACTAATATACAGGAAAACACTATAATCCATGTTGATCCAGGTTGTCCTGTGACAATTGGCGATAATTGTACTATTGGTCATAATGCAATTATTCATGGCTGCACAATTGGCAATAATTCTTTGATAGGCATGGGAGCTACTATTTTAAATAATGCTAAAATAGGTAATAATTGTTTAGTAGGAGCCGGCGCCTTAGTTACAGAAAATAAAGAGTTTCCTGATGGATCTCTTATAGTTGGTTCACCAGCTAAAGCTGTTAGGGAATTAAGTCAAGAAATGATAGACAACATGACAAGATCATCAAAACATTATGTAGCCAATTTCAAAAAATTTGTTAAAGAAATGTCAGTTATTAAATAATGTTATTGTTGGTTAAGTCTTTAATTTCATCTTCATTATAACCAAGCTTGGAAAGAATGTCTCTATTATGTTCTCCAAGCTTAGGTGCTCTTTTAATATTTGCAGGTGTTTTTGAAAACTTCCATGGAGTTCCGTGAACTTTCATTTTTTTATTGAGTTCAGGATACCAAACCTCAGCCACATAATTGTTTTCAACTATGTTTGGATCATTGGAAGCCTCTAACATAGTATTAACATGGGTCGAAATCATATCAGCTTTTCTTAAAATTGATATCCAGTGATCCCTCTTATTAGTAGAAAATAATTCAGCTAATCTATTCAGAATTCTAGTTTTATTTTCTTCTGACTCAAATGCAAGACCAAGATCAATTAAATTTTCTTTTTCTAAAATTTCAAAAAAATTTAATGCCTTCATGGCGTCTTGCCAATCATTTGGATCAAGCTGCATTGCGAAGGGTTTGCCATCTATATCATTGAAACAGGCAGCAATTCCAGGTCTTTCTCTGGTTCCATTTATTCTTGCCCCAGTAATTGGGGGCTTATTGCTCCACATAGCTGTTGTCATTGTCCAACCTAGAAGTCTAAAGGCACTTCCTACAAGAGAGGTTTCTAGTTTTTGTCCTTTTCCTGTTTTCTGGGCGTTTATGTAGGCTGCTAAAATCCCACCAAATGTCAGTATAGCGCAAGTTTCGTCTGCCACTGATGCCACACCAGTTCGCAAATTATTTCCAGGTATGGAATAAGCTTCGGCTATACCGCTAAGTGCTTGTCCGACTGCATCGGTGCCAGGTAGGTGACCATCAGGAGCATCTGGGCCGTAGGCAGAAACTGAAGCATAAACTATTTTAGGATTTATTTTGCTTAAAGTATCGTAATCAAAGTTTAATTTTTCAGCTACACCTGGCCTAAAATTTTGGCCGAATATATCAGCATCTCTAATTAATTCGTGAAGAATTTTTTGTCCTCTTTCTGATTTAAGATTAAGAGTTAAACTTTTGACACCTCTATTATTTGTTTCAAAGAATGATCCTGTTGATCCCATTAAAAACCCGGAATTTCTATTCATGTCACCTTTGCCAGGGGTTTCAATTTTTATAACTTCCGCTCCTAGGTCAGCCATAAGCATGTATGGGACAGTTCCTGCTTGAGCCGTTGAACATGCAACTATCTTAAGACCTGAAAGAGCTCCACTGTTTTTATCCATTTTTAACCTCTAATTTTCCTCAAGTTTTGGCATGTTGTACCTGTCTTCTGGTTTTAACCAACCTTTAAAGTTAGGCTTTCTTTTTTCAGCAAAAGCTCTTCTGCTTTCCATTCTATCTTCTGTATCCCCATGAAGATGTAATTTTTCAGCTAATGCAGCAATATTAGGACTAATTTTAGGGGCCATATGCTTCATCATGTAAAGCGTATTCACTCTGGCAGCAGGTGGTAATGTTAGCAGATGCTCTGCCATGGAATATGCTTCGGACATTAGGTTTTCTGCATCGACTAAACGGTTAATAAACCCTACTTGATGCATTCTTTCAGCTGATATTCTATATCCAAAAGCCATTTCAGTAGCAATAGGATGAGGAAGGTTTCCATAATGACCATGGTTATAACCACCAAGAAGCCATCGTTTCGCTTCAGACATTTCAAATATAGCTTCTTTTACAGCTATTCTTAAATCAGTTCTTTCTACTAGCATAAAGCCTCCACCCATAGCAAAACCGTTGACTGCAGCGATGACAGGTTTTTGAAGAGCACCTGTTTGAAATGGATCAACCAAATTTTCTTCTACAAATTCTTTTGGGGAACCTGGTATACCGCGATCTATTGACTCTTTCATGTCTTCACCAGCACAAAAACCTCTACCTGTTCCCGTTAAAATAGCAACTTCAAGGTCATTATCTTCGTGAAACCTATTAAATGCTTCTGCCATTCCTGTTCGAATGACTGTGCTTAATGCATTCAATCTTTCTGGACGATTAAGTCTTATAGTCATAATCTGTCCATTTATCTCTGTTTCAACAAAACTCATATACTAACTCCCCAATAAAAAAGACTAGCGTAATTATATATACTAAAAAATCTTGCAAGTCATCGATATAAAACCATAATAATTAAAGCTATATATATTGAAAAGGGGGAATTATGAAAACTAAAGCTGCAGTTGCTGTCGAAGCTGGTAAACCACTTGAAATTATGGAAGTTGATTTGGAAGGCCCTCGTCCAGGTGAAGTTTTGGTTGAAATTAGAGCAACCGGTATATGCCATACAGATGAATTCACCCTTTCCGGAGATGATCCAGAGGGTCTTTTCCCAGCTATATTAGGTCATGAAGGAGCAGGAATAGTAAGGGAAATTGGTAAAGGTGTTACGTCATTAAAAGAGGGTGACCATGTTATTCCTTTATATACTCCAGAATGTAGGGAATGTGAGTATTGTTTGCATCCAAAAACAAATTTGTGTCAAGCAATTAGAACTACTCAAGGTAAAGGTCTTATGCCAGATGGTACAAGTAGATTTTCAATAAATGGAAAGCCTATTTTGCATTATATGGGGACTTCTACTTTCTCAAATCATACAGTAGTTCCAGAAATTGCGCTTGCTAAAGTAAACAAAAAAGCTCCTTTTGATAAAATTTGTTACATTGGTTGTGGTGTTACAACAGGTATAGGAGCCGTAATTAATACAGCAAAAGCTTCTGCAGGATGCAATGCTGTAGTATTTGGGCTTGGCGGAATAGGTCTGAATGTTATCCAAGGTTTGAGAATGGTTGGGGCTAACATGATTGTTGGCGTTGATATGAATAACAAAAAAGAGCCTTGGGGCAGAAAATTTGGAATGACTCATTTTGTTAACCCTAGTGAAATTAAGGGTGACTTGGTTAATCACTTAGTTGAATTAACAGGTGGAGGTGCTGATTATTCATTTGAGTGTATCGGTAATGTAGATGTCATGAGACAAGCATTGGAGTGTGCCCACAAAGGTTGGGGAGAAAGTATTATTATTGGTGTTGCTGGTGCAGGCCAAGAAATTAAGACCCGACCTTTTCAATTAGTTACTGGAAGGAGTTGGAGGGGCACAGCTTTTGGTGGAGCAAGAGGTAGAACAGATGTTCCTAAAATTGTTGAATGGTATCTTCAAGGGAAAATTGATATTGATCCAATGATTACTCATACCCTTGACTTAGAAGATATAAATAAAGGTTTTGATTTAATGCATGCAGGCAAATCTATAAGATCTGTAGTTGTTTTCTAATGAAGAGGTTAACGGAAACATTATCTTTTGGGGGGCGACAGTCGGTATATAGTCATAAATCTACAGTAAATAATT
>Ga0181566_10005253_pt1 | contig 10449 bp, 7 predicted proteins | sample 101ome_15_FD_133762 | JGI IMG/M metagenome (GOLD analysis project Ga0181566, IMG submission 133762) | Coastal salt marsh microbial communities from the Groves Creek Marsh, Skidaway Island, Georgia - 101402AT metaG (megahit assembly) | ecosystem: Environmental > Aquatic > Marine > Intertidal zone... | reverse complement strand
ATCTCTAGATTCCTGGTTCAAGAAAGCAAACATCCTACCCTCTATTGTTGCCGAATTTCACGACAGCGCATTGATGAAGGTTTTCGGCAGGGAATCTGCGGGAATTTTCCCTGCTCCTTCGGTTGTTGAAGATGAAGTGTGCCGTGAATACGGTGTGAGGGTGATTGGCAGCACCGAAGAGATCAAGGAATCCTTCTACGCCATCACGGTGGAACGTAAACTCAACCACCCGATCGTCATGACTCTTGTTGAAGAGGCCCGGACGGGCCTTTTTGGCAAGAAACTAAAAGACTGATCAGCCATTGGATGCCTTAGCCGGGATGAAAAGGCTCTTAATATCTTCGAGCAGCAGGTAACCGATGGGCACCAATATCAAGGAGATCACTGTGGCCAACATCACCCCAAAAGCCAGAGAAATGGCCATGGGGATCAGGAATTGCGCTTGAACGCTTTTTTCCAATATCAAGGGCATCAGTCCGACAAAAGTGGTCAGTGAAGTCAGCAGAATAGGGCGAAACCTGGCAACTCCGGCTTTCAGTACGGCCTCCCCAAGACTCATCCCTTCTTCGCGCATTCGATTGATGTAGACCACCAGCACGAGGTTGTCGTTCACTACCACCCCGGAGAGGGCTACAATACCGAACATGCTCAGTATGGTCAGATCCATGCCCATGAGGATATGCCCAAAAACGGCACCAATCAGGCCAAAGGGAATGGCCGACATGACAATCAAGGGTTGCGTGTAGGATCGGAATGGAATGGCCAGCAGGGCGTATATGATGACCAACGCCAATGGATATCCAGAGGCAATGCCAGCCATGGTTTCCTGTTGCTCACGCCGCTCACCTTGCCAGGAAAAGTTCAGTCCCGGATATTTGGCCAACAGAGATGGCAAGTCTTCCTCATCAAGTGCCCGAATAATCTCCGTCGTGTTGGCCTGTGTCACATCCACATCTGCCAGAATATTGATGGCCCTCCGGCGATCCACCCTTTCAATGGATGAAAACCCCGTGCCCCACTGCAGTGTGGCAACCTCTTCTAGAGGTACTTCACGACCATCGGAGGTGCGTATCATCATGGATTCCAATGTGGTTATCCTGGATCGATCGACCTTTGGAAATCTCACCATGACACGCATGTCGTCCCTGCCGCGCTGAATGCGCTGCACCTCCTCACCGTAAAAGGCCTGCCTGACTTGACGTCAAGCTCTGCCTGACTCAGCCCTAACACTTCGGCCCGGGGCTTAATTTCCAATTGGATTTCGCTTTTGCCAGTCTTGAAGGTGTCGCTGATGTCTTTCACGCCAGGATAGCGTGCGAGTATTTCCTGTAATTCGTTGCCAGCCTGCTCCAGAACGGCAAAGTCCCGCCCTGTAATTTGCAAATTGATCGGCTCTCCAGCAGAAAAAATGGACGCGGTGAATTTGAGGGATTCCACCCCCGGAATGGGTTGGGTGGCATCTCGCCAGGCACTAGCCAACTGATAACTGCTCGCCCCCACTCGTTCTTCGGATGGCACCAATTCCACGTGCACCTCTCCCAAGTGAGCATTTGAAACATCGGGAACAAACTTGCCGGCGCCTTCCTGTTGCGTCTTGTAGAAGGGTTGTTGACCAATTGATGAGAGGGTGTGAAGGAAGACGCTTTTCGGTGAAGGTCCCGCTGAACTTGAGGACACATCTGCCTCAGCCCTCACCCGCAGTGCGCTCGCTTCCAGGGCATGCACCGCACGAAGGGTCTCTTGGGAGGATGTCCCCTCTGGCATCGTCAAAATGGCAGCGACATTATCTCCTTCCACTGGCGGAAAAAACTGGAAGCGTATCCATCCACCTCCCATTAAACCAAGGGTCAGCAGAAAAATCCCCAGGCCGCAAGATAGCGTCACATAACGCCACTTAATGGCCACCTGAAGAAAAGGACTGTAAGTGCGGTGCACGAAAGCCTCCAACCTGGAAGTAAAGATACTTTGCAGTTTGCCCCACAACGAACGCAACCCGGCGCCGTTTCCATGGGATGATGCAGGTGCCCGGTGACTCAAATGGCACGGAAGAACCAATAAGGATTCCACCAAGGAAAACAATAATGTCGGTATCACGACTAGTGGAATCCCCCTCATGATTTTACCGGTATTACCCGGAACCATCACAAGAGGCAAGAAGGCTGCAACGGTTGTCAGAACAGCAAAAATGACTGGTTTCCCAACTTCCTGCGTCCCCCGAATGGCAGAGAGCAACGAAAAACCATCTCGCTGCTGATGAGAATGGATGTTTTCGCTGACAACAATGGCATCATCGACCACGATTCCCAATACCAGAATAAAAGCGAAGAGTGAGAGAAGATTAATGCTCACATCCATAATGGGCATCAACCACAAGGTACCCATGAAGGAAACAAAAAGTCCCAGACTGACCCATGAGGCCAAACCAAATCGAAGGAAGAGCGCCAGGGTGGCAAACACCAACGCCAGACCGAAAAAACCATTTTTAACAAGCAACTCCTGGCGACTCCTGAGGTAGGATGCATCATCCTGCCAAGTCGTCATTTGTATACCAGCAGGAAGCAAGGACTGTTGGTTCTTCACATATTCTTGCACCTTGGATGAAATGGTCAGCGCGTTCTGATTTCCGACCCGGAACACCTGAACCATGAGGCAGGGTTTTCCATCAAAAAGACTCTCCTGGTCGGATTCACGGAAACCGTCAATCACACGGCAAACGTCCTTGACCAATACCCGAGTCCCGTCCTCCCGAACCATCAACAGGATCGATTCGAAATCCTCTCCACGATACGCTTGGTGAATAGATCGGAGCAAAATTTCGCCCCCATTTGTTTTGATACCTCCTCCGGGAAGATCCACCGAAGACCTGCGAATGGCTGCTGCCACAGCGTCAAAGGTCAACCCATGCTGTCTTAGTGCAGAAGGAGAGACTTCGATGGAAATTTCATAAGGCCGTGCATTGGCTAGACGGACTTGAGTGATATCCGGTATCGCCGTCAAGTCATCCCGAACCAACTCGGCATATTGCCTAAGAGCCGTTGCCCCAACCTCACCCGCTATGGCAACATTGATGACCTGCTTCTCGACCACGATTTCCTCGATAACCGGCTTTTCCGTGAGCTGTGGAAACGTGTCAATGGCATCGATGGCAGACTTGATGTCATCCATTGCTTCAGGAATATCGGTGCCCGGAACCAATTCAGCCCTTGTCGTCCCTAGCCCCTCTGTGGCAGTGGATAATATCTTTTTGATACCCTCGACGCCTTGGATGGCTTCTTCGATTTTGATGCAAACGCCTTGCTCAACTTCGCTGGGTGCTGCACCTCGATACACCACACTGACAGAAATCATGTCAGAACTAACGGATGGAAAAACCTCCCGTTTCCCCGACCAGAGCCCCATCAGTCCAGCTACGAAAATACCCACTACCAGCAGGTTGGCCGCAACATGGTTTCTTGCAAACCAATCAATGATACCATTCATGGGCCAACGGAATTTTCAAGCATCATGGGAAGGACTTTTGCACCGTCAAAAGGTATTTCCCGAAACATGGCAACGACTCGTTCTCCGTCTTCGATACCACCGATCAGAATCACTTGGTCACCCAATAACTGACCGACCTCCACATCTCTTAAATGAACTTGGTCATTGCTGCCTATCACACCTACTTTTTTCTCAGGCCCCAGTGCCGAGCGTGGCACGACAATGGACTCGGCCCAGCTTTTTCCGCGAATCTCAGCCTCGACATACATGCCAGGCAAAGGCTCCAGCATTTCTTCGTCGTTTCCCTGATCCTGTCGGGTGTTTCCTGTCAATTCAGCGATCAGGAAAATGACCCCGGTATTGGCTTCAACCGAAGCGCTCAAGCGTTTTGCGAGCGCATTCCACTGCCAACGTTGACCCCCTGCTTCGGCGAAAAGGTCCACTTCCACGGCCGAGCTAAGCTTGCCGGCAGTCTTTGCCGCAGGCATCGACAAAAAACCCAATTCCCGCATCGTGACAGGGAGAAAAACTTCAAATGTTTCACTTTCATACATCGTCGCCAAGGGTTCTCCCCGACGCACGAATTGGCCCTTCCCCATCATTTTATTCAGAAGCTTGCCATTGAAAGGAGCTCGAATGACCGTTTTTTCCAAATCAAATTCAGCGCTTCTCAGCGACGCTTTTGCCGCAGCAAGAGACTGCTTCGCCTCATTCATCTGCGGCTCTTTCAGCATCAGTGGACTAGGTGTGAGCTCTACCATATCTTTCAATACCTCCCAGTCCCTCACGGCAACTTCGCCCTCAGCCTCAACCTGAGCCAACTTCAACTCAGCAGCAGCCAGTTGTCCTTGGGCCTGAGCCAAAGCATGTTCGTAATGATTTTTCTCGATTCTGAGAAGAACATCGCCTTTCTTAAAAACACCGCCTACTGCGAATGTTTCGGCCATTTCAACGATCAAGCCATCGACCTGACTGGAGAGGGTAATTTCATTTTTGGATCGCAGGTGACCCTGACTCGTTACAAGAGCACGCTGCTTACCAGCCTGCGCAAGAACACATTGAACACTTGGGATGAGCTCAGGGCTTTCGACTGGAACCATTTCCCGAGGTTTCAGCACCATGACCAGTGTCAGCCCCGCACTGGCGAGAATGACCAAAAGGCTGATAATCGCTTGTTTCCACTTCATGGTTGGATCAATTGAGTAAATCTTTCTTCGGAAGGCTTGAAACCGTCTCCAGAACCGGGCTTTCCCACCCGCCTCCAAGAGCCATCAAAAGATCCACTCGGTTTTGAAAGACCTGCCGTTTCATTTCGTAAGACTGAATTTCTTGAGTCAAACGCTTTTGGCGCGATTGAACAACCTGGTGCAACCCTGTCAGCCCCCTAGAAAAGTCTTGTTCTGCCTGGTTCTGATCCCGCTTGGCAATGACTAACATTTTGTCTGACTGCCCTAGCTGCTCCCTGAGCAGAACATCTGCCTGCAGGGCCACTGACACCTCCTTGAAGGCACTCAAGATGAGGGATTGATACTTGGCAAGTTCCTCTTTTGCTGCCGCTTTTCTCAGAGCGATACGGCCTCGAATCAGACCGCGTGAAAACAGTGGCTGCGTGACGTTGCCTGCGAGCTGCCAGATAGAATAATCAGGCGAAAGGACCTCTTGAAGCTCCGGTGAACTGGTACCAAGTGACCCGGTAAGACTGATACGGGGGAAAAGTTCTCTTTCCGTTGCCTGCAACCGTTGCCTGGAAGCTTCAACCTTTGCAGAGGCTGCCAGAAGATCGGGGCGTCGCTCAAGTAGTTCGGATGGCAACCCTGAAGGAACCCCGGTATCGAAAACTGGCAATGTGCCCAGCAACGATTCTGCTCCGTGGGGGAAATTACCCACCAAAGCCTCAAGAATCCTTCGGCTGGTCTCCACACGTTGGCGGCGCTGGGTAGCTTCCTGCTGAGCATTGAGCCAATCGAACGTCGTTGTGTCGAGGCCTCGGGAGGTTTCTAGTCCGTTGCCATACCGGTCTTTGACCCGCTCAACCACCCTCTCGAGTTGCGTCGCACGTTCCTCAGCCAGACGCCATTGACGCTCATCAATCACGGCATCGGCCCACGCTTTTGCAATTTGAGAGCTCAAGGACAATAAATAAAACTGCCAATCATATTCGGCGGCCTTCAAACCTGCTCGATCACTTGCCTTCACCGCCCGCATGCGGCCCCACAAATCAAGCTCCCAGTTGGCAAACAACCCTAAACCATTTGACTGGAACTGAGTACTGAGCACTTCGTTCTGTGCCCCCGGAATCGGAAGGCCAATGAAGTTTTGTTTGGTGCGAGCCAGGCTGTATTGCAAATCCACACTTGGCATCAGTGACCAACGCGATTGTTTCCAAAGGGCAAATGCCTGCTCCAATCTGGCTTGCGCTCCGGCGACATCAGGGTTCTTTTCAAAGCCCCGTTGAATCAGCTGCACCGCTTCTTCCGGCAGCAAAAGAAGATCCATGACGGTTTGCTGCGAAGCGGAAACCGATGAAGAGCTCCCCAGACTCCATTTTTCCTTAGTTATGGGCAAACCTGAATCAACCGCATCCTCCAGATCCGTGGATCGGCAGGAAGTCCCAAGGATCACGAGAATCCACAAGAATATCCATTTAGCCTTATAAAGGTTCATGTCCTGGAGTTGTAGTTTGTCCGAAGCACTGCCATGCCTTGCCTTGAGCTGCGCACCAACATCCCCGCACTGGATCCCGAATTCAAGTATCAATGCCCAAATTTAGAAAATGCCCCGAAATGGCTCACATGTGCCAGATAAGCTGCGCCACTTTGGCGCACTTGGGTTGCATTATTCGCAGTTGTATGCATTTACAATAGTTCTATCTTGTTTGTTACGTGTAGTTAAAGCATTTTAAATAACATGGCACCTAATATGCTTTTGGCATTTCAAATTTAAGAAAGAAAAGCATGTCCAAAGTTTTAGGAATCGATTTAGGAACCACCAATTCATGTATGTGTGTCATGGATGGTGGAGACCCTCTGGTCTTGGAAAATTCTGAAGGCAAGCGCACGACTCCGTCGGTTGTGGCTTTTAGTAAATCAGGAGAACGCTTGGTTGGAGATGCTGCCAAGCGCCAGGCTGTGACCAACCCCAAGAACACGGTTTACTCGGTGAAGCGATTCATGGGGCGTAAATTTGATGAAGTTGCCGAGGAACTCAAGCGTGTCCCCTACACAGTTGCCAAAGCGGCCAATGGGGATGTTGCCGTCGAAGTCGAAATCAACGGAGAATCCAAGCAATTCAGCCCACCTGAGATCTCGGCGATGATCCTTTCGAAGCTTAAAGCAGATGCCGAGAGCCGACTGGGAGAAACGATCACCCAAGCCGTTATTACGGTGCCTGCTTATTTCAACGATACCCAACGTCAGGCTACCAAGGATGCCGGCAAGATAGCGGGTTTGGAGGTACTTCGCATCATCAATGAGCCGACCGCTGCCTCGCTCGCCTATGGACTCGACAAGAAGAGCGATGAAAAAATTGCTGTCTACGATTTGGGTGGAGGCACATTCGACATATCGGTGTTGGAAATTGGTGATGGTGTTTTCGAGGTCAAGGCGACCAATGGCGACACCCACCTGGGTGGGGATGACTGGGACAATGCGTTAATGGACTGGATTCTGGATACCTTCAAATCCGACTCAGGCGTGGACCTGCGTGGCCAATCCGATGCACTTCAGCGGATCAAGGAAGAAGCCGAGAAAGCGAAGATAGCCCTCTCCAGTTCTCAGGAATATGAGATCAATCTCCCCTTTATTACGGCCGATGCGACGGGGCCAAAGCACATCAGCCTCAAACTGACTCGCTCCAAATTGGAACAGTTGTGTGACGACCTTTTTCAGCGAACCATTCAACCCACCAAAGCCTGCCTGGAAGATGCCGAACTCGACCTGAACGAAATCAACGAATTGGTCCTTGTTGGTGGTATGACACGCATGCCAAAGGTAGTTGAAACCGCCCACAGTCTGGTGAGCAAAAAACCCAACCAGGGAGTCAATCCGGACGAGGTGGTTGCCATCGGCGCCGCCATCCAGGGTGGTGTTTTAAAGGGAGACGTCAAGGATGTCCTCTTGCTGGATGTGACACCTCTCTCCCTTGGAATCGAAACCCTTGGTGGTGTGTTTACGCGCTTGATTGAACGAAACACCACCATTCCTACACGAAAATCAGAAATTTTCTCAACGGCTGCGGACAACCAACCCGGGGTTGAAGTGCATGTTCTTCAGGGTGAAAGACAATTTGCCAAAGACAACAAATCCGTGGGTCGTTTCCAGCTGACCGATATCCCCCCGGCACCGAGAGGAACTCCCCAAATCGAGGTCACCTTCGACATTGATGCCAATGGGATTCTCAATGTGAGCGCAAAGGATCTGGGCACTGGTAAAGAGCAGAAAATCACCATCACTGCCAACAGTGGCCTCTCAGAGGAAGAGGTTGAGAAAATGAAGGCTGATGCTGAAGCCAACGCCGATGAGGATCGCAAGCGTAGGGAGTCGGTTGAAACCCGCAACCAGGCAGATAACGTTCTCTACCAATCTGAGAAATTCCTCAAAGAAAACGGCGACAAGGTTCCTGGCGAGCAAAAGCAGCAACTGGAGGACGCCACCAAGACCCTGGAAGAAGCTCTCAAGGGATCGGATGCCGATCAGATTAAATCGGCCTCCGACGCCCTGATGGAAGTTTTTCAGAAGATTAGCACTGAACTGTATCAAAACGCCGCTGCAGCCCAAGGTGCTCAAGCCGAAGGCGCTCCAGCGGGTGGCTCACAAGATGCCTCCCCCAAGGAAGAAGAGGGCCAGGAAAAAGATGACGGAACCATCATTGACGCAGAAGTCGTCGAAGAGAAGAAGGACTGAAACATTTTTTAAAATGACGTGGAGCGAGTGCTCGACGTCTGAATTCAAACCAACAAAAACAAGAGCATAATTATATGGCACTAAAAGTAAAACCCCTCGGCGACCGCGTATTGGTGGAAGCCGTGGAAGAGCAGGAAGTGAAACAGGGTGGAATTATCATCCCTGACTCAGCAAAGGAAAAACCCTCGGAAGCCAAAGTGGTTGCCCTGGGCACCGGCAAAAGCGATGAGGACGGCAAGAAGGTAGCCTTCGAAGTGAAGGTTGGTGATGTGGTCCTGGTCAGCAAGTATGGTGGAACCGAAATCAAGGTCGACGGCAAGGAATACAAGATTCTCAATGCGGACGATATTTTGGCCGTCTTGGCTTAAGGCATCGAGTTCCAAAGATTGTCCAACATTTTAAAACAATAGAAGAAATAACGATATGGCAGCAAAACAACTCGAATTCGACGAAAGTGCACGTCATGCACTTCTGGCAGGTGTCTCGAAACTTGCCAGAGCAGTAAAAGCAACCTTGGGGCCCAAGGGCCGCAATGTAGTTCTCGACAAAAAGTTCGGCTCACCCACTGTGACCAAAGACGGTGTCACCGTTGCAAAGGAGATTGAACTCGAAGATCCCTACGAAAACATGGGTGCTCAGATGGTGCGCGAAGTCGCCAGCAAGACCAGTGACTCAGCGGGTGATGGAACCACCACCGCAACGGTCCTGGCGGAAGCCATCTACCGCGAAGGTCTCAAGTATGTCACCTCAGGTGCGAACCCGATTGGCATTCAGCGTGGCATCACCAAAGCGGTCGATGCTGCGGTAGGTCAATTGGCCAAAATTGCCAAGAAGGTGAAGGATAAGGAAGAAATCAAGCAAGTGGCAACGGTTTCTGCTAACTGGGACGCAACCATCGGTGAGATCATCGCTGATGCCATGGACAAAGTAGGCAAGGATGGAACCATCACTGTCGAAGAAGCCAAATCCATCGAAACGACTCTCGATGTTGTTGAGGGCATGCAATTCGACAAGGGGTATCTCTCTCCCTACTTCGTCACTGACAGTGACTCGATGGAATGTCGTTTGAGCGATCCTTACATCCTGATTTTTGAAAAGAAGGTCAGCAACTTGAAGGATTTGCTTCCTTTGCTTGAAAAGGTTGCCAAATTGGGCAAACCCCTGATGATCATTGCTGAAGACGTCGAAGGCGAAGCATTGGCCACTCTCGTGGTGAACAAACTCCGAGGAACGATCAGCATCTGTGCAGTTAAGGCTCCTGGCTTCGGTGACCGTCGCAAGGCCATGCTGGAAGACATTGCGATCCTCACAGGTGGTCGCTGCATCACCGAGGACCTCGGTATCAAGTTGGAGAATATCCAGGTTGAAGATCTCGGGCAGGCCAAGTCTGTCGTGGTCGACAAAGAGAACACCACCATCGTGGAAGGAGCTGGAAAATCTTCTGACATCCAAGGCCGCGTGAATCAGATCCGCCGTCAAATTGAGGAAACCACCTCGGACTACGACCGCGAAAAACTTCAAGAGCGTCTGGCCAAGTTGGCCGGAGGTGTTGCTGTCATCAACGTGGGTGCAGCTACCGAAACCGAGATGAAGGAAAAGAAAGCTCGCGTGGAGGACGCCCTTCATGCCACCAGAGCAGCTGTTGAAGAAGGGATTGTTCCTGGAGGCGGTGTGGCACTGCTTCGCACCCTGCCAGCCATTGAAAAATGCGAGGGCGACAATGATGACGAAAACATCGGCATCAGCATCGTCCGCCGAGCAGTTGAGGAGCCTCTCAGGGCGCTGGCTGCCAATGCGGGTGAAGAAGGCTCTCTGATTGTTCAGGAAGTCAAACGTTCCAAGGGAACCAATGGTTACAACGTCGCAACAGGCGAATACACCGACCTGGTCAAGGCTGGTGTGGTAGACCCCAAGAAAGTGACCCGTACCGCTCTGCAGAATGCTGGATCGATTTCCGGTCTGCTTTTGACGACCGAAGCGCTGATCACGGAGATCCCTGAGAAGGAGCCACCCGCACCTGCAGGTGGTCACCACGGTCCCGGTATGGACTACTAAATCCCTCTACCTT
>Ga0181566_10005251_pt1 | contig 10449 bp, 10 predicted proteins | sample 101ome_15_FD_133762 | JGI IMG/M metagenome (GOLD analysis project Ga0181566, IMG submission 133762) | Coastal salt marsh microbial communities from the Groves Creek Marsh, Skidaway Island, Georgia - 101402AT metaG (megahit assembly) | ecosystem: Environmental > Aquatic > Marine > Intertidal... | reverse complement strand
CGCGAGTATGCCACAACAAAACAACGTCTAGCCATGCCTGCTGGCCTTGTTGACCTGTAATGTCGTCGAGGTCGGTCGCAGTGTGTTTCAGAGGGGTAATTCTTGTTGACTCAAGCCGCTGCTACTAGAGGCTTCACGTTTCACCGGGCGCTGCTGCTTCTCCGGCCGCGCCGTGGAGACGTGTAGGCCATTAAGGAGAGCGCGGGTGCTTGTGGCTAAAAGCCGTTCGGCTGCGGCATCGCGATCGAATAAATCCAGCATATGATTGAGCTCGAGGGTCGCTATGCCATGGGCTAACGCCCAGAGTTGGGTAGCGATCGCTAACGCCATGGCCTCTTGGCTTTCCTGATCATCGCCGTACTCGGGCAGTGTGCTGCAATAGCCGCGAACCACGCCGACGAGTATGTAAAAGCCACTCATTTTATGCTCAATACTATCGCGAATTTCGGCCATGTTGCCGCGATCCTCCCACATTAGGCCAAAAAACGCCGATTTTTCTCGGGCGAAGCGTAGGTACGTTTGGCCGATTGCAATGATCTTGTCTTGCGAGTTACTTGGGTGTCCTGAGCATTCAGCAGTCTCAACGAGCGCCGTTCTTAGTCCCATGAAGGCGAGATCACGCACGTTATGCAGTAAATCTTCTTTGTCCTTAAAGTGCCGGTAGGGAGCTGCCGCGCTGACACCGGCACGCCGCGCTGCATCGGTGATGCTAAATTCTAACGACCCTTGCTGCTCGATAATTTCTGCGGCCGCGACGATTAAGGCATCGCGCAAATTGCCATGGTGGTAGCTTTTAGTGGGGGTGTTCACACCGTATCCCTATGCTCAGTGGTGACGGGTGAGGCAAGTGATTCCGACGTAACTAGCCCGCGACTGCGTCGTGACAAAGTCACCAAAAAGATCGGTGGCACTAAGTAAAAAGAAATAATGGTAGACAGCAGTACGCCGCCGGCAATGGCCATGGCGAATGGCGGCCAAAATTGGCTGCCTTCTAAGATCAGAGGGAGGAAGCCGCCAAAGGTCGTGATAGTCGTTGACACAATGTGTCGGCTAGAATCGAGAACCACATTGCGCACGGCGACAAGGTCACCTCGCGCCGCACCCGTGTCTTGTTGTAGGCCAGTGAGAATGATGATGGCAGCGTTGATAGATACACCAATAGAGCCAATCACTCCGATGAGGGCCTGAATGCCCAATGGGTAGCGAAAGATCGCGAGAGCTAAAAAGCTCAGCCCAAAGGAGCAGCCACACACCAGCAGTGCAACCGCGGTCAGTCGCCAAGAATTGAAGGTTAGTAGGACGGTCGCAATCAATCCGGAAATGATCATCCCCAAGGGGGCCATCAGATCATTGACTACCTGAGCGCGTTCATCAGAGTCTCCTCCAAAGCTATAGCGGTAGCCAATGGGCAGTGCGATTGGGTTGTCGCGCAGATCCTGCTGAAAGCGCTTGAGGGCTTCCTCAGGCAAGACACCACGCGTTAAGAAACCTTGCACACGATTGAGCCGTTCCCCGTCTTCACGACTGATTGGGCTGTCGTCGGGTAACAATTCCAACCTACCGAGTGACATAAGCGGCACAGCCGACAGCGGGCTCAAACCATTGCTATGTGGCACTGGGATGCGCAAGCTGCTGATACTACGGGCGTCATCCCACTCGTCAGGCTGCAAAAGTGTTCTAATCCGCAGGCGCTCAGTATCTTCCAGTAACTCTCCGCTGTCACGGCCGCGCAGGGCGCTATCGATCAGGCCGGCCACCTGCGAGCGCTGTAGCCCTGCGCGCCCGAGTTTTTCCTCGTCCAGACTAAAAACCACTTTCGGAGCGCCGGCAGTCATGGACAGTTGGGTATGGGTGACATCCGGCACGGCTTCGAGTCGCTGCCGGAAGAGTTCCCCTAAACGTTTCAGCTCGCTTGTGTTTGGTCCGATCACCCGCACCTCCAAGGGCGCCTCCACAGGCGGGCCTTGATCGATCCCGCGGACAATGATTTGCGCAGCCGGGTAGCGCGCATCCAGGGTGCCTTGCAGCCGCCGAATGAGTGCGTCAGTTTTATCCTCATCGGTGGTTAACACCAGGGCTTCCATCCAGCTTGAGATACCTTGTTTGTTCGACCGCAAGTTGTAGTAAAAGGCAGGCGCGCTCTCTCCAATGGTCCAGTCGACCCGTCTGATCAGTTTCTCGGCACGCAAATCTTGATCGACTGCGTGGGCCAGAGCGAGAGAATCCTCTATCGACGCGCTGTTGGGTAGGGTGATTTGTAGGTAGAACTGATCGCGGTCGGTACCCGGGAAAAATTGGTTAGTCAGTGTGGACGCGGCAAATAATCCGCTGATCGGGAAAGCCATTGCCAGTGCTATTGCACCTAACGGGTGACGCATGGACCAATCGAGGCTGGCTGTGAATCGATGACTCAGCGGCTCGATAACTGCTCCAGTCTGCCACCATCGTGGCGCTTCAGAGCTGATACCACTTGGCAGTAGTTGCGCCGCCAGCACTGGTGTTATGGTGAGCGCCAACAGCATTGACGACGTAAGCATAACGATAACCGAGATGGCAATTGAGCCCAGAAAGTCCCCTGCTGGGCCTTCTAAAATGGCCATAGGTAAAAAGGCCAACACAGTGGTCAAGGTAGAGGAAATAAGGGGAACGCGGAGTCGTGAGACGGCGCCAACCATTGCATCTAACGGCTTCAAGCCTTCCAAAAGGCGTTTTCGAACCTCATCGGCCATGACAATAGACCCATCCACCAGTAACCCCAGCGCAACGACCAGTCCCGTCAGCGACATCTGATGAATGGGTACCGCCAAGTATCGCAGCACCACCATAGACAGCAGGGTGCAAAGGGGTAGCACCACCGCCACCACTAATGCCGCGCGCCAGCCGAGCGTGATGAGCAGGACAACTAGCACAATAGCGATACCCGCCATTAAGTTTTTGGCTACTCCCGCAAGACGTTCCTGGGTATAGCCACTCTGGTCGTAGCTGACATCAATTGTTAACCCAGCGGGTGCCTGCGTACGGTATTCGCTCAAAAATTGATCAAATCGGTCACTGTAATTGTCAATTTGATAACCCAAATTCATCTCTACACCCACAAGCACTGAGCGCTTGCCATTGGACAGAGCATAACTGCTAGCGGGTTCCCGTTCTGTTTTGTGGAGGGTCGCAATGTCTGAGAGTCTGAGAGCCCGACCATCGGGCTGGGCCCGAATCTGTACTTCACGGATGGTTTCGAGGTCTGTGAATTCGCCTGATAATTCTACGTTGATTGCACTGCCGCTCCCGGTAAGTTTGCCTGCGGGTGTTCTTGCATCAGCACGCTGTAACGCTTGACTCACATCGTCAACAGAGACGCCCAGTAGGGCCATCTTTGCCTCGTCAAGCTCAACGCGAACCTCTTCCTCGGGCAGGCCAAATAACTTAACCCGCTTGGTTAGCGGCACCCGCCGCGCCGCATCGGCGAATATTTCTGCCTCGCGTCGCAAGAGTGATGGGGGAATATCGCGGTCGTCAGCGCCGGTTATCGACACAATCTTAACGAAGGCTGTTATCAAGTCGTCGTCGAAATCTGGGGGTTGAGCTCCGGGAGGAAATTGGCTGGCCTCTGAGGCGACAATGGCGCGCAGTTCGGACCAGACACGGTTTATTTCTGACTGGGGAAGGCGGTAGTCGACCTCGACAATAACCACCGACACGCCGCTGCTGGACGTGGATTTGATCTGGTCGACTTCCGGAACTTCGCGCAGCGCGTCCTCGAGAGGTCGAGTAATAAGAGCCTCCACGCGCGTGGGGCTGGCTCCCGGAAAAAACGTTTGTATGCTGGCAATAAACGGCGTGATAGTGGGATCTTCTTGGCGTCCCATGGAGGAGAACGAGGTCAATCCAATCGCAATGATGGCTAAAATGATTAACGCTAGATAGCGGCTATGGGTAAAAAGAAGGCGGGCTATCATGTCGTTACTGCCCGGCTGTTGTCGCTGTTATGGTCGATCCGGGACTCAGCCGCTGCAAGCCTGTTGCAACGACCTCGGCGCCATCCTTCAGCGTTCCCCGCACGAAAACGCGCTGAGACTCCACATAGATGACTTCCACGGCTTCCCGCTGGGCGATGAGTGCGCCATTCTCATAGGTGGTGACGAGTATGTTCCACAGACCTCGATCGCCCTCGACCAGTGCGGTTATCGGTAACCATCCCCCCCGCGCGGTGACGGATTCATCAAGGGCAAGAATGACACTCTCACCTGCTACAGTGCGAATGTTCTCAGGTAGAGTAAAGACGGCCCCCACGGTAAGCGTACTGCTATCAAGATCGGCGCGGACGGCACGCAGGGGGGCCAGAAAGCGTTGCTCACCAAGCTCGAGCGCATAACTATTCCCCTCGATCAATTGAGCGCTTAATTGGGCCGGCACACCAATCTGTGCTTCGTACCCACTGGCAGCCACAAGACGTAGTACCGGGGTGCCCGCATTCACCACGGTACCCTCTTGAGCCAAACGGCTCGCGACAACGCCGCGGTAGGGTGCATGCAGGCTGCTCTTCTCGATATCGAGCTGGGCGCTTAGCAGTCGCGCTTCGGCCGCGTCTCGAGAAGCTCTCAGTGCTTTCTCAGTCAGTCTAGCCTCATCGTAGTTTTGCTTGGCGGCCAGGCCCTGCGCCTCTAATTCTGCGAGGCGTTGGCTCTGCAGTTTTGCAAGCTCTAGCTCGGCATCAATGCGAGTAAGCTCTGCATTTGCGGCGGCCAGTACCGCTCTGCGCCGTTCAACATTGAGCGTGGCCACGATGTCTCCTTCCTCCACCCGCGTTCCCACACGCGCAGGCATCCGACTGATGGTGCCGGCCACCTCAAAACCGATCGCACTGTCACTCGCTGCGTTAACTGTGCCTACAAGGCGTGCTTGGCGGCGATAGTGGTCTACCGTCTGGTACTTAACGGTTGCTACCGGCAGCGGTGTGGATTGGGTTGAAACCGTCTCGCGGGTATTGAGCCGGATGAGTCCGGTGGTAATCGCCGTCGCCGCTACAGCGACAACAAGTGCAATAAGCGATCCGCGGGAGATGAGGTGAGAGCTTGTTGAGACCATGGGTTAACGTCGCTAATGATAAATTTGTCGATGGGGGGTTGAAACTCAGATCGCGTGGTTGGATCCGTAGCAATCTCTCGTTATGGGTTTTGATGCCGTGCTTTCTGTTGCCGCGCTCGCAGTCGCGTGCATTTGGAGTGCTCAAATGCAAAGTAAATCAGATTTACATTTCGACAAGTTTAGCAGCTTTTTAGTGAGTGTAAATACCGTTAACATTGGCAAAAATCGGCCAGCGCCTAGCCCGTTTGGTGGTGTAAAAGTTTACCCCAGTGAATAAGCAGTGTTGCGTCAGCGCAAGGTTTTCGCGACACTACGCCCCCTCGCCGTATTGGCGAACCGTTTATGGTGACTCGAGTGGTCCCCTCGCAGCGATAAGTAGCGAACCCCGCCAGGCCCGGAAGGGAGCAACGGTAGTTACTGATTCGGGTGCCGGGGTGCGGCTGCTCGGGTCGCCTCCATTTGTCTTCTGCCAACCCCACCGGAGGCACGACAGCATCGCCATGGGTTATCAGGTTCTTGCACGTAAGTGGCGCCCTAGTACTTTCCGAGAGATGGTTGGGCAGCAGCACGTTCTCAGGGCGCTGATTAACGCCCTCGATCACGATCGTCTCCATCACGCCTATTTATTCACGGGTACTCGGGGAGTCGGTAAAACGACAGTGGCACGTATTCTTGCGAAGTGCCTAAACTGTGAGTCGGGTGTGAGCTCAGAGCCCTGCGGACAGTGTGGCTCATGTATCGAGATTGCTGAAGGCCGCTCTGTTGATCTACTCGAGGTCGATGCTGCTTCTCGCACTAAGGTCGAGGACACTCGAGAGCTGTTGGAAAATGTTCAGTACGCGCCAAGCCGTTCGCGCTTCAAAATCTATCTGATTGATGAAGTGCACATGCTATCCAATCACAGCTTTAACGCGCTGTTGAAAACCTTGGAAGAGCCGCCGCCCCATGCCAAATTTTTATTGGCCACCACCGATCCTCAAAAGTTACCGGCCACAATTTTGTCGCGTTGTCTGCAGTTTAACTTGAAAAATATGGTTCCTGAGCAGATCGTTGAGCATCTTGAGCACATCTTAGAGCGAGAGAGCTTGAGTTTCGAGTTGCCGGCGCTCGGTTTACTTGCAAGGGCTGCAGCGGGTTCCATGCGTGATGCGCTGAGTCTCACCGATCAGGCGATTGCATTTGGTTCAGGTGCGCTCAGAGAAGCTGAGGTACGCGACATGTTGGGCACCGTCGATCGGGGTCGTGTGCTCGACTTAGTGACTGCCGTCATCGCATCAGATGGTGCTGCGGTGCTGGCGGGGGTAGAAGCCATTGCCCAGCATGCGCCTGATTACGCTGCAACCCTTGATGATTTGATCGCCGTATTTCACCAGATGACTATCGCGCAGATGGTACCGTCGGCTGTGGACGTCACTTGGACGGAACAAGCGCGGATATCGGAGCTTGCGTTTCAATGTACGCTCGATGACACGCAGCTCTGGTACCAGTTTGCGCTCAATGGGCGCAAAGATCTGGCATTGACTCACGATCCCCGTGTCGGTCTGGAAATGACCCTGCTAAGAATGATTGCCTTTCGGCCTGCCGCCGTTGTCGTGACAAACGAAGTGCCGTCAGCGACCGACGGGGGTGCGCCCGAAAAAAAGTCTGAGCCACCGGTAGTGCCGGTGGTAACTGCTCCCCTCGATAATCCAATACAGGAGTCAGTTCACCAACCCGCTTCCGAGCCGGGCGACAATTTAGGTTTTCAAGTACCTGTTGGTGATGCTCCAGACGCGCAGGTCGCAGAAGATCTACCGACACCCGAGAATTGGCCGGAATTTTTTGATCAATTGGGTCTGGTGGGCATCACCCAAAACATAGCCCTGCATTGTGAGCTGCGCGAGACCTCAGGGAGGCGAATGCTCTTCATTCTTGACGAAAACAATGCCACGTTATTTCAGCCCAAACAGGAGAGAGCGTTAGCCGCGGCGTTTGAACAATTAACCGGACAGCCTGTACAGCTTACGATCACGGTGGGCAAAGTGGAGAGTGGAACACCCGCGCACCGCGCTGCCTTATTGGCAGCAAACCGCCAACAGGATGCTGAGCAGGCCATCAACGACGACCCCGTATTGGCAAATTTGCTGCAAGAATTCGATGGTTCAATTATTGCGGGCAGTGTGCGTCCGTTACAGTAACTATAAATAGAGGTTGTTTTGATGAAGATCGGCGACATCATGAAGCAGGCCCAGCAAATGCAGGCAGGGCTCGCCGAGGCGCAAGAAGCGGTCAAGGCTTTAGAAGTCACAGGCGAGGCCGGAGCGGGACTTGTCAGGGTGCGTATGACCGGGGCGATGGAGGTGCTGGGCATTCAAATTGACGACGCCTTACGGGCCGAGGAAAAGGGGGTGTTGGAGGATCTTGTAGCTGCCGCGGTCAACGACGCTGTGCGTCGGGCTCAGACCGCAGCAGCCGAAAAAATGGCTGGATTGACAGCGGGCATGGGCCTTCCTTCCGGCTTTAAAATGCCCTTTTAAAGAGTTGATTTAATTGAAATTAAGTCCTTCTATTGAGGCGCTTATCGAGGCGCTGCGTTGCCTGCCAGGTGTTGGGCCAAAATCGGCGCAGCGCATGACTTTGCATTTACTCGAACGAGAGCGGCAAGGTGCGCAAAATCTTGCTGATGCATTGATAGCTGCACTTGACAAAGTGGCGCGTTGCGGCCGTTGTCGCAATTTTACCGAACTGCCCGTGTGCGAGTTATGCAGCGACGCCAAACGTGACCAGGGTTTGCTGTGCATTGTTGAGACACCGGGCGATGTTATGGCTCTGGAGCACTCAGGAAGCTATCGGGGCCTGTACCACGTCTTATTGGGGCATTTATCGCCCATTGATGGTATTGGGCCTGAAGAAATAGGTTTGGATATCTTAGAGACACGCTTCGCGGCGGAGGCTATTCAAGAGGTCATTTTGGCCACCAATCCCACTGTTGAGGGCGAGGCCACTGCGTATTACATCGCCCAACGCGCAAAAGCAGCAGGTATCGCTGTATCCCGAATTGCCCATGGTGTGCCGCTAGGGGGCGAGCTGGAATATATCGATGCCTCAACGCTGGCGCATGCCCTCAGTGGGCGGCGGAGTGTGGCTGATGACTAGCGACGAAGCGTCACAGTGGCAGTGGGTTGCTGATACTGCTAGCTTGGCGTCGGTGGTCGAGAGACTCAAAAGCGCCAAGTGGGTTGCTGTGGATACCGAGTTTAGGCGGCGCGACACGTTTTATCCGCAGGTGGCCCTCGTGCAACTGGCCACGCCAGAGGGCTGTTGGTTAGTGGATCCACTCGCTCTGACTGACCCGTATCCTCTAGTAGAGCTATTGTCTTGCAAATCGCTCACCAAGGTGCTCCATAGCGCCAGCGAGGACCTGGAGGTTTTTGAGCATTGGCTAGGGTGCCTGCCTACCCCCTTGTTTGATACTCAAAAGGCCGCCGCCATGATTCATCGTGGCTTTGGGTTGAGCTACCGTGCACTGGTAGCGATCTATCTGGATATCGAACTTGACAAAGAAGAGACGCAATCGGATTGGCTCGCTCGCCCTTTGTCGCCTGCACAGCTAACCTACGCGGCAATGGACGTGGTGCACCTGGCGCAATTGTATCCAACCTTGCAGCGCGAAGTTGCCGAGCGGGGCCGCGAGTCATGGGTACTTGAGGAGGGTGCCCGTGCAGAGACGGGTGGTCGAGGACCACTAGCCAAATTTAAGTCGGCATGGAAGCTCAGCGCGGCACAGCAAACAGCACTCATTAAGCTGGTAGAGTGGCGAGAACAGCAGGCACGCAAGCGCGATAAACCACGCAGTTGGATACTGGCCGATAAGGCGATTTCAGCCCTCGTTCAGCGGAAACCAACATCGGTCCGGGAGCTCGGGATGATTGAGGGCGTGAGCCAAGGGCTTGCACGGCGAGCAGGGGATACGCTTGTTGAACTCGTGAACGGAGAGGTAGATCCGCGGCTAAATAGCGATTCGCTTGCCGTGAGCCGTCCCGCAGCGGGACATATTAAGGCATTGGCCAAGCAGTTGACGGGGTCTCTTGAGACTTTGGCGGTGTCACTGGAAATGAATGCGGAGATTGTCTTTCCAACTCGTGAACTAGAGTTGATCGCTCGAAAAGCGGCCGGTGAGGTGTGTGAAGAGCCTCGCCACTGGCGGGGCTGGCGATACGATAATTTTGTACTGCCGCTCCTCAGACGAGCTCAGGCTTTGCTGGAGAATAACCATGAAGTTGGTTGACGTTTTTAAAAGCACCAAAAAGGCAGAAACTTACCTGTATGTAGAGCGCGGTGCGGCTTTGGCTGATTTGCCCGATGGATTGAAAATGGTATTCGGTGAGCCCCAGCAAGTGCTATCACTCAAACTGACGCCCGAGCGGCAATTGGCGCGCTACACAGGAGCAGAGGTACTAGAGGCCATCGAGAAACAGGGTTTCTTTTTACAACTACCGCCGGAAAATCGCTCCAGCGATGAGCGTGAGCAGTTGGAGAACACCGCGTGCTAACCCCCGGTGCCTACGTCACAGCGTGCGTTATATACGTACTGTCAGCGTTCGTCGCCACAGCTGTGGCTTATCGCTCGTGGCTGTCGAATTTACCTCTGTATCCGGCCCGAATGGTGACCGGTTTGTTGTTGGGTTTGCTGTTGGTGCCTGCCCAGCCCTCAGCCGGCTCGGAGACACTGGCACCCGCCTTGGTCATCGCTATTTTTAACACGGTATTTGGTGAAGGGTGGGCAACAGCGCGTCAGGCGGTTGTACTCTTGGGCATTGCCGGTATCCTCGGGGTGGTGTCGGGTGCAATCACAGCACTTATCCTCGGGGATCGGAGTACACGAATACAGTCGGATACAGGTCGAAACCCAGACGCGGATGGCCCGTAACCTTTCATCGAAGACAATTACAGAGGACTTGAGCAACCCCATGAAATTTACTGGTACCGAGCGCTATGTAGCAACCGATGACTTACGGATGGCGGTGAATGCTGCCGTTAATCTACAAAGGCCGCTTCTTATTAAGGGGGAGCCGGGCACGGGTAAAACCATGCTCGCCGAGGAAGTAGCCTCTGGTTTAGGTAAGCGGTTGATTCAGTGGCATATCAAATCGACGACCAAGGCGCAGCAGGGCCTTTACGAATATGACGCGGTCTCGCGCTTGAGGGACTCGCAGCTTGGCGACGGCCGCGTACAGGATATTGGTAACTATATTAAGAAAGGCAAACTTTGGGAGGCCTTTGAGTCTGATGAGCAGGTGGTATTGCTTATCGATGAAATTGACAAGGCGGATATCGAGTTTCCCAATGACCTTTTGGTGGAGCTCGACCGCATGGAGATCTTCGTCT
>Ga0181566_10005248_pt1 | contig 10450 bp, 7 predicted proteins | sample 101ome_15_FD_133762 | JGI IMG/M metagenome (GOLD analysis project Ga0181566, IMG submission 133762) | Coastal salt marsh microbial communities from the Groves Creek Marsh, Skidaway Island, Georgia - 101402AT metaG (megahit assembly) | ecosystem: Environmental > Aquatic > Marine > Intertidal zone... | reverse complement strand
CCATTGTCGTCGACGGCGTCATGTTTACCTCGGGTTCCTGGAGCGTCGTCTTTGCCAACGATGCCCGCACCGGCGAACTGATCTGGCAGTATGACCCGGAGGTTCCGAAAGCCTGGGGCGCAAACGCCTGTTGTGACGTCGTCAATCGCGGCGTTGCTGTCTGGAAGGGCAAGGTCTACATCGGCACCATTGATGGACGCATGATCGCCCTCGATGCCGGGACCGGTGAACCGGTTTGGGAGGTCAACACGATTGACCGCGATATGCCCTACACCATCACCGGCGCACCACGCATCGTCAATGACAAGGTTATTATCGGCAATGGCGGCGGCGAATACGGTGTACGCGGCTACATCACGGCCTATGATGTCGAAACAGGCAACCAGGCCTGGCGATTTCATACCGTACCCGGTGATCCGGCTGGCGGCTTTGAATCTGAAGCCATGGCCATGGCAGCAAAAACCTGGACAGGAGAATGGTGGAAATTTGGCGGCGGCGGCACCGTCTGGGATTCCATGGCCTACGACCCGGAGCTGAATCAGCTGTATATCGGCGTCGGCAACGGGTCTCCCTGGAACCGGGAAATCAGGAGCCCGGGTGGTGGTGACAACCTGTTCCTGTCATCAATTGTGGCGCTGAATCCCGACACCGGCGAGTATATCTGGCACTACCAGACTACGCCCGGCGACACCTGGGACTATACCGCCACTCAGCACATGATTCTGGCTGAGCTGGAAATCAACGGCGAGATGCGCAAGGTCGTCATGCAGGCGCCAAAAAATGGCTTCTTCTACGTCCTTGATCGAACAAATGGCGAGTTCATTTCTGCCGAGCCATTCGTGCCTGTGACCTGGGCAACCCACGTCGATCCGGAATCCGGCAAGCCGGTGGAGACGGACAACGCGCGGTACCAGACACCCAGCCCGCTGTCTGCACTATCGCCGGAAGAACAGATTGCTGCACTGAAAGCCATGCCGGCAGATGCCATCGAGCGGGCCTTCCACAAGCCGTCACCCTATGGCGGCCATAACTGGCACCCAATGGCCTACAGTGAGCAGACCGGTCTGGTTTATATTCCTGCGCTTGATATACCTTACGCCTATGGCAACGAACCCAAGTTCACCTACGAGCAAGGCCGCTGGAATGTCGCCATCGACTGGCAGCTGAATGCGCCTACCGGTGCTGCTGATGTCGACGACAAGATCGCTGGCCTGGTCCGCGGCCATATTTCAGCCTGGGACCCCGTTGAGCAGAAAGAAGTCTGGCGCTACCAGCACGCAGGTTCGTGGAACGGCGGCATGCTCGCCACCGCGGGCAACCTGGTGTTTCAGGGCAACTCCGGCGGCAACTTTGCTGCCTACAACGCCACCACCGGTGAACAGGTCTGGACAGCCCCGGCCCAGACGGGTGTTGTGGCACCACCGGTCTCCTATGAAATTGATGGCGAGCAGTACATCACGGTAGTCGCTGGCTGGGGTGGTGCATTTGCCCTTGCAGCGGGCGGTGCCGCTGAGCGTCTTGGCCTGACCAACCGGGGTCGCATACTCACCTACAAACTGGGTAGTCAGGAAAACCTGCCACCGATACCAGAGGGCCCCGATGCAATCCTGGATCCGCCCGAACTAACCGGTACACCTGAGCAGATCGCCCACGGCAAGGCCATTTACCATCAGTACTGCAGCGTCTGTCACGGCCCTGGCTTGAAGAGCGGCGGTGTCTTGCCTGACTTGCGTTACATGGTACCGGGGAAGTATCTGGTGTTTGAAGATATCGTGCTCGGCGGCATCCTGAAAGATCGCGGCATGGTGAGCTTTGCTGACGTACTGACCGAAGAAGACACCAGCGATCTTGAGCAGTATGTAATTGCAGAGGCGCAGGCACTCAAGGCGAGCAAGCTGTAAAACAGGCAAGGCTAGGTGACATGAACCAAAACCTTTACCAGGCTTTCGCCGGGGTTTTTTCTGATCACCTGGCCGCGCCGGTGCTCCATCTGGATGATGGCACTGTCATTGACTATGCGACACTCGATGCCATGTCCGCACGCTACGCCAATCTGCTGCTGGCGCTGGGCGCTGAAACCGGTGACCGCGTCACGGTACAGTGCGACAAGTCCGTGGAGACGCTCTGGTTATATCTCGGCACAATCCGGGCAGGGCTTGTCTATCACCCGCTCAACAACGCCTACCAGGAAAACGAACTCGCCTACTTTCTGTCGAATGCGGAACCCCGCATTGTTGTTGGTGACAATACAACGCTGCCAACCCTTGAGCAGCTGGCAGCTGCCGATGCAAACGTTATCGGTCTGACTGCACTCGCAGAACGGGCAACTGCAGCCTCAGATCAGTTTCAAACCGTAACATCGGACGCGGCTGACCTCGCCGCCCTGCTCTACTCCTCCGGCACGACCGGCGTTCCCAAGGGCATCATGCTGACCCACGGCAACCTTGCCTCCAATGCGCGTACGCTGGTCGAGAGCTGGGGTTTCACCCGGGCCGACGTGTTACTCCATGCCCTGCCAATCTTTCATGTGCACGGACTCTTTGTGGGTATCAGCTGTGTACTGATGTCGGGCGCCGCCATGGTCTGGCAAAACGGTTTCAGTGCAGCTGCCGTGACGGCGGCTCTGCCACGCTGCAGCGTGATGATGGGCGTACCCACCTACTATACCCGCCTACTGGGTTACAACGCATTCAATGCCGCCCAATGTGACACGATGCGTCTGTTTATCTCAGGCTCCGCGCCCCTTTTACCGGAAACATTCGAGTCATTCGAGCAGCGTACCGGCCACAGGATTCTGGAACGCTACGGCATGACCGAGACCGGCATGAACACCAGCAACCCGCTTGCAGGCGAACGCATCGCCGGCACGGTCGGACCAGCGTTGCCCGGTGTTGAGATCCGCGTGACCGATAAAGACAACAACCCACTGCCTGTCGGCGAGATCGGTGCTGTCCAGGTCAGAGGCGACAATGTCTTCACGGGCTACTGGAAACTGCCGGAGAAAACGGCGGAAGACTTCACCGACGACGGCTTCTTCAATACTGGGGACCAGGGTGTCATAGATACCAGCGGCTATCTGTCGATCATCGGCCGCGAAAAAGATATGGTCATCAGCGGCGGGCTCAACATCTACCCAAAAGAGATCGAACTCCTGATTGACCAGCAGCCAGGTGTCGCAGAATCCGCCGTATTTGGCGTGGCTCATCCGGATTTCGGCGAGGGTGTCGTTGCCGCCATCGTTGAACTATCCCAGGGGACGCTCGACCAGGACGCGATCATCAGCGCCCTGAAGGCCAGCATTGCCGCCTTCAAGGTCCCCAAAGCCGTGGTGTTCGTCGACGAACTGCCGCGCAACACGATGGGCAAGGTCCAGAAGAAGCAGCTAAGGGATACCTACAACGACCTGCTGTCAGGTTAAACTGAACCAATCACCGAGGATGGAGCGCACATCATGAAAGCAGCGGTATTCCATGGACCCAGGGATGTCCGATGCGAAGACATCGAAAAGCCAGAGCTGGCAACCGGCGACGTTCTGCTCAGGGTAAAAGCCTGCGGCATCTGCGGGAGTGACCTGCACACTTATCGCCACGGGCTGTTTCAGCAACTGGGGAACCCGACCGAAACCGGGCGGGTTCTCGGTCACGAGTTCAGTGGCGAAGTCGTTGCCACCGGCGGCGACATTCCTGGTGTCTGCATCGGCGACAGAGTCACGACCGTGGGGATGGGGGCAAATGCCGAATACATTCGCATACCAAGCACCATGACCTCGACCCTGCTGCCTTTCAATGACACGATCAGCCACGTCGAAGCTGCAACCACCGAGCCGCTGGCAACATCACTGCATGCCGCCAACCTGGGCGAGGCAGAAGACGGCGAAACCCACGTTATCATGGGTGCCGGCATCATCGGCCTCGGCATCCTGCAATGCATCAAGGCTCGCGCAAACGCTGAGGTGATTGTTGTCGACCTGTCTGATAAGCGCCTTGCGAAGGCAGAGGAACTGGGCGCAGATCGCACGCTGAATGCCAGGGACACCGATATCGTGGCATCGCTTGCGGGCTCCCAGGGTTTCTCAGAGGAAACCCTGTTGAATGAGACCGCAGGTTCTGTCGACGTGGTCTATGACTGCGCCGGTATGGGCAAGAACTTTGAGGGCACGAGCGTGCTCGAGCAGTCACTCAACATCGTGCGGGAAAATGGCCGGGTTGTCGTTGTTGCGGTGTTTGAGAAGGCGCTGACGCTCGACTGGAACCTGGTCGTCAGGAAAGGCATTCGCATAGCCGGCAGCTGGGCCTGGACAATGGACGAGTTTATTGAATCAGCGCGCCTGATCGCATCTGGCGAGATCGACCGTAAACCACTGATTTCGCATACCTTTCCGCTGGAACAGGCGAGTGAGGCTTATGAGACCCAGCTCATGGCAGAGGAAGCCATCAAGGTTGTGCTGACACCATAAGTCCGATGAGCGCGTTTCCCCTTACCCTGCTCGCAGGCCAGTCGGCATATGCTGCGATCGCCAGCAGGGGCTGGCAGCCCGACATTTTCTCCGCCATGGTAGGCGCTTCGGGTGGAGCCAAACTCCTCGGTCTTACGCATCTTGATCGCTACCTGTTCGGCACCTACTTGCAGCAGAGCGATCAGCCCATGGAGCTCTATGGCTCATCAATCGGCAGCTGGCGACACGCTGCTCTGACCGCGCCTGACCCGCTCAAAGCCATTACCGAGCTGCAGGAGAGATACCTGAATCAGGCCTGGGATGAAGATGATCCGCGCTCGCCCGCAGAGATCGTCGACGAACTCTGCGAATGGGTACTTGACGGTTATTGTACGGAAGCGGTGCAAAAGCATCTGATCGAACACCCCCGCTTTACGACACACATTGTCACCGCCCGGGGCCTGGGTCTTAACAACCGAGGCAAAAGTCTCGGGCTTGGGCTCGGCATGGGCCTCGCCGCGATAAGTAACCTCGCCAGCCGGCGTCTGTTGGCAACAGGATTCCAGCGCGTCGTCTTCAGTTCAGGTCGCTCCAGGGCCTTCGATTTCCAGGATTTTAACACCATGCATGTCGAGCTGACTCCAGCACTGGTAAAACCCGCGCTCCTGGCCAGTGGCTCGATTCCTTTTCTGATGTCAGGTCAGAATGACCTGCCCGGTGCACCTCCAGGGCAGTACTGGGATGGCGGCGTAATCGACTACCATTTTGACTTCAGCAATCACCGCAGCGAAGGATTGATCCTGTACCCCCATTTTGATCGTCGCGTCGTAAAGGGCTGGTTTGATAAGTCGCTGCCATGGCGCCGCAATCATCGAAGGTTGCTTGATCGAACGCTGATTATCGCGCCGTCAGAGGAATACCTTTCCTCACTGCCCTACGGCAAGCTCCCTGACAGAAAAGACTTCGGCCGCTTGGCGCAGGGTCAACGTGTAGTTTACTGGCAGCAGGCTATGTCTCGCAGCCTGGAACTGGCAGACGCATTTGAGGATGTCGTAAAAGCGGCGGACCCAACATCGATGCTGACCTGCCTATGATCACCTGTGCCGGCCAGTGGCGCACGGCAACAGGATAGTCGGCTACCGACATAGTAAGAGGCGTTTTGGAACGACTCGCCGTTGATACTCAAATAATATTGTTTAATTTCGTCACCAACGACGTTATGCTCCTCAAAAACGATAGAACTGGACCGGTCTATGACCAAAGAATCCAGCGACACGGGCATAGAGGACGCCAAGCAAATTGCCCTCGACGAGATCAGGACTCTCCTAGCTAACCGCCTGATTGTGCTACTTGGGTGGTCTGCTCTGCCACTGACGGTCATTTATGTCTATCGAATAATCTCAGGTTCTCTGCCGGCCTCTTTCTATCTGGCAGCGTTAATACTCTTGAGCTACATTGCGGTGGCGCTGTATCGAGAGAAACTGTCACTTCAAATCAAGATAACCCTGCTGCTTCTGCCGCCCTTCGCGCTTAGCGGTGTTACTCTGGCATTTCAGGGCCTGTACAGTCAGGGCGCCCTTCTACTCGCACTGGGCATATTGCTTTGTTTCTTTTTCAAACCAGTTCTGACCAATATAAAAGTTTTGACGGGCTGTGTAGTCATCCTCATTTGGGTCACTTATGCTCACACCACAGGCGCTTACGAAACACCCCTAAACCTGGACGGCCCCTACCTGGCAGCGAGCCGACTTTCAACAACATTGATTTTGCTCATTGCTATTGGCGTGGTCGCCCATTACCTTATTAAATCCGTGGCCGGCAAGACTTCTCAGCTTCTTCAATTACAAAATGATCACGAGTTGAAAATCGAAGAACTAGCAACCGCAATTGAGGAAATCAATCTTTTACGCAGAGTCGTCAACGTCTGCGCCAAGTGTCAAAAAGTAAACATGAACGCAGACGACTCACAACCAGAGGAGTGGATCAGCCTCCAGAACTTTGTTTCCAGAACAAGTAAGGTGCAGTTAAACCACGGTTTTTGCCCAACTTGCTTCGAAGATGCAATGGCGGAACTGGGCGACTGACCATTCCGGACCGAAGTATTAACCTGAATCTCGACGCGCAAAACTTGTTCAGCACAGAACAACGCCAGCGCCACTCATCCTGGATCAGAAAGTTTATTATTACTGCGTTGCGCCAAGGTATTTCTAACATTGTCTTACAGCCAAACGGTGTCGCGGCGTAACGGAGGCGATTTCAGCTAACCCTCAGCAAGAACCTAAGAATCTTTTACCGGGTTCAAGTGGTTTGGGATGTAAAGCACAATGCCAGGACCTCGTTTCCGTTTCCCTTTCCGTTGACGTTAACGTAAACCTGCTGTTAGGCTAGCCGCCTCAGTCCTGAGCGTCGGTATCATGACCACAGTCTGCTACACCATTCGAGAACTGTCGGAGGAATTCGACGTAACCCCGCGGACCTTACGCTTCTACGAAGAAAAGGGCCTGCTCTCCCCTGCCCGCAGCGGCCAGAATCGAATCTACGACGCTGCCGATCGTACCTGCCTGCGGCTGATACTGCGTGGCAAAGCGCTGGGATTCACCCTGGAGGAAAGTGCAGAGCTAATCTCGATGTATGACCCTGCCTCTGACAATGGCTCCCAGCTGCAGGCAGTTATCGATAAGATTCGCGAGAAAAAAGCCCGCGTGCTCGCACAGAAAGCGGCCATTGAACTGCTGCTGCAGGACCTGAACGAATGGGAACGGCGATCACTCAGGTCACTGCAAACTCTCATGACAACCCGGAAAGACCCTATGGAGAACCCATCATGACCACAGGCTACGCCATGCTTGATCACAATCTGGGAGAAGAAATCGACATGCTCCGCGATGTTGTCTATCGCTTCGCTCAGGCAGAAATCGTGCCGCGCGCGGCTGAAATCGACCGCAGTAACGACTTCCCCGCTGACCTCTGGCAGAAACTGGGGGAACTGGGACTACTGGGTATCACTGCCGAGTCTGACTATGGTGGCTCCGGCATGGGCTACCTCGCGCATGTCATCGCCATGGAAGAAATCAGCCGGGCATCGGCATCAGTGGCACTGTCCTACGGCGCGCACTCCAATCTCTGCGTCAATCAGATTTCACGCAACGGCAGTCATGAACAGAAAGCGAAGTACCTGCCGCAACTCTGTTCCGGTGAGCACATCGGCGCGCTCGCGATGTCGGAGCCCGGTGCTGGTTCAGACGTGGTGGGCATGCAACTCAAGGCCGAGAAACGCGGCGACGTCTACCTGCTGAACGGCAATAAGATGTGGATCACCAACGGACCGGACGCCAACGTCTACGTCATCTACGCGAAGACCGACGCCAGCGCTGGCTCCAGAGGGATCACTGCGTTCCTCGTGGAACGCGATTGCCCTGGTTTCTCTCGGGGTGAGAAGCTCGACAAGCTTGGCATGCGTGGTTCCAACACTTGCGAGCTGATTTTTGAGGATTGCGAGGTACCTGCGGTCAATGTCCTCGGGCGCGAGGGCCAGGGCGTCGGCATCCTCATGTCGGGTCTCGACTATGAACGCACCGTACTGTCAGGCGGCCCGGTCGGCATCATGCAGAACTGCCTCGATATCGTCGTGCCTTATGTTCACGAGCGGAAACAGTTCGGCCAGGCGATCGGCGAGTTTCAGCTCATGCAGGGCAAACTGGCTGACATGTATACGATACTCAACGCCAGCCGCGCCTACCTTTATGCCGTTGCCCGTGCCTGCGACAGAGGACTGGAGAGCCGCAAGGACGCAGCCGCCGTCATCCTGTATACAGCTGAGCAGGCAACCCAGATGGCACTGCAGGCTATCCAGGCGCTGGGCGGCAACGGTTACATTAATGACTACGATACCGGGCGCCTGCTGCGCGATGCCAAGCTCTACGAGATTGGTGCCGGTACGTCGGAGATCCGCCGGATGCTGATCGGCCGCGAACTCTTCACCGAGGCGAACTAACCATGGCCGTGCTGACCAGCGAGATCAACACCCGCTCTACGGAGTTCGCCGAAAATGCGGCCGCAATGCAATTACTCGTGGACGACCTGCAGGCCAAAGTCGAACAGGTGGCCCAGGGGGGCGGCACCCGCTACCAGGAACGCCACCAGGCACGTGGCAGGCTGCTGCCAAGGGACAGGGTCAACGCGCTGGTTGACCCCGGCAGCCCTTTTCTCGAGTTCTCGCAGCTGGCTGCGTTTGATATGTATGGCAAGGACGACGTACCCGCCGCCGGAATTATCACCGGCATCGGCCGCGTTCAGGGTCAGGAGTGCGTTATCGTCGCGAATGACGCGACGGTGAAAGGTGGTACCTACTACCCGGTCACGGTAAAGAAGCACCTGCGCGCTCAGGACATCGCCCGCGAAAACAACCTGCCCTGTATTTACCTGGTAGATTCCGGTGGTGCCAACCTGCCGAACCAGGCTGAGATCTTCCCTGACAAGCAGCACTTTGGCCGAATCTTCTTTAACCAGGCCAATATGTCGGCGCAGAACATTCCGCAGATCGCCGTCGTCATGGGCTCCTGCACCGCTGGCGGCGCTTATGTGCCAGCAATGGCTGACGAATCCATCATCGTCCGCAACCAGGGCACGATCTTTCTCGGTGGGCCGCCGCTCGTCAAAATGGCAACCGGTGAGGAAGTCACCGCTGAAGAACTCGGCGGCGCCGATGTGCATTCGCGCGAGTCCGGTGTGACCGACCACTATGCCCGCAATGATCATCATGCCCTGCAACTGGCCAGACAGGCAGTCAAGCGCCTGAACCGGGTCAAGCAGCTTGACGTTGAGATCACGGATGTCAGAGAACCAAACTTCCCGGCCAGCGATCTGATGGGGATCGTGCCGAAAAACATCCGCAAGCCATACGACGTGCGCGAAATCATCGCCCGTATCGTCGATGGATCAGAGCTGGACGAATTCAAGGCACTGTATGGCACAACCCTGGTATGCGGCTTCGCACGGCTCTATGGTTACCCCGTTGGCATTATTGCCAACAACGGGGTGTTATTCAGCGAATCCGCTCAGAAAGGCGCACACTTCATCGAACTCTGTGCCCAGCGCCGGATTCCACTTCTGTTCCTGCAAAACATCACGGGGTTCATGGTTGGCAAGGAATACGAAACCGGCGGCATCGCCAAACACGGCGCCAAGCTGGTTACCGCCGTTGCCTGTGCCCGGGTACCGAAGCTGACTCTGATCATCGGTAACTCCTACGGTGCCGGCAATTACGGCATGTGTGGCCGCGCCTACGATCCCAACTTCCTGTTCAGCTGGCCGAACTCGCGCATCGCAGTCATGGGCGGCGAGCAGGCGGCCGGTGTACTTGCAACCGTCCGGCGCACCCAGATGGAAGCCCAGGGAGAAAACTGGCCAATGGAGGACGAGCAGGCGTTCAAGCAGCCCATTATTGACGACTTTGAAGCCCAGGCGCATCCCTACTACGCCAGCGCCCGACTCTGGGATGACGGCATTATCGACCCGCGGGACACCCGCCGGGTGCTTGGCCTGGCGTTGTCAGCGACGTTGAACAAACCCATCCCCGAGACACGCTTTGGCGTGTTCAGGATGTAGGAGGCGCTATGTTCAGTAAGATTCTCGTAGCAAACCGCGGCGAAATCGCCTGCCGGGTCATCGCCACGGCAACCAGACTCGGAGTCAAAACCGTCGCGGTCTACTCGGATGCAGACGCAGGCGCGCGGCACGTCGGCCTGGCAAATGAAGCCGTGCATATTGGCGGCAGTGCACCGGCTGAATCCTATCTTGTCCAGGCACGCGTGATCGAGGCGGCACTGCGCACGGGTGCCGAAGCGATTCACCCGGGCTATGGCTTCTTGTCAGAGAATGCAGCGTTCAGCCAGCGCTGCCAGGAAAACGGCATCGTCTTCATCGGTCCGCCCGCGCGCGCGATCGACATCATGGGATCAAAGTCCGCGGCGAAGCAAGCCATGGAACTGGCAGGTGTTCCGCTGCTGCCCGGTT
>Ga0181566_10005245_pt1 | contig 10455 bp, 9 predicted proteins | sample 101ome_15_FD_133762 | JGI IMG/M metagenome (GOLD analysis project Ga0181566, IMG submission 133762) | Coastal salt marsh microbial communities from the Groves Creek Marsh, Skidaway Island, Georgia - 101402AT metaG (megahit assembly) | ecosystem: Environmental > Aquatic > Marine > Intertidal zone... | reverse complement strand
GAAATCGACCCAGATTCTTTCGATGGTGCTGTGCTTTCACCCGGGCCGCAAACTCCTGAAAAATCCGGGATATTGATGCCGTTCATTGAGCGATTCATTGGGGATAAGCCTTTGCTTGGAGTGTGCCTCGGACATCAAGCTATTGGTAGGTATTTCGGGCTGCCTTTGGTTAAAATGGTCGTTCCGGTACATGGGAAAGTATCGCGTTTAAATCACAAAGAACACCAGATGTTTGAAGGCATTTCCGGTGGGTTTGAAGTTTGTCGGTACCACAGTCTGATATTGTCTAACGTGTACCACCCGGAACTAGAAGTGACTGCCACGACTGAAAACAACCAAGTAATGGCAGTTTCCCACAAGCACTTGCCTGTGTGGGGATTTCAGTTCCACCCTGAGGCGATTCTAACCGAATATGGCCTTCAACTGATTACCAATTGGCACAATTTGGTAAAACTTAATCTGGCTTAGAAACATTATCCGGTTATTTTCGTTTCAATGTCAATGATCGTTCACGATTTTATAACAACGGACTTCCCGGTTCTTAAACCAACGGACACAGTGCAGTACGCGTTGCTGATGATGGAAGATTTCTCCGTTACAAATCTTATCATAGTAGATGGCAGTCAACTCATTGGTTATGCTCATTATGCTCAATTGGACGATATGAACCCGGACATGCCATTGTCTGATCTCGTTTTTGAGAATAAGCCTGTTAGTGTTGATGGTGACCACTCGATAATCAATGCATTGAAGCATTTTGCGGAAACGCACCTTGACTTATTGGCGGTTGTCCGAAATGATGTGTTCGAAGGAACTGTGTGGTCCAAAGATCTTGTCAATGCTTTAGGAAATAGCACAACTGCAGGAAATGACGGATCGGTGCTTTTGCTTGAGTGTGATATTTATGATTACTCCATCTCTCTCATCGGTAGATTAGTTGAAGCGGAGGATGGAAAGGTTCTTGGACTATGGACTTGGCAACCTGAAGGAGATCAAAAAATCCAAATTATGCTCAAGTTAAACATCAGACATATCGACAACATCGTTTCGGTGTTGCGTAGTAATGGATATCGTGTGCTCCATCACGTGAACAACAAGACTTCCGAGTTGTTCGAAGACCGATATAAGTCTCTGATGAATTATCTCGATATTTGATCCGCTTTGCGGAAATCCCTAATTACCTTTCTTTTAGCAACGATTTGGCTTACCGGCTGGTCCGCATCCGATAGCATCTGTGTGAGTTCTATCGAAATTCAAGGAAATCACAAGACCAAATCCTTTATCATTCTCCGTGAATTGAGTTTTGATTCGAGCACGCTTTTATCTAAAGCCAGTCTTGTGTCTCATCACATACCAAGATCCACTGCAAACCTCAAAAACCTTAATCTCTTTAACACGATTAAAATCACATATGAGGTGAAAAATGATTGTGTAGCAATCGACATCAAGGTTACCGAGAAATGGTATGTCTGGCCAATCCCCTTTGTTGAATTTGCAGATCGAAATTTCAATCAATGGCAGCAATTTGATTTTAATACGAACCGGACCAACTTTGGGTTGTATCTGTTTAAGTACAACCAATTTGGTCGCAATCACACGGTAAAACTTACTTTGGGTAGTGGGTATACACGTGCTTTTGGACTTGAATACAGAGCACCGTACATAAACGACAAGAAAACAATTGGATTTGACGTAGATACACGCTGGAAGCGCAACCGTGAAATTCAATACGACCTATTGGGAAATCGTGAACAATTTCACCGGAACGATGATTCCGACCAAATCGAACAGTACCGATTTAATGTGGGAGTAAACTATCGCCCAAAGCTCTACGGAAGGCATAGGATATCCGCAGGTATTCACAATGTATTTGTCTCTGATTATACTCTTGACAGCTTAAACGTTGATTACCTTTTCAGCGGAAACGATTACCAAGGTATCCGATTGGGATATCAGTATCAGTACGACAAACGAAATAATAGGCTTTTCCCTTTACTTGGCACGTATGGAAATATAGGAATTGAGTGGCACGGAGTACAAGATAACTCGTACCTAACGCTCACCGGTAATTACACACGATTTGGGTCGTTGTTCCCTCAAGTAAACCGATTAATAGCAGCTTTTCAGGTAGTTGGGGAGTATAGGACTACAAAGAATTTACCGTATTTCTTTGATCGCATTCTAGGCTACAACAATGTCGTTAGAGGCTACGAACTGTATGCTTTTACCGGCCAAAGCTTTGCTTTGATTAAGCCAGAATTGCGCTGGATGCTATTACAAGAGCGCATATTCAATTGGAAGTGGCCTGTGTTGGGGAACTATCAGAAAATGGCAGCCGAGTCCTATTTCAGTGCGTTTATGGACATCGGAGTCGTGGCAGGCAGCGACGAGAACGAATTACTCGGTTACGGATTCGGAATTAACACCCTGCTTTATTTAGACAAAGTCTTTAGATTTGAATACTCATGGAATCACTGGGGTGAGGCGGGTTTAAAAGTCCACTTCAAGCAAGCTTTTTAACATGAAAATCGGAATATATACACGCAGTCTTCCCGAACCGGATCATGAACGGTATGTCCGAAAGTTTTTTGCGTTTTTATCGAAACAAGACGATACGATTTGCATCCATAAGAATGCCCAGGAAGTACTGCGACGAATCAATTTCGAGCATAACTTTCAGGTATTTACAGAAACCAATGACCAACTCCCGTTTGATATACTTTTGAGCTTGGGTGGAGACGGCACAGTGTTGGATACGTTGCGCATAGTCCGCGGTTCAGGTATACCCGTACTTGGTGTTAACCTAGGTCGATTTGGTTTTTTAGCGAGCAGCAGATTGGAAGCATTTGAAGAAAATTACAACAATCTCAAAACCGGCAAATACAACATCGAGCATAGATCGGTAATCCAATTGGAAAGCGACCTAAACTTATTCGAAGGCTTTCCGTATGCCTTAAATGATTTCATCGTGCACAAAAAAGATTCGTCAAGCATGATTACCGTGCACGCTCGACTCAACCATGAACCTCTCACTTCTTATTGGGCAGACGGTGTAATCTTAGCAACACCAACCGGGTCCACGGGTTACTCGTTGAGTTGTGGAGGACCTATTGTTTATCCGGGGTCTTCAAGTTTTGTTCTTACTCCAATTGCGCCACACAATCTTACAATACGGCCTATTGTTCTGAACGACCAAAGCACTTTATCATTCGAAATTGAAGGCCGCACCGAGGACTTCCTGGTAACAATGGACAGCAGATCTGAAACAGTACCCAAAGGCACAAAGCTCCGCATTGCTCGAGCACCATTTGACTTGCACATGATTTCTCTAGAAGGCCAGACCTACACGCAAACTATTCGCAACAAATTGCTTTGGGGTGTTGACCGCAGAAACTAGGTCAATGATTTAATGAATGCAGAGGATGATTCTCGACGTCAATCATCCGTTGAACATATCCTATACTTGCACCATGGTAGTATATGGTATTCCCAATTGCAATACGGTTAAAAAAGCACGGACTTGGTTAGAGGATAATGGAGTTGATTACACCTTTCACAACTATAAGAAAGAAGGTGTTTCCATTGAAATGGTAACGCGTTTTGTTGATCAAAAAGGACTTGATATTGTGCTTAATAAACGGGGGACAACATACCGAAAGCTAGATGAAACAACCAAAGATCAAATGACAAACATCGATGCAGCAATTCGTGTTATGAGTGAGAACCCATCGATGATTAAACGACCAATAATTGTACGTGATAATGCGGTTGTTGCCGTTGGGTTTGACGAAAACCATTTTAAAGCAACTTTTACAGCGGGATAGCGGTCTGTTTGATGAACACACAAGAAACAGCGTATAGTTTCGTTAGTGAAAAGCAATGCTTCTTGCATTAGACACGCAATTGCCGTTTCTTTGTTAGTTCGAGCGAATTATGAAAGCAGTACGATATAAATTACTGATTTTGGTTGGTTTGTTGATGACCTTTTCAGCAAGTCAAGCACAACAGTGGACACGTAAGTCTTCCTTGGAATTTGGTTTTATGGCCGGTGGCAGTAACTACAGCGGTGATTTGACTGATAAATATTTTGAGACTCAAGGCATCCATCCAAATGGAGGAATTCTGGTGCGTTACAATCCGGTTCAACGTTTTTCGTTCCATGTTGGAGTGAACTACGGCAAAATCTCTGGAGATGATCGCTGGTATTCCAATGACGAACGTAGAAGTTTTAGAAACCTTCACTTTCAAAGTGACTTATGGGATTTCCACGCAGCATTTGATTTAAATCTCAATACGTTTGATATCAAACAACAACGTGGAGTTATACCTTACTTAATGGGAGGTGTTTCTGTATACAAATACAACCCACTCGCGCAGTTCTTTTATCAGCCAAATTCTTGGCAAAACTTGTCGAATGACGATAGCTACGAAACCTTAGAATCCCGCGACGGAGACTGGGTTGAGCTGCAACCATTAGGAACTGAAGGTCAAGAAACCACAGAGTACAACGATCTCAGAAGATATTCGCTAACACAAATCGCAATTCCGGTTGGAGCGGGTATTAAATTCCGAATGAGCAAGAATTGGACACTTGGACTTGAATACTCCACACGTTTTACGTTCAATGATTATTTGGATGACGTGAGCGGCGAATACGGAGAACTCGTATTCTTAGAAGCACAATACGGTCCGATGAGTAAAGCTATGGCCGACCGAAGTGCCACTGAAAATCCGGCAGGTTCAGCTCGTGGTGACGAAAACAAACGCGACCTATACAACATTTTTGGTGTTACGCTGACCTACAAGATTATCCAGTCGGGTGAAGTTTGCCCAGCATTCCAATAATCTACCTAATTGGTCATATTTCCGCGGAACGTCAAGTAAACTCTGTAGGCATTGAATATCTTTGCAGTACGTAACAATTCCGGTTACGTGACGTTGTAGTGCTAAATGGTGTCTTTGCGCAAACATATCGCCCTTCTATCCATCCTTATAACAGCAGGTTGTAGTGCCAGTGCTCAGAACTGGGAGTTTGGTGGTATGATTGGGGCAAGTAATTACCATGGCGACCTCGCATACAACATTGTGCCCAAAGAATCACACATGGCACAAGGTATTCACATCCGATACAACTTCAGCCCGTATTGGTCGTACAAACCGTCGATTATGCACTGCAAAATCAGCGGTTCAGATGCGAATTTCCCGGAGTATCAGATGCGAAACTTGAGTTTCCAATCTGACATTTGGGAAGTAAGCAACGCACTAGAATTCAACTTTGTTCCATTCGGTTCAAGGATATTAAGTAAGAACTTTTCATCCTACGCAACACTTGGGATAGCTGTATTCCGCCACAACCCAAAGACCGAATACGAAGGTGAGCTCTACACATTGCGGAACCTGCGCACTGAAGGCCAAACCAGTAAGACACAATATGGATTATTGCAATTGGCCATACCTTTTGGCGGAGGTGTGAAATACAACATCAATAAGAACATTGTTCTTGGATTGGAACTGGCGTGGAGAAAAACGTTCACCGATTATTTGGACGATGTATCTACCGTTTATCCCGATTTGGATGAACTAAGAGACCAACGAGGCGATCTTGCAGCGAATCTCTCTGACAGAAGTTGGGAGATGGATGGCGTTGGATCACCCCAATCTGTTGCCGGTGATGAACGCGGCGACCCAGCAATGAAGGATTTTTATTTCTTTACGGGAATCACTCTCACATACCGGCTTACTCCTATCACCTGTTGGCCGAAACGTAAACGCGAAATTATCTGGAAGTAACGCATGGCGGACAATTCTCAATTGGACATGGGGCGTATTCCAAAGCACATTGCAGTGATCATGGATGGCAATGGACGCTGGGCCAAGAAAAAAGGGAAGTTTCGTGTCTTTGGCCATCAGCATGGTGTTCAGGCAGTTCGCGAAGTTGCCGAGGGATGTGCCGAGTTGGGTGTCGAATATCTTACCCTGTACGCATTTTCAACGGAGAATTGGAATCGACCTAAAATCGAGGTGAATGCGTTGATGACTTTGTTGGTGAAGACCATCAAAAAAGAAACGGAAACACTGATGAAGAATGATATCCGGCTAACAACAATTGGCCAGATAGACTCACTTCCATCCGATTGCAGAGAAGAATTACGTCAAGCAATTGAAACTACTCGCAACAATAAACGTATGACTCTTATACTAGCACTTTCATATAGTGCAAAATGGGACATCGTTAATTCTGTGAGACACATAGCAAAACAATATAAAGCGGGAGAAATTGAGCTGGAAGACATCAACGAACAGCTGATTTCAGGCTCATTGTCTACCAAGGCAATTCCGGATCCCGATTTGATGATTCGCACAAGTGGTGAACATCGTTTAAGCAATTATCTATTATGGGAGCTTGCATATAGCGAGTTCTATTTTACAGACGTCTTGTGGCCGGATTTTAGAAAAGAAAATCTGCATGAGGCAATCAAAGTCTACCAACAAAGAGAAAGACGATTTGGTAAAACAGGAGAACAGGTGCCGGAACAAAAGAATTGAAATGAAGAGATTTTTCATCCTACTTACTAGTGCGTTACTCTTTTCGAATCTTGGCTTTGCTCAAGATCAAGAAGAATCAAAGGAAAAAGTCGGACCGATTGAAATCGACTACCAAAAACCCAAAGAATACATAATCGGAGGTTTGAGCGTAAAAGGAACCATAACCATGGATCCTAACCTACTCGCATACATTTCGGGCTTATCGCTTAACGACAAAGTCAAAATCCCCGGAGATAAGATTAGTCGAGCAATTGAGAACATATGGAAACAACAGGTGTACTCCAATGTTGAGCTAAAAATTACAGGAGCCAAAAAGGATACTGTTTACCTGTTAATTCAGGTGACAGAGCGAGCAAAACTGTCGAAATACTCCATAAAGGGACTTAATAAGACGGAGACTAAAAACATCCGTGAGGAGATTAGCCTCAAACGCGGGCAAATCGTTACGGAGAACCTTATTGACCGAACACGAAAAGAAATCGAAGACTATTATTTTGAAAAAGGGTACTACAACGCCGATGTAGCTATCCAGGCCGAGGAAGACACCACAATCTTCAATTCGAAAATGCTTCGAGTTCACATTAAGCGGGGACAACGAGTTAAGGTCCAAGAAGTGATTATTGTGGGTAACGATAGTATCAAGGACAATAAGATTCGCGCGGTAATCAAACCGAAGCAAAAAAAGCGCAAAATCAATCCATTCGCGAGTTCCAAACTTGTGATGAGTGAATACAACCTAGAGAAGAAAAACATTATAACGCTTTACCAAGCGAAGGGATTTCGTGATGCGAAATTGGTCACAGATAGCGTAATCCGGGTTAGTCCAAACCGAGTTAACTTAAAAATCCATGTAGATGAAGGAAGTAAATACTACTTCAGGGACATCGAGTGGACAGGTAACACAAAGTATTCATCTGGTAAACTCGACACAATCCTCGGCATCAAAAAAGGTGATGTATTCAACCAGGCCAAACTAGACACGCGATTGTTCGCCAATCCATCCGGTATTGATATCTCAGGATTGTATATGGATGATGGCTACTTGTTCTTCAATATATCACCGGTTGAAACCAACGTTGAAAACGACAGTATCGACCTTGAAATTCGGATATATGAAGGGAAACAAGCTACAATAAACGATGTCCGGGTTATTGGGAATACAAAAACCAGTGATTTCGTAATACTCCGTGCGTTGCGAACACGTCCGGGTGAAAAATTCAGTAGAACTGATATTCAGCGTTCCATTCGAGAACTCGCCGCATTAAACTACTTTGATCCGGAACAACTGGATGTAAATCCGGTACCTAATCCGGCAAACGGAACCGTAGATATCGAATATAAGGTTGTAGAAAAGCCTAGCGACCAGATTGAAGCCAGCGGTGGTTTTGGAGGTGGATTTGGCTTTGTGGGAACGGTTGGCTTAAGCTTAAACAACTTCTCTACTCGCAAAATGTTCCAAAAAGGTGGTTGGAATCCAATCCCTACCGGTGATGGACAACGACTTACTGTGCGAGCACAGTCGAACGGTATTCCTTTCCAGTCGTACAACTTCTCTTTCACCGAACCTTGGCTAGGAGGTAAGAAACCTAACTCACTTACCGCAAGTGTGTTCTACAGTCGCCAAACCTCTCAGGTGAATTGGACCGATCGTAACGATCCGAACCGTCAAAGACTGCATACCACAGGAGCAAGTTTGGTTTATGGAAAACTCCTTAAATGGCCCGACGATTACTTTACGTGGAGTCACTCATTAAACTATCAGCAATTTAAGCTGGAGAACTGGAGAGCTTTTGGTTCGAATGAAATCGGATACACCGATGGAATCTCGAACAGTTTATCATACCAAACCACCTTGTCTAGAAACTCTACATCTGCGCCAATATACCCTCAAAACGGATCGCAATTTTCGTTGAGTTTACAAACCACCTTACCACACTCTTTACTCGGTCAAGAACGTGATTATTCCACACTCTCAGCCCAAGAAAAGTTTAAGTGGGTAGAGTATCACAAATGGAAATTTAACGCAAGTTGGTTCATGAATGTGGTTGATAAGCTGGTTTGTGTGCCTCACTTTGAGACCGGTATTATCGGGCTCTTCAATCAAAACGTAGGGTACTCTCCTTTTGAGCAATTCCGAGTAGGAGGTTCCGGTTTTGGACAATGGGCAGTTTATGGTACCGAAATCATCCCTCAAAAGGGTTATGCAGACAACTCGATATCAGGCGATCCTGGAAACGCTCAGGATCCTGATCCACTATACGCCAAATACAGCATAGAAATGCGCTATCCGCTCTCGTTAAACCCATCGGCTACGATTTATGGGTACACGTATTTTGAAGCAGGAAATACTTGGGATGCAATTCGTGAGTACGATCCATTTGAAATGCGTCGAGCGTTTGGAGTTGGGGTGCGTATGTTCCTACCTATGTTTGGTCTTCTTGGATTTGACTACGGTTGGGGATTAGATCAGACCACGCCAAACAATAAATTAGGCGAAAAAGGACAATTCCTTTTCTCTATTGGCCAGGCGTTCTAGACCTTGTTTGGAACGTAGGTAAGAAAACTAAGCTTGCTCGGATTAAACACATCTCGGGCGACGCGTTGAAGCTGTTCCGGTGTAATTTCCTCTATTTTGTCCAGCACTTCCTCCAGTGATTCAACGTAACCGAGATCTAACAAGCTACGGCCAATCACAAACATCAAACTGCTATTGCTTTCCTCCGCCATGATAAGCTGACCTCGGAACTGTGTTTGGTATTTCTTGAACATTGCCGGACTCAATGGTTTGTTCCGCAGGTTTTCCAATTCGCGCAGTACGGCTTTCTTCCCTCGATTAATATTCTTTTTATCTGTGCCGAAATAGATTGTCACAAACCCCGAATCTGTTAACGATTGATAATTACATTCAACACTATAGGTGTAGGCATGCTTCTCACGTAGTTTTAGATTGAGTAGCGAGTTTAGTCCCGGCCCACCCAACATGTTGGCCAACAACATTAGTGCAGCGCGATCCGGATGATCCATGGGGTAAGCCGGCGCACCGATTAACACGTGAGATTGAGAAAAACCATTTGCTTTAACCGTATCGAATGGCTCTATATCCGCAGGAGGTTCCCGCAACACTGTTCCCTCTTGTAACTCGAGCGGTTCCAGGTGTTTTTTACAAACTCTGAGAGATTTCTGGAAGGTAACTGGCGCCACCACCACCAGAATGATTTCGTTGGCGAAATAGCGTTCTTGAACAAAGTTTTGGATATCCTCCTGACTAAAATTCAAAATGGTTTCCTTATCTCCCAAGATATTATTCCCTAGAGGATGTCCTGGATAAAACATCTCTTGAAACTCATCAAATATCCGCTCTTCCGGAGCATCGAGATACATATCGATTTCCTCACAGATTACGCGTTTTTCCCGTTCGAGTGGTTTTACCGGAAAACTCGAATTGAAGGTTACGTCAACCAGTAATTCGATAGCTCTGTCGAAGTGATCTTTAACAACGCTTGCATGCACAATGGTCTTATCCTTTGTGGTAAAGGCATTCAAGTCTCCACCAACTACTTCAAGCCGATTGAGTACCTGATTGGTGTTACGCTTCTGTGTGCCTTTGAAGAGCATATGCTCGAGCAAATGAGCGAGCCCTATCTGGGTTTCTTTCTCATCACGAGAACCTGCGTTAATAAATATACCACAATGCGCAATTTGAGTATTCTCGGTTTGCTTGTGGGCCAATCGAAGGCCATTCGAAAATGTATGAAGTGTGTATTCCACGCAGTGTGCAGATTAAACGATGTTTCTTCGAGAAAGTTTGCGAAGGTAGGTTATTGATTTGGTTGTGTTAGAGCGGATTAACGGATAGTGCTTGAATGGTGTTTCGGTACTCTGAGACAATGTCTTCCACAATCTCCGCCG
>Ga0181566_10005242_pt1 | contig 10457 bp, 10 predicted proteins | sample 101ome_15_FD_133762 | JGI IMG/M metagenome (GOLD analysis project Ga0181566, IMG submission 133762) | Coastal salt marsh microbial communities from the Groves Creek Marsh, Skidaway Island, Georgia - 101402AT metaG (megahit assembly) | ecosystem: Environmental > Aquatic > Marine > Intertidal... | reverse complement strand
GAACGGCTCCGTCGGGTTGCGGTACTTATCGACGGTGCGCACTGAAGTTTGAAAAGGTACGCAGGTCAGGGGTAGGCGACGACCGCGCTGCCCGAGAGGCCGTTCTCGCTCATGATCGTCCAGGTTAGGGTTGCACCTTCTGTGGAGGTGAACGTCATCTGCATCATCGAATCGTCATAGATGCGGCCGAAGAGTTCCCATCCGACGGATGTCAGCGCATCACGGGTTGTGTCGGCAATGGCCACATGATTACCGGCGGGAAGGGTGAACTCAACTGCAGCTGAGGTGGTGGTGCCCGCGTCAGCTTCTCTGCCTGTCGCCTCCGCGCCTGCAGGTAGCGCCTCCGCTGGTATGCGCGCGGGGCGACCATCCACGAGTCGTGTGACAACCGTTGGCGGAGTTGTTGCTGTCGTTGCGGACGGCATCTCGGTGCCGTTACTCGGGTCTGACCCACACGAAGTGGCCGTGATGAGGAGCGCCAACGTCAGCGCGACGACTGCCGAACCCCTGGAAGTGGAGGGCCCCAATCGGCAGCGTGGCGTGGCCATGGCGTCATGGTAGCGATGCACACCATTGGACATCAGCGTCCCAACACCCCTCATCAGAGCGGTGTTGAGATGTCCGACTAGTGTGATTTAGGTGAGTGGTACCTCCGAACCCGCTGCGCGGGCCCATCGGTGGGCACTCGTTGTCGAAGACGATCCGAACGATCTCGAACTTGTCGACGAGGTGCTGCGCCGCGAGGGATTCTCGGTGATGGGTGCGCCGTCGTGCGCGCGAGCGAAAGAGCTTCTGCGGTCACGCAGCGTGGATCTCTGTGTGATCGATCTCGGGTTGGAAGATGGTTCGGGCATGGAACTTCTGGTCGATGTGCGACGCGATTACGACATGCCCATCGTCGTGTCGACCGGCCAGGCCGATGTAGAGACTGCGGTGGTGTGTTTGCGCCTTGGGGCGGATGACCACATGGTGAAGCCCTACCCGGTGGCGTTGTTTGCCGCACGGGTTGCGGCTTTGCTGCGTCGCACCGGTTCGACACCGCGGACGGAGATATTGGACTTCGATGGTCTTCGCATCGACCTCGTGGCCCGTGAGGTGATTCGTGGCGACACAACGGTGGTGATGCCGGCACGAGAATTTGATGTGTTGGCCTTTCTGGCCACGCACCCTCGTCAGGTGTTCACTCGTCGGCAACTGCTCGAACAGGTGTGGGAATCCTCTCCGGAATGGCAAGACGAGGCAACGGTCACCGAACACATCCGCAAGATTCGCTTGCGGATCGAAGACGACATCCGCCGGCCACGGTGGATTGCCACGGTGCGGCGCGTCGGCTATCGCTTCGATGGGTGACGCTCTGCCGCAGCGGCAGCGTCTCACCGATGGGCGAGATAGGCGCCGAGGCCGGCGGCGTGCGACAGGTCCCAACTGGCCGCCACTCTGTCCACGCCGATGGCGAGTCGGCGTCGAATGAGCGCGGTCACGATGTCGGCCGTGGATGTGGCGGGGTCGACCTCGCAGGCAAGGCGCGCCAGTTCGCGTGTGGCTCCTGAGTCGCCATCGGTCACGAGGGTGCCGGTGAGGGCCATTGCGCCATCGGTCCAATGGGTGGCCACCGCGTCGATTCGGCCGGTGCGGTCACAGGTCACGAACGTGTCAGCTGACCATGCTCCCGTACCCACCACATCGCCATCGATCACCCCGGCGAGGCCCATCATCTCGCTCATCACACCCAGACGTGCAGCCAGTGCTGATCGCACCAGTTGTGAGCCGGGATGCACGACCAGAGCCGCGGTCTCGTCGAGGTGGCCGAGTGCGGCGCGAATGGCGCCCGCAGACCCGGTCGTGGTCGGCACCTGCACCACTGCGGTGGGGATGTGCGGAAATCGCAGCGACACGTCATTGGCGAATCCGTGCTGCTCGGCGAGTTCGTCGGTGGCCACGAAGACCAGCCGGTCGGCTAAGTCGATCGGCAGGCCAGCGGTGGCGCGGGCATAGGCCGGCATGCCGCGCATGGGGACGAGCGGCGCGGGGACGTCATAGCCCGATTCGCGGTAGCCGTGGTAGGCGACGGCGACGTTGACCAGAATGATCATCAGCGTCGGTCCCCCTTCCTTCGGCTGTCTCCGGCCGCGCGCGCGTGGATTCCGGAGGCCACCAGAGCGGATGACGGGAATCGAACCCGCGTTCTCAGCTTGGGAAGCTGATGTTCTACCATTGAACTACATCCGCAGACGCGCCGAGTCTACCGGTTGCGACGCGGAGGCTTTCACCGCTGACGTGGTCACACGCGGCACGCATCGATGTGGTCGATATCCATGCGAAAGGGTCCGTCTACACCGTCGGACAAGATGATGCCAACCGACACCAGCGAGGACATCTCGAGTGGGCTGGCGTCGCGTGGTACACCGAAGGTGCGGGCTTCGGCATCAGCACTGCGCACCACGACCTCTGACCATTCGTCGGCGATTGCATCGGTGAGTGGCAGGTAGTGGGTCACGCGCGGGTCCCGATCCGCTGCAGCGTCATCGACCTGGAGTTCATAGCGACGTCCATCGGTGCGCACACGGAGGCGAAATTCGGTGGCATCAGAAGCGACATCAACATCAACGGCACCACGCACGGAGGAGAACCCACCACCGTTGGTGTTGATGACCCCGCTGAAGGTCAACACGCCGTCACCGAGTGCGCCCTCGCCGATCGATTTGCCGCCCATCACACCGTCGTTCACGACGATCCACGAGTCCGCGGTGGTGAAGTCGGCGAGCCGGACGCAGCGGGTGTCGACAGGCTGGTCACCGGCGGCGTTCGTGGTGGGGGTCGGCGATTCGTCGGGTTCGAGTTCTGTGGTTGAGGTGTCGATTGCGGAGGTGGTGGTCGGCACTGGTGCCGATGTTGTTGGTGATGTGGTCACTGTGGTCGTGGTCGATGGTGTCGGTGCGGACTTGGGGGCGGTGTCGGTTGTGCAGGCGGCGGCGATCCCCACCAGCGCCACGACGGCGACGCAGCGCAGCGCGGCGCGCGACGAGTGGCCCAACGACATCGACTCCATCTCTTGAGTTTGGTCGGCTGTGGTGGCCGCCGCCATCTGTGAGCGACGACGCGAATGAAGTGCCGGCCGGCCACTAGGGTGCGTCGCGTGATCCTGTCCGACCGCAGCATTCGCGACCAGATCGCCGCCGGTCGCATCGTGATCGAACCCTACGACGACGCCCTTGTGCAGCCATCGTCGATCGATGTTCGCATCTCGCATCTGTTCCGTGTGTTTCGGAACCACACCGCCGGTGTGATCGACGTGCGCCGTGACATGACCGGGTTGACCGAACTGGTGGAGATCCCCACCGACGGTTCCGAGGCGTTCATGTTGCACCCGGGAGAGTTCGTTCTCGGTTCCACGCTCGAACGAGTCGCCGTGCCCGACGATCTGGTCGGTCGGGTCGAAGGCAAGTCGAGCTTGGGTCGCCTCGGCCTGTTGATTCACTCAACGGCAGGGTTCATCGATGCCGGGTTCGACGGGCACATCACCCTCGAGTTGGCGAATGTGGCCTCGTTGCCGATCACGTTGTATCCCGGAATGAAGATCGGGCAGGTGAGCTTCATGCAGATGACAACACCGGCGGAGCGTCCCTACGGCAGTGGGGCGACTGGTTCGAAGTATCAAGGTCAGCGCGGGCCGACACCCAGTCGCTACTTCGAGAACTTCTCCTGAGCGTCGCGGGCCCACAGCGCCGCACCCACCGCGCCGGCATCGTCGCCAAGGGTGGCGAGCACCACCTCAACCGCTGGCCGGTATTGAGCACCGAGCACCGTCGAGGCGATGTGCCGACCGATGGCGGCGCGGAGCGGTTCGCCCAGTGAGGACAGTCCGCCACCGATCACGATGCGTGCCGGGTCGAGCACCATGATGAGATTCGCGCAACCGAGAGCGACCTGTGCCGCCACTTCATCGACGATGGCGAGAGCTGCGGCGTCGCCGTTGGCCAACGCCGTGGCAAAGGCCGTCGGCGACAGATCAGAGTGCAGTTGCAGTTCCCCGGACCCCACCGCGGACCGAGCATGGCCCATTAACGCAGTACCCGACGCGGTCATCTCCCATGGCCCGTGTTGGCCGGTGTGATGGGCGCGACCGTGCTGGTCGATGACCATGTGGCCGCTTTCACCGGCAAAGCCATGGGCACCCTCGACGAGGCGCCCGCCGACGATCATCCCGGTGCCGATACCTGTGCCTAACGTGACTAGCAGCACGTCGTCGACACCACGCCCCGCGCCGATGCGGTATTCCGCCCAGCATGCAGCGTTGGCATCGTTGCCCATCACCACGCGGTGCCCCAGTCCAGCAGCCACCGTTGACGCGAGGGGGTAGTGCACCAGGCAACGAATGTTGGGCGAGTAGTGCACGGTGCCAGACCGGTGGGCCAGACCCGCCACGGCAACGCCGACCGGGGCCTCGACCGTATCGGCGGCGAGGTGGTCACCGACGAGCGCCACGATGCGGGCTGCGAGTTCATCCGCATCATCGGGGGTCGGAGCTGATGAGCGCATCGTTACCCGCGCATGGTCGTTGTCGTCCACGCTGAGGACGCGGATGTTGGTTCCGCCCACGTCGACTCCGATCAGCATGGCGGCGAGGCTACGGTCAACGACGACCGCTCACCCGTCGTGTGGGATCATGTCGGTGGGGGATGACATCGATGACGGTGCGCAACTATTCACTCGCCGGGCCCGACACGGCAGCGGCACATGCGGCTGGTTTGGTGGATGCCGACTGGTTCTTGCCCACGATCGACCCCGGACGCCTGCGCACCTTGCAACGTCGCAGCAACGCACGCGCTGGCATTGATACGGCCCTGTGGGTGGTGCTGTTGCTGGGCTCAGCGTGGCTGGCATGGTGGTCGCTTGGCACCGACGGCGTGATCTGGTGGCAGGCGATTCCTGCGTTTGCGTTGTATGGGGCGCTCTATGGCGGTGCCGCCGATGCGCGGTGGCATGAGTGCGGTCACGGCACGGCATTCGCATCCCGGCGCGCCAACGATGTGGTGTACAACGTTGCATCGTTCATGCTGTGGCGTGGGCCAACCCTATGGCGATGGTCGCATCACCGCCATCACACCGACACGATCATCGTTGGCCGTGACGCCGAGATTGCGTTCGGTCGCCCACCAAGCCTGGTGCGCACCGCGGTGGCGCTGACCAATGTGCGTGGTGGTCCAGAGATGCTGTGGCGCCAGTTGCGTCACGCTGCTGGGCGACTCGACACCGATGCTCTCGATCTTGTGCCGGCCAGTGACCATCGTCGTGTGATCACCGAAGCACGTGTCTTTGTCGCCATCGTGGGCGCAGTTGTCGTGTGGTGCGTGCTCGCGGGCAGCATCGTGCCGGCGTTGTTCATCGGGGGTCCGACGATCTACGGCGGGTGGCTGTTCGTGTTCTTCGGTCTCACCCAACATGCCGGTCTGCGTGAAGACGTGCTCGACCATCGTTACAACTCGCGCACGGTGCACATGAATCCGGTGTTCAGGTTCTTGTACCTGAACATGAACCATCATCTCGAGCACCACATGTTTCCCAGCGTGCCGTATCACGCTCTGCCCGCGTTACACGACGAGATCGCTGAGCAGTTGCCACCCGCGAGTCCGTCGACGTGGACTGCGTATCGCGAAATCGTCACCACGATGTGGCGTCAGCGCCGCGACCCGTCCTATGAGGCACCCCGTGATGTGCCGAACACGCCGGGCCGCCGTGCACCGGTGGAACAGGGACGCGACGATCTGCGGCGCCGACCCGATGGGACGGTAGATCTGGGGCCGGTCGCGGCGATGTCGATCGGGGACCGACGACGCGTGGACTCGGCATCGGGACCGTTACTGCTGGTGCGTCACACCGACGGCGTTGCATTGGTGTCGGCGGTATGCACCCATGCCGATGTGGCACTCGATGATGGGGCCGTGAACGGGTGCAGTATCGAATGCCCGAAACACAATGCCTGTTTCGATCTCCGCACCGGTGATGTGGTCCGCGGGCCAGCACGCCAGATCCTGCGCACCCACCGGGTCGACATCGTCGACGGCCGAATGATCGGGTCGCTGGGAACTGACTGAATGCTGCTGCCAGGTCATCGGCCCGGCCACGTGTTGTCAGTCGGCGGTGACGTTGAGAGGTGACACCGGGTTGTCGAGGGCGGCCTCACCAGCCTCGATGGCGTCGAGCACGTGAATTGCGAGGTCGGCGACCTTCACGGTGTCCTCATCGGCTCCGGCAGCTTTTGCGCCGTCGTCCATCATGATGTAGCAGAACGGACACGCCGTTGCGATGCGGGTGGCGCCGGTGGAGAGCGCCTCGCGGGCTCGCTCGTCGTTCACCTTTGTGCCGATCGACTCTTCCATCCACATGCGCGCCCCACCAGCGCCGCAGCACATGCCTTTGGTGCCGTTACGCGGCATCTCGACGATTTCGATGCCCTTGATCGACCCCACGACCTTGCGCGGTGCCATGTACACATCGTTGTGGCGGCCGAGGTAGCACGAGTCGTGGTAGGTGATGCGCTCGTCCAGGCTGGCCTGGCTCATATCGAGGCGTCCGTCGGCTATCAACTGCTCAAGAAGTTGGGTGTGGTGCACCACTTCGTAATGACCACCAAGTTGGGGGTACTCGTTCAACAAGGTGTTGAAGCAGTGCGGGCACTGGGTGATGATCTTTTGCACACCCATGCCGTTCAGCATCTCGATGTTGGGCATCGCGAGCATTTGGAACAAGTACTCATTGCCGGAACGTCGCGCCGAGTCGCCGGTGCACATTTCGCTGGGTCCCAAGATCGCGACGTCGATGCCGGCGCGTCGCAGCAGTTTGGCCATCGCCTGGGTGACCTTCTTGTTCTTGTCGTCAAAGCTGCCAGCGCAACCCACCCAGTACAGGTACTCCGAGGTGAGCGGTTCGCCCGGGTCGACCACCGTCACCTCGTCCATGCCGTCAGCCCAGTCAGCGCGTTCGCCCTGGTTCATGGCCCACGGGTTGCCTTGGTTCTCCATGGCGCGGTAGGCGTTGCCGAGTTCGGCGGGGAAGTTCGACTCCATCAGCGACAGGTAGCGGCGCATGTCGAGGATCTTGTCGAGGATCTCGATGTTCACCGGGCAGATCTCGTCACAGGCCTTGCACGAGGTGCATGACCACACCTCTTCGGCGGTGATGCGCTCGAACAGGCTGTTCGCACCGATGGTGATTTCGGCATCGGTGCCGAGCGGCGGTGACACCTGGGGTGAGCCGGTGGCAGCCATCACCTCGCCGGTCTTCAACACGATCTCGCGAGGGTCGAGGGGCTTGCCGGTGGCATGGGCCGGGCACACGCTGGTGCAGCGGCCACACATCGTGCAGGCATCGGTGTCGAGCAGCTGCTTCCACGTGAAGTCTTCCACCACCGAGGCGCCGAAGCTCTCGAGTTCGGTCTCCATCAGGTTGGGCATTGGCTTCATAGCGCCCTTGGGGCGGTCCTTGTCGCGCAGGTACATGTTCAGTGGTGAGGTGAACACGTGGCGCAGCATCGTGACCGGCAAGATCGCGAGGAACACCACGAAGCTGACCACATGAGCGATCCACATCCACTGGTGCCATGTGCCGATTGCCGATGCGGATAGACCGTCGAACCAGGTGGCCATCGGATAGCCGATGAAGGAATACTTTTCATAATCCGGCATGCCATCCACGGCGATGCGGAAACCCTCTGCCAGGAAGCCGGTGAGGCCGATGGCGAGCAGGGTGCCGAGGATGACGGCGTGCTCGGCCTTGGTCTTGATGCGAATGCGGTAGGGGCGCTGCACATAGCGGCGCACGATGGCCCAGATGACACCAACGGTGAACACGACACCAGCGAAGTCACCAACGAAGGCGTATGCCTTGTAGGTGCCCCCATGAAGGAACTTGAGGCTTTCGGGCATCTGGTGATCGATTTCGAGCACCGTGGTCACGCCCATCAGCACCAAGAAGCCGAAGTAGATCATGGAGTGCATGAGGCCTGCAGCGGAGTCGCGCAGCAGGGTGCGCATGTAGACACCGGCACGGAAATCTGCGGCGCGCCGCTTCACGTTCTTCGTGGTTGTGCGACGCTTGGCGGGAGCACCGCGCTCCCAGTTGCGCATGCGGTCAGCGAAGCGGAACGCACCCCACACGACCATCACCGGAATCACCGTGTAGAAGGCGATCTGCAGCGGCCCGGGGATGTTGACAAACACCGTGCGGTGCACAGCGTTGTCGTTCTTCCAGCCGGTGATCTGGGGCAGCACACCCGACACGAGGATGAAGGCCCCCATGCCAATGCCCAGTCCCAGTGACAACTGGTGAGGCTTGAGTCGGCGATCCGACGTTGAAGTGGCCGTGTCGTTATCGGTCTGCGTAGACATAACGACTCCACGCTAGTCGCCATATGAGGGGCGTGACCCCTTTGGCTAGCCGTAGGAGCGTCGATCCATCTCGCGCACCATCCGCGCAAGGTGGGCCAACAGACGTGCGGCGAGCTGCGGAGTGTCGTGCAGGACGCCCATGAAATGGCGTTGGTCGAGCACGAACAATTCGCAGTCGGTGTCGCAGGTGACCGTTGCCGTGCGGGGGCCGTGGTCGAGCAGGCTGAGCTCGCCGATCATTGCGCCCGGGCCCAATTCGGCGACCCGGCGACCGTTGCGCCGCACGGTGACGGTGCCGTCAAGCACGATGAAGGCTTCGCGACCCGTCTGGCCCTGGTCGATGATTGTGGTTCCGGCGGTCATCACGATGTCGGTGCCTGCGCGGGCGATCAGGTCGAGCTCGCGGGTGGTGCATCCCTCGAACATGGGCACCCCGGCAAGGTGGTGCTGACGACGTTTCTTGCTCCCCATGCGTCGATGCTAGTCACATACGCACAAGGTGTCGATGGGGTCGAACGTCAGTGTGTTCCTGCCTGACCGGCCACCTCGGCTTCCGCGGCGGCGATCACGTCGGGGTCACCGAGATAGGTGGCCTCGATCACCACGAGCGCAGAGTCGAACGTGTAGCGACGCGGCACCCCGGTGGGGATGTTCACCTCGGCAATCGCCTCTGACGACACCCCTTCGAGGTGCATCAACAGGGCTCGCAAACTGTTGCCGTGAGCGGTGACCAACACATCGAGCTCGGCGAGTAATTGGGGAGCGATGCGGTCATGCCAGTACGGCATGACGCGGGCAACGACATCACGCAGGCACTCCGCAGCCGGGAGCACCTCTGGTGGGAGGTGGCGGTATCGGGGGTCGTTCAGCGGGTGTTCCTCACTTGCGGTGTCCACCGGTGGGGGCGGTGTGTCGAACCCGCGTCGCCAGAGGTAGGTCTGTTCGGGACCGTGACGTTGTGTGGTCTCCACTTTGTCGAGGCCCTGTAAGGCACCGTAGTGACGCTCGTTCAGGCGCCAGTGGCGTTCCACAGGAAGCCATGGTTGCCCAAGTGCCTCGAGCGCCAGGTTCTGGGTGACGACAGCACGCGTCAACAGCGATGTGTGACTGGTGTCGAAACGCAGTCCTTCAGCAGCCAACGTATGGCCTGCGGCAGTCGCTTCGGCGCGCCCACGTTCGGTCAGTTCCACGTCATGCCAGCCGGTGAACAGGTTGGCCTCGTTCCACACACTTTGGCCGTGACGCAAGATGACGAGGGTTCCGGTCATGGTGCGCAGGCTACGCACCGACAACACATGGGTGCGAGTTACTGTGCGGCAATGGCAGCTGCCGGTAGTTCACAGATACGGCGTCGAGGTGCGGCGTACCTCGTTCTTGCAACCTGTGCCGTGCTCGTTGGGATGGGGCTCATGGGTTCGCCGTCGTTTCCCGAGCGATTCGACGCCAAGCAGATCATCCTCACCAGAGTTGGTGAGCGCGGCCTTGGTGTGACCGAGGTGGTGGACATCGACTTCGGCAGCAACAAACGGCGTGGCTACGAGCGCATTGTCCGCCTCGACTTCGGTGAGCCCACTGACATCTCCGCTGAGTCGGACACCATCTCGAATCGTGTGACGACGACCGAGGTGAGGTCGGGGTTCCGAATGCGGGTTGGTGACCCAGATGAGACCCACGTTGGTCAGCATCGCGTTACCTTGAACTACACGTTGCCTGACGCGATCAGCGGCGACACGTTGGACTACTCGCTGATCGACCCCGGCACCGACAACGAAACCGGTCGCTTCGAGGTGGTGTTGCATGGATTTCGATTGGACAACTCGTTGTGTTCGGTGGGGTGGTCTGGCTCGGAGGGCGGATGTGAACTGACCGATACCTCCACCGGGCAAACGGTGGTGCTTGAACCATTGCGCGCTCTATACGGATTGAACATTTCAGGATCCGTTCAACCAGCCGTGACGAATGAGATGCCCGCGGTTGAGCCCCCGGGGGAACGTCGGTCGCCAGTTGATCGTTTGTGGCGGGGGGTAGTGGTGGTGGCTGAGGGGCTTGCTGACATAGAAACAGGGGTGG
>Ga0181566_10005241_pt1 | contig 10458 bp, 5 predicted proteins | sample 101ome_15_FD_133762 | JGI IMG/M metagenome (GOLD analysis project Ga0181566, IMG submission 133762) | Coastal salt marsh microbial communities from the Groves Creek Marsh, Skidaway Island, Georgia - 101402AT metaG (megahit assembly) | ecosystem: Environmental > Aquatic > Marine > Intertidal zone... | reverse complement strand
CGCGGGCTCGCCCTCGCTCTCGCGCGTTCGCACGCGGTCCTGGGTGAGGAACCGCCGCTTCGCGAGCCTCGCCGCGTTCGCCGCCGCCTCTTTCGCGTCGGCGGCGGCGCGTTCTTTCCCGCTCCGCTCGACGCTCTTGGCGAGGAACGAGACGACGGCGTTCTGCACCGCCACCTCGTTGAAGACGACCCTGGCGGGTCGGCGGACGCTCTGTCCGCTCGGCTTGAACCTGTTTTCCCTCTTCTTCTCCCGCTCGCGCGCCGCCTCCGCCTCCGCCGCGCGCGTTTCCTCCGCGCCCAGCAAGAGCCACCCGAGCGAATCGAGCTCCGCCGTCGCCGCCTCCTGCCGCGCCTCGACCGCCACGAGCAGCGCCTCGAGCTCGTCCGCCTCGGCGCCCAACCGCTTCGTCTCCCGCGCCAGGCGCGCGCAGTGCGCGTCGAGGCTCTTCTCGACGCGCTTCCGCTCCCGCGCGTCCTTCAGCGAACGCCGCGCCGCGGTTTTCCGCGCGCGAGCGGGACCCGTCGGGTCCGCGGCGCTCGGCGACCCCGCGGACGCGTTCCAAGCCGGCCGGGGGGACTTCATTCGCGCGCGCGAATGAGCGTTAGGATGATGGCCACTCGTGGGAGACGCCGCGGTCGTCGGGCTTCCGATCGGGGAGGAGGCGCGCGCGTCGGGGGACCCGGGCCCGGGCCCGGGCCCGGCCGGCGGCGCGGCGTCGGCGCTTCGCCGGAACGGGCGGAGGGGGTCCGCGTTCAAGCGCCGCGCCTCCTTCGCCCGCGTTAAGAGCGCCCGCGTCTGCGCCTCCTCCTCGAGCGTCTCCTGCGCGCGCGTGAGGAGGTCGTCCGCGAGCGCCATCGCCGCGCGCGCGATTTCCGCCGCGCGCGCCGAGGTCATCGTCGTCGAGGGGAACGACGAGGGTTTGCGTCTGTCGTCGGTAGGGGGGCGAGCGAGGGAGCCTTCTCGCGGGGAGGGGGCTCCCGGGCCCGTCGTCGCCGCTCGTAGGCCTCCCGGGTCAATCTCCGCCTCCGAGAGGACGGCGGCGGCGGATTGAATCGCGGCGCGGCGCGCGGCGTCGAACGCGGCGGCGGCGAGAGGGGCCCGGGACGACGCTTCGCCGCCGTCCGGAGGCGACGATCCGGTGGGTTCGCGGGGGCCTCGGTCGGACGCGTCCTCGAGTTCCAACGCGTCGAGCGCGTCGAGGTCCTCGAGGATGGGCCCGAGCAGGCCGAGGATCGCGCGCGATTCCCTCGGCGCCTGGCGCAGCGATTCGGCGTTTCGCTCCACCTCGCGGAGGCGCGCCTCGAGCGCGTCCCCCTCCTTCTCCGCCGCGCCGAGGCGAGCGGAGACGGCCAGAACCTTCGCGTCGCTCGCCGATCTCGCGGCGTCGCGCTGCGCGGGCGAGGCCAGGGCGACGCTCGGGCCGCGCTCCGCCGCGGCGCGCGCCAGGGCGAGCTCCGCCGCGAGGTCGGAGCGCGAGCGCTCGTTCAGCTCGAGGCGGCGCAGGCTGTGCCGCGCGAGCGTCTCCGCGGAGGACAGCAGCGAGGCGAGGTGCGTCGGCAGCGCCCGATCGCGCGCGACCGCGCGAGCGCTCGTGGACGTCCCGGGGGAGGGACGCGAGCCGCGGGACGGCGACGGCGCGGGGGCCCGCGACGCGAACGCGCGCGTCGACGTCCACGGGTCCGTCCAGGACGACGGCGAGGCCGGGAGCGACGCCATCGAGCGAACGCCGCGGCTGAGCGATTCTTGGCGTTGTTAATAAGCGCCGATCCACGGACGAATGCACAAAAGCGCCCGCGCCCCTCCAGGAGACGCGCGCCCCGGAGGCGACCCGCGCGTCGCGCGGAACGGGGGGACGGGAAGGAGGCCGTCGGTGCGCGGGCGCGCGGGCGACGCGATCGCGCCGATCGATATGAAGGAGCGCGGGACGGAGGCTCCAGACGCGGCGCGAAAGCCACGGCGAGGTCGTTGCCGGCATCCGACTAAGCGAAGGAGGCGGCAGACCGATGCAGACCGATGCTCGGCGAGAAATTCGTCGATCGTCGGGGCGACAACTCTCCTGACTCAGCTTCGGGGCCGCGGGGCACCGAGCCCCGATCGTCCCCCACTCGCGCGCGCGCGGTGATGTCGGAATCGCCCACGTCGCGGCGAGCGGGCGATGAGGACCCCGAGCGCCTCCCCGCGGGTCTCCCCGCGGGCGCCTCCGCCGCCGATGTCACCTCCCTGCCTCCCCCCCCGAGCGCCAAGCACGACCCGCGGTGGGCGTCGCGGAGCGCGTCTCGGTTGATGGAGACGTCCGGGGCGCGCGTGGTGGAGGCGCAGCAGACGATCGCGGAGCTGCGCAAGACCCAGGCGTCGGTGGCCAAGAGCCTCGGAGAGACGCGAGACGCCGTGCTGTGGCTGCAGAAGCTGGAGGTGCTGGAGCAGCAGCTCGTGCTCGTGCCCGAGTACCGCGAGCGCGCGAAGAAGATCGTCGCCGAGATGGCCGCGGTGTCCCAGCGCCTCGCCAAGGCGAAGAAGCGCGCGAGCGCGCTCAGCGGGGAGGAGTTCCCGGACTACGAGGAGGACGCGGAGGCGAAATGAACGTGAGAACGTTCTGCGTGACAATGCGACGGAGGCCCCCGAGGGCGATCGTGATGATCGCGCGCGTAGGCGGGGAGTAGCCCCGGGACCGCCGGATGAAGGATCGAACGTCCCTTCGCGACTTGGTGCGGGGTATAGGACCACGGAATACCGAGTAGATATAAATAGCAGTTGAACGCTCGAAGGCGCGCTCGTCTCCATAACACGGCACGAGTGAAGTCAGTTGATGGCTTCCCTGACGATGTTGCACCCGTTCTCCTCGAGCGCTCCATCCTCCTCGAGCTCCTCCGGGAGCGACTCGAACGGGTTGTCGTAGATGTCGAGCTGTTCGAGGAGCTCGCAATCCGCGAGCTCCGCCGGCAGCGTCGTCAGCTGGTTGTCCGAGAGGTCGAGCGTCTCGAGCGAGCTGCACTCGCCGATCTCCTTCGGCAGCTCCTCGAGCTCGTTGTTGTTGAGCCAGAGCGTCTCGAGGTTGGCGAGCTCCCCGATCTCCGGAGGCACCGAGGTGAGGAGGTTGTTGCTCAGGTAGAGCTCCTCGAGGCTCTTCAGCATGCCGATCGCCGCGGGCACGCCGGTGATTTGGTTCCCGTCCAGCGCCAAGACGGTGAGCTTGTCGAAGCCGCCAATCTCGCTCGGCAGGTCGCCCGAGATGTCCATGTCGTCGAGCTCGATGTTGATGACCCTCTTGCCGTTCGGGCCGTCCTTGTCGTCGAACGTCAGGCCCTCCCACTCCTCCACGTTCTCGTCGATCGGCCAGAGGTCCTGGAGCTCGGGGCACTTCTTCCGCCACAGCTTCAGAACCTTCTCGTCGCTCATGCGCTTGAGTTTCGCCACCGCCAAGGTCTTCGTCCCCTTCTTCTTCTTCGCCTCCTTCTTGGGCTTGGGGGGGGGTTTCTCCTCCTCCTCCTCCTCCTCCTCCTCCTCCTCCTCCTCCTCGGGCTCGGGCTCAGGTTCAGGCTCAGGTTCAGGCTCGGGCTCGGGCTCCGGTTCGGGCTCCTCCTCCTCTTCCTCCTCCTCCTCCTCTTCCTCCTCCTCCTCCTCCTCTTCCTCCTCGGGCTCGGGCTCGGGCGCGGGCGCGGGCGCACCCTCCGCGAAGGTGACGCCGTTGTACCCGCAGTTTTCCCTCGCGCCAATGTCCCAAAAGTTGGTGTACATGCGATCCGGGGTCACCTCGAACTCCGACATGAGCGCGGTCAGGGCGCCGCTCAGGCGCGTGTTGTTGGACTTGTTGATGCTGCCGAGGCTCGCGACGTTGCACAGCGCGCACGGGGTGTCCTCGCCGCCCCAGATGAGGGACTGCTCGTCCAGCACGGCGACGACGACGAAGGATTCGGGCTTGCCGAGGCACTCCGCGACCGCGCGGCTCGCCGCCTTCATGAAGTCAGCCTTCTTCTCGCCCATGGAGACGTTCGTGTGCACCACGAGCGAGGGGTCGCCGGGGAGCTTGGACAGGTCCGAGAGGTCGCACGGGGGGTGCGCGGCGGCGCGGGGGGCGGAGGCGGGGCGCGCGCGCGCGGGCGCGCGGCGCGCCCGGAGCGCGATCCGTCGGCGGGGCCCGTCGCCGCCGACGCGAGAGGCGAACGACGCGCGGGCGACGCCGCAGGCCAGAGCGGCGGCCATCGTGCGATGCAGAGGCGGGTGCGAGGAAAGAGACGGCTCGGTGAGCGCGCGAGCGTGCGCGGGCGTCGGCCCTGCGCGTCCAGGTCTGGGCTCGGGGGGGCGACGCGCGGGGGGAAACCCTCGCTCGCATTGTGCAGCGAAAAAGCGCGCGAGCCACCGGGAAGTGGATAGGGTTGCCTTCGGGAGCGGCGGCGACGATGGAAAATTCTATGGGTCGACAGTCTGAGAATTTTACGGATTTCCACACGACGCGCTCCAGAACCCTCGACGGACCCGAAAAGGTCGTTTTATAGAAACGGCAGACGCGCCGCGGCCTCGGACGCCTCCGCCTCGGGCGCACACCCCGCGCGCATGTCGCGTCGTCCTCCGCGCGCGCCGCCCCGCGCGCCCCTGCTCCTCCTCGGGGTCCTCCTCGCCTCCGCCCGCGCGAACGCCGCGCCCGCGGCGTGCGCGGCCCTCGAGCGCCTTCCGGGCCTGTGCGCGCCTCGAGCCTCGGGTGACCCACCTCTCGCCGCCCCGAACGGCGCCGCTCCGTGGCCGCGCGCCGCGGACGCGTGCTGCGAGGCGCTCCGCGCCCTGGACGACGCGGCGTGTTTCTGCCGCCCCGCGTTCCTCGCGCTCCCGCCACGCCGCAGGAGCGCGCTCGTTCCCGCGCTCGCCAGGGCGCCGGGGAGGTGCGGCGTGACCCCCTCGCTGACGCCCGAGCGGTGCGCCGCGCGCGCGCGACGCGGCGCCGCCTCGGGCGCGGACGACGCCTCCGGGATCGAAACCGAAACGACGCCGCCTCGAGCGGTCACGATCCTCCAAACCCGCGAACCCGCGGATTCGGAACCGACGCGCGTCAGCCCGCCGCCGCTCTCCCCGACGCAGCCCCGCGTGCTCCCCCCCGCGCCCGCGACGCCCGCGCGCGAGGACTCCCCGGGAGCGCCGTCGCCGAGGGTCCCTCCCTCGCCGTTTCGAACACCCCCGCCTCCCGGGAACAACGATCGCGCGCTCGACGAAACCGTTCGATGCGACGCCGAGACCGTTCAGAAACTCGTCCTCGACGGGTGCGCCTCGGCGCTGAACGCCTCGAGGGAGTCGTCCCCGGGGACGGGGACGCCGGGGACGGCGGCGCGCGCGCGCGCGTGCTGCGGGTCGCTCGCGGCGCTCGACCGCGCGCGGTGCTTCTGCCGCGAAGACGTCGCGAACGACGTCCTCCTCGCCTCGCCCGCGAGCTTCCGCGTCATGTTCCTCGCCGCGGCCGAGTTCTGTCCCCTCGTCGTGCGGGGCGGGTGGCGGTGCGCGCCGTTCCCGGTCGCCGCGCTCGAGCGGAGCGAGCGAGGCGAAGAAGACCGACGAGTCGTCGATTTCGGCCGAGAGAAGGAGACGCCGGTTCTCGTCTATCCGCCGTACCCGCCCCTTCCTTCGCTTCCCCCGTCCCCTCGGAGCGTCGCCGAAGGTCTCCCGCCCTCGCCGCTGTGCGCCCCCGAGGCGATCCTCGCCGCGGTCGAGGCGTGCGCCGGGCTCCCTCTCTCATCGGCGGCGGACCCTTCCGCGCGGGCAAGTATATGCTGCGAGCAGCTCGACCAGCTCGACCGCGAGCGGTGCCTTTGCGACCCCGCGCTGGCGTCGGTCACGCGCCAGGTGAGGTTCGCGCTCGAGCCCGCGCTCGCGGCGGCGCCGAGCGCGTGCGGGTTCTTCCTCCGCGCCGACTTCGGAGGCGACGGGGACGGGGACGTCGGGGACGGGGACGTCGGGGACGGGGACGCGTCGGTCGTCCCCGGGGACACGTTCGTCATCCCCCGGGACAGGGACGGGGACGGGGACGGGGACGCGTCCCCGGTCGCGTCTTCTCCGTCCCCGGCGGTGTCCCCTGACACGTGCGCGTTCGTCCCCGCCGGGTTGCCTCCCGCGCCTCCGATGCCTCCCTCGGCGCCCATGCCCCCGCGCCCGCCGCGGGCGCCGCCGAGCCCCGCGGGGCCTCGCGGGCCGCCGGGGCCGCCAGGGCGGAGCGGCGGCTTTTTTTTCTCCGGGGAGGGTTCGGGTTTCGGTTCGGGTTCGGGCGCCGGGGGGTTTTGGAAGAGGAATCATCGCGTCGACGACGAGCGGTGGGGGAGGGGGCTCGGGGCGGCGCTCTTCCGCGACTGGGCGCTTCCGCCGTGGCGGCGAGGCGGGTGACCGAAGGAGGAGGGGGCGAGGGGGGAGGAGGCGATACCGAACGTTACGTTCGGGGAGAGCGCCGAGAAAAATAATCGTGAAACGGCCCGCGCGAGTCGGTCGAGGCGGCCCATTTACTGCGCTCGTCCCCAGGCACATGCCCTTGGACATCTGATGAGTCGGATTCGCGCGATTCTGCGCGTCTGTGATTGGTGCCGCACCGGCTTCGCCGTTTCGCTCGCGCGATCGTCCCCGCCCGCACTCGCGCGCGCGTCGCGCGCTCGTCCGTCTCGCGCGCGCTCTCCGGCCATGCCGTGCGCTCTCCCGCGCGCGCCTGCCCTCGGCGCGCCCCCCTCGGCGCGGACGAGGGCGCGTCTCGTCGGCGGTACGCGCGTCGTTCCGTTCGCGCGTCGCGACCCGCGCCAAAAGGGCGCGTGTCGCGCGTCATCGCGCGCGCGAGTCCGCGCGGTGGCGACGCCCCCCCGCGCGCCCGACTACGCGACCCCTCGCGACGACGCCCGCGCGCCGACCCCGGACGCGACGAGCGCCGACCCCTCGAGTGATGACCTCGTCGGCCCCGCGGAGGCGCCGTCGCTGCGTTGCGATCGTCGCGGCGCGGCGGTTCCGTATTTCGGCGCGCCCTCGACGCGAACGGTTCGCGTCAACGACGCCGCGCGAACCGCGATCCGCGAGGCGAACGCGCGACAGTTCATCGCCCTCCCCCGCGCGGACGATCCCGCGCTGCTCGAGCTGCGCGCGGTGATCGAGCGCGGGTGGCAGACGCACGAGGCGATGGGCAGCGGCGATCACCGCGCGTGGCCCGAATTGTTCGACGCCGGCGCGGCGTTCGTCAGAGCGCAGCTCCGAGCCGAGCTTCAAGCTTCCGATGACGCGGACCTGGAGGTGTTACCCGGGACGGGCTGGTTCGGCGACGGAGCGGACGAAGCGGACGAAGCAGCCTCCAGTAAGGCCATCGACTGGGTCGTTCGGCGGCCCGAGAATTTCGTCGTGAGCAGTAAGATTCACTTCGCGACGCGGCTGCACCGCGACCCGGACTCGTGGACGAACCCTCGGACGCCGCAGAGGCCGCGCGCGGGGTGGACGGACCTCGCCATGCCCGACCGGGAGACGTACGCGTACCGGTTCGTGAACGTGTGGATCGCGAGGAGCGCCCTGGATCCGACGGGGCAGGTGTGGCAGAGCCCGCTCGTGGTCTGTCTGCCCAGGGAGGGCGGGGCGAGGGAGTGGGCGTTTGAAAAGAGGACGCTCGCCATGGACGAGGGCGAGGCGGAGAAGGAATACAACGTCAAGGGGGTCGACCCGCTCGACCCGAAGACGTGGATCCCCGGGGTGAACCGCCTGTTCCGCCCGCTGTGGAACGGCGGGAGCGCGGAACAGGCGGGCGAACGCGGCGAATACGGCGGGGTCGGCGCGGGAGAGGAATCGGACGAGGAGGCGCGCGGCGACGGGGGAGAAGGCTTCGAGTTTCCGGAGCTCCTCCCGGACGACCGCCACGTCTTCGTCACCGCGCCCGCGATGGTCTTCGACTCGTTCGATCTGTGGCACGGCGCGGCGACGTGGGACGAGCCCGACGAGGCGAAAAAGACGCTGCGTCAGGTGGACACGAAGGGGAGGCAGCCGTTCCACAGAGCGCGCTGTTCGATCGAGATGCGGTTCCGCGTGCGCACGCGAATCGAGCGCGGCGACCGAGGCGGGCCGTTCAACGCCGCCGTCAACTCGGGGAAGTTCAGGGACGACGGCCTCAGGGACAGCGAGGCGAGGTACGACCTGGAGAAGGGCGTCGCGGTGAGAGAGTGAGCGGGTGCGGCGAGTGTTTCTTTCTCAACGCGTCTCTGTTTGTGCCGCACCCTCTCATGAAAGTATTTTTTTTCGCCACACACTGGGGTGGTTTTTTCTCGGTACGAGTACTCTTCTCGTCGTCGTCACACCTTCGCCGCGACCTTGGGGCTGACCCTCCTGGTCGCTTCGCGCATGGTCACGAACTCCTCCGCGCTGGACGGGTGGATGCCGACGGTGGAGTCGAACTGCTTCTTGGTGGCGCCGCACTTGAGCGCGATCCCCAGGCCCTGCATGATCTCCGCCGAGTCCGGTCCGACCATGTGGCACCCGACGACCTTGTCCGTTTCGACGTCGACGATGAGCTTCATGAACGCCTTCTCGACGCGCCCGGCGAGGGAGATCTTCATGGGCGTGAAGGTGGAGGTGTACACGTCGCAGGTCAGCCCGGCCTCGAGGGCCTGCGCCTCCGTCATCCCCACGGTCGCGACGGGGGGCTGGCAGAACACCGCGCTCGGGATGTTCTCGTAGTCGGGCTTGGTGGGCTTGCCCAGCACGACGGTGTCCTTGAACGCCATGCCCTCCATGAGCGCGACGGGGGTGAGGTTGACGCGGTTGGTCACGTCGCCGACGGCGTAGATGCTCGGCACCGTCGTCCGCGAGTACTCGTCCACCTTCACCGCGCCCTTCGCGTCCAGCTCGACGCCCACCTCCTTCAGGCCCAGGTCCGGGCGGTCGGTGTTGGGAACCCGGCCGGTCGCCCACATGACGCAGTCCACCGTCACGGGCTCGCCCGCGTCGAACGTCGCCGTCAAACTCCCGTCGGCGTTCTTCGAAATCGCCGTCGGGTTCACGCCGCTCATGACCTCGATGCCGCGCCCCTCCAGGTTCGCGGCGACGGTGGACCGGACCTCCTCGTCGAACCCTCGCAGGGGGAGGTCCGCGCGGTACGCGATCTTCACGTCGCTGCCGAGGCCGGCGAAGATGCCCGCGAACTCCACCGCGATGTACCCGCCGCCGACGACCAACACGCGATCGGGCTTGGTCTCGAACGCCAACGCCTCGTCGGACGTCACGCCGAGGTCCGCGCCGGGGATGTCGGGGTACCACGCGCGGCCGCCGGGCGCGAGGAGGACGGTCTTCGCCGTGACGGTCTTCTTCGTGCCGTCGGAGAGAGCCAGCTCGACCTCGTGCGGGCCGACGACCTTGCCGGAACCCTCAAACTTCTCCACGCCGGCGTTGTCGAGGAGGCGGCCGTAGATGCCGTTGAGGCGCTCAATCTCATCCGTCTTGGCGGAGATGAGACGCTCCCAAGAGAACGTGGGCATCTTCTCGCCGTGGTCCCACCCGAACCCGACCGCGTCGCGGAACTCCGCCTCGAAACTCGCGCCGTAGACGAGGAGCTTCTTGGGGACGCACCCGCGGATGACGCACGTGCCGCCGAGGCCGCCCTGCGTCGCGCTGGAGATGGCGTTGTAGGGGAGCTCGACGAGGCCCACCTTCGCGCCCGCCTGGGAAGACATGCGCGAGGCGCGAACGCCGCCGGAACCGCCGCCTGGGGGGAGGACGAAGAAGGGAAACGACGGTGACGAAGGGAGAGGGTGACGAGAGGGAGGCGTCAGTCGAGCGGAAGGGGGCGGAGGGGGGCTCGGAGGGAAAAAGCGCGAAGCGGCGCTCTTATCCGGATGACGTCGCGGGATCGGCGCGCGCGGGCGCGATCGCGCGGCGGGTCGCGGGGCTCGGAGCCCCCGGGGGTGAACGCTCGCGGACGCGGCGAAGAAGCGCGTACCGATGGTGAAGATGTCGTAGTCGTACTCCATCTCGGCGCGAGTGGCGACGGTGAACGCTCGGGAGCGGCGACGAGGGTGCCCAGCGGCGGAGAACACGCGGGCGCGCGCGCGGGCGGCGGAGGAGAAGACCGGGAGAGCAGCGGCGCCGTGGCGTGCGGCGACCGAGAAGCTCATCAATCGACGAGAGAGGCGAGGGCGCCTCGAGACGTCACGTTCGGTCAACCGGGCTCGTGTGCGAGCGCGCGGGTCGATGTGGCCGAGCGCACGGGGCGCGGGGAAGGCGTGGAGAGATCCGAGGGATTTGGACGATTGTGCAGTGACGACGACGGCGTGTCCGGGAAAAAATTTTCTGCTCGCGCGGGCTGACAGACTGCTGTCGCACACGTGAAACCCGCCATCTGCCGAACGGGGCCGAGACGCCGTACGCGTCACGTCCCTCTCGATACTCGAACACTCGACTCTCGCGCTCGCCGCTCGCTCGGATGTCCCACTGGACGGCCTCAGGTGCCCAGTGGCAGACCTCCGGTTCGTT
>Ga0181566_10005236_pt1 | contig 10463 bp, 12 predicted proteins | sample 101ome_15_FD_133762 | JGI IMG/M metagenome (GOLD analysis project Ga0181566, IMG submission 133762) | Coastal salt marsh microbial communities from the Groves Creek Marsh, Skidaway Island, Georgia - 101402AT metaG (megahit assembly) | ecosystem: Environmental > Aquatic > Marine > Intertidal... | reverse complement strand
ACTATTTGAAATTGGTGGCAAATACCGGAGAAACGTATAAGGAGGAAATCAAGCTGGTATACTCGAACTGGAGATAAAGGAACCACTTCACTAGTAAGCGGTACAAGAGTCCATAAATCAGATTTAAGAATTGATATCTATGGAGATCTTGATGAGCTAAACTCTCTAGTTGGTTATTGTTTAGCAGCTGAAAATACTGAATTTCCTGAAATTAAAGAATTGCTAACAAATGTTCAGAAGCATTTATTTGTGATGGGTTCTAATATGGCTTGTGAAGAGTCAAAGAGACTTGAGTTTAAGTTGCCACAGCTTGAAGTTAAGGAAGTTGAAGTTCTAGAGAAAGGAATTGATTTCCTTGATGGACAATTACCCACGCTGAAAAGTTTTATTTTACCATCTGGCTCTGAGTTTGCTTGCCGGCTTCATTTGTGTCGTACATATGCTAGAACGCTAGAGCGCAAAACCGCTGAGTTTGATAGAGACAATGAAAAAGTACCTGATAACTATTTGATTTTTTTAAATAGATTGTCTGACTATCTATTTGTTGCCGCTCGCTATGTAAATGCGAAAAAGCAGGTACAAGAAGTTAATTGGCCGTGATAAAGCTGTGTTATAATTGAAAAAATGGTGAGGACATTTATGGATGCAGAAATTATTACCTTAACAGAAAAGGCTCAGGCTTACTTGGTTAACCTAACCAATAATCAAGATAGTGAAAATGCTGGAGTTCGAGTTAGCGTAATTGGTGGTGGATGTTCTGGCTTGTCATATAAAATTGATTTTGGAGTTGAAAAGGATAAAGATAGAATCCTTAAGTTTGATAATGGGTTAATTGTCTTCATCGACCCAAAGTCTTCAATTTATTTAAAAGGCGTCACCCTCGATTATCAAGATGGTCTCAATGGCAAAGGCTTTGTTTTTAAAAATCCAAATGCAACGAATACTTGTGGTTGCGGCGAATCATTCTCTGTATAAAAGCTAAACCGATGAAAAATAATCCATTATATAGCAAACAAGTAGAGTTTTGTTGGCCAATAAATAATTTAAGCGAAGTTGAACTTGTTGGCAGCGATTCTAAAAATTTTCTCAATGGTCAGATTACGGCTAACCTTGATTCTTTATTGCCAGATAGTTTTATCTCTTTTTCAAGGCTTGATCCCAAAGGGAGGATTAAGTTCTCAGGATACGTGCTTCTAAGAAATGAAGCTTTTTCTTTGATCGTCGATAGTAGAGAAAAGGACAAGGTTTTAAATGACTTGAGTATGTATATTATCTCCGAAGATGTTGAGTTGATAGAGCGAGACGTAAATAACGCTCATTTTTCAAGCAAGATTATTAAAGGATCACAAAATTTTCCTGGTCTTATGAATTATGTTCCAGGTTTTTTGGTATTAAATTCAGAGATAAAACTTAATTCATTAAATGAAGAAAACTTTCTATTGTACAATCGAATGCTGTCTTCTGATACCGGTATATTTTCTGAGTCTGTACTTAGTTTACATTCAAATCATTTGGATAAGGGCTGCTTTGTTGGACAAGAGGTAATTTCAAAAATTGAGAAAAATAGAGGGGCAAGGCTATATCCTTTATTATTACAGGTTACTAATCCCGGTGAATTACATATTGAGAGCATGGAGATGATTACCTGTAATGGGAAGGAGTTTGGTAAAGTCCTTTCTCAACTGAGGATTAATAATAAACTCTTTCTTATCGTTAAGGCAAAACGTGAGTTTCATGTTGATAAGTGTAATATTCGATTTGAAGTAAAATCCAATTTTTTTAATGCCGATATTTTTTTAATTAAAGATTTTTTTAAAAGATTTTATTCTAGTATTAGTGAAGATTTTTTTATCAAGGGAGTAGACTTTCTTAATGGTGGTAGCGATTTAGAGGCAGAGAAATGCTTTACTCTCTCCCTTTTATTAAACCCTAACAATATTGATACCCTTGAATCAATAGGGGTCTTATTTGGTCGCCAGAAACTCTTTAGATCAGCACATAAAATGATGGATAGACTGCTTGAATTAAACTCTCAGTCGATTATGGCCCATACTAACAAATCATTATTTTTTATGAATGAAGGTCTAATTGAAGAGGCTGAAAAAGAAAAAGATCTGGCGTTAAAATTATCTTTAGAGGGGAGTGAAGCTAATTCCGTTAACGATGAGAAAAGAATACTAAGAGAAAAAACGGAGAAATTAAATAAGCAGCTTGAAATGTATAAAGAAGTTTTGGAAATTGATCCGGATGATGAATTTGCTATTGGTAAGTGGCTTGAAATTAATTTTGAGCTCCATCGTTATTTAGAAATTAAAGATTATTTATCTAAAAAAGAATATAAAAGCTCTCCTAAGTATTTCATCTGGATGCATAAAGCTTCATTGGCTCTCGGAGAAGATCTGGGTGGATCTAATGATGATATTTTAAAAATCCTTAATAATGCATTGAAAATCGGTGACCAAAAATCTGCTGATTACCTAAGAAAATTAATATCTGAAGAATAAGTTATTGAATTTATTTGATTAGTTTAATGGCTGGGGTGGCCGGATTCGAACTGGCGACCAACGGATTAACAGTCCGCTGCGTTACCGCTGCGCCACACCCCAAAAGAGAGCTAATTTATAATCCTATCAACATATTTTGTCTAGATCTAAAGTTTAAATAAAATTCTTCTTCGGTGAAAAATTTAAACATGACACTTAATCAGCCTATTTATTTTACTCTAGCTTGTGCCGAATTAGATGGCCATAAGGAGAAGCAGTGCGTAGTAGCCTTGTAAATTCATTCTTAGGCATCCTGACAACCTCAGAAGTTCATGAGTTGATAGATGTATTTAAAGGTAAGGGAAGGCGTCCAATTACGCCTTATCTAGTTGAATATTTGGAAAATATAGACATAAAGCAAAATGGTGTTTCTGCGGAAGACTCAAACCACGTACTTTTACATCAAGTTTCGCAAGACAATAATCAAGTGATTTTAGAGGATCTTGGCGCAGAAGAAGTGGATAGTACTGAGTTAAAAGGTGTTTTATTTATTTTAGATAGTTTTCGCAAAACTAAAAAATACCAACAATTACTTAAATCTCGAGAAATTTTTAATTTATACAACAAGACAAATTCTGAGGCTATAGGTGGATTGAACGATCAAGAAGTCGTCAATACCGCCAAGTCAAAAGGTATTCTCATTAATAAAAAACATTTTTAAGAATCAAGAATACCTGGAAGGTTCTCTGGATCTTTGTCTAAATCAAATTGGTACATTAAGTTTGATTGTGGATATACACATGAGTCGATAAAACTGACTGCAGCAGGTCTGTGATTTCCAGAATTTTTTACGCCGCCAAATGGTAGAATAGAGCTAGCTCCAACGGTGGATCTATTCCAATTAAATTGACCAACTTCAATTTCATTTTTAGCAAGCTCAAAGATATTTTCATCTTGAGTAAATACAGAAGCGGCTAAGCCAAATTCAGTTGAATTTGCGATTTCAATAGCTTCTTCAATTTCATCATAAACAATAAATGTACAATTAGGGCCGAATAACTCACTTGTTAAAAAGTGACTATTAGCCATTTGATTTTTTTCTGCTAGGTGAATAGATGGACTAACATAATTGCCTTCAAACTTCTTTTGAATGACTTTTCCACGCATGATTTCTTCAATTCCCTCGCGTTTCGCCATTCCCATAAAATTTAAATAATTATCAACGCTTAATTGATCAATCAAGGGTCCCATGAGTGGTTCATTTTCAAAATCAATTGGGTGATCTACGATAACTCTTTTAGTGAGTTGGTGAAACTTTGAAATAAAGTCTTCAGAGATACTTCTGTGAATTGGAATTAAAGAAGTGGACACACACCTTTGTCCTGTCGTCATAAAGCATGCTTTTATCAATTCAGGCATGACGTAGTCTAATTTTGCATCACTGTGAATAATACTAGTATTTTTACCGCCTAGTTCTAATGCAACTAACTTACTCAGGTCTTGATGAGTAACGGAAAGAATCTTTTTGCCAACTTCAACCGAGCCAGTGAAAAACACACCTTTGATTGACTTCTCTTTTGTCAGTCTAGAGGCTGTTTCACCGTCGCCTTGAATTAAATTAACAACTCCTGCAGGGAAACCTGCGTCATGGAAGCATTCGATTAAGAGCTGACCAGAGTAACAAGTTTTTTCGGATGGTTTGAAAATAATTGAGTTACCTGAGATTAATGCATTTAGTATTTGTCCATTTGCTAAATGGCATGGGAAATTAAATGGGCCGATAACAAGACAGGGCCCAATAGGTTTAAAGTGAACGGAACCTGATGTTTGAGGAAGAATATTTTCAATTAAATTTGGATCTATTCTTTTTAGAGAGTGATTTAATGTAGCATCAACTTTCCCAGCGAGAGCTGAGGCCTCTGTTTTCGATTCCCATAATGGTTTACCGGTTTCTAAAGCTATTGCTTCGGCAATCTCAAGGCTTCTCTTTTGAAATTGTTCTTTTAGTTTCAATAATAAATTTACTCGTTGTTCAAGAGGTGTTCTTCTCCAAATTTTATAGCCGCAGTTAGCACTCTCAATTACTGGATCTACGTGTTGATAATTAACTTCAAATGACCACAATGTATTATTTAAGTCTGCTGGAGAAACTTTTTTTATAATATTTCTTTTTGTTAAAAGTGAATCTTGGATAAATTCGTTAAATTCACCATTGAAGTAGTTTCCTTTTATTTCATATTTCATTGATGGTCTCCCAGTTCTAAATAAAAAATCCTTTATAATTCAGGTCTTCTTTAATTTTATTCACTTCCAATTTTGATATAAGGTTTGCGCAAAAGTGATAGTTCGAATTTTCAGTAAAACTGCTAGTGTCACTTAAGAACAATAAGTCATTCTTTTCTTCAAGTTGGTTTTTTAAGAGATTACCTTTTATTTCAATAAACTCTTTAAACGGTTTTAGGTCCACTAGCTTAGCCCTGTAGTGTGGGCCACCGTCAAATGGGTCTACTTCACTCTTGTACTCAAATCCGATGGACTCTAACATTTTTTTCACAGGCTTAGTCGAATCACCAACCTCTCCAATGACTTGAAGAGCAGATGGAGGTAGTAGATTTTGGTAAATGGTAGCAGATGGAAAAAGGTCGTGAATAAACGATCTATCTTTTTGGCTTAATAGATCGGCTTCCCAGTAATCCATATTAAGAAACTTCCGGCCAAGTCCCTCCCAAAGTAAGCTTTTTCCATTTTTATCAAATGGAGGAAGTAATTCAGAATGAATTTGCTCGGTAAATAGATGTCGATGCTGGACGATGTAGAGAAATCTGGACATGGAGAGTTGTTTACCAAGCTTTTGTGGAAAGCCGCGATAGCTTGGGTCTAGGATTAACCCACCAATTTCTGTATATCCATTAGGTTCAATTCCTAGCTTAAGAGTATGGTTGATGATTTTCGTTTTTAGAGTTTTACTTTGTTTTACTTCAGTTCCTACAGTGAGGTAGTAGTGAGGTCGATTTGGTGTACCATGCTTACCATGAATCATCGATACGCCAACAATCTTTTGAGATTTTTTATCTTCTAGACAGAAAAGGTAATAATTTTCATCAAGGTTTTGGCTTGGAGATTTAAAACTTTTTACAGACTTAGAAATTAGCTCGCGGAGCTTTTCTCTATCAGAGGGTAGATTTAAAAGATTGGCCTTTTGACTTAGTGTGAAAAGGTCTTCTAGGTCTGAATTTGCTGCATTTCGAATAATAAACATAGGTAACTTTATCTTCTCTAAATTTGAGCTGATTATATATTATCTTAGTTGCATTTAATAGTTTTTGTTTATTCAATGAATGGATATTGGAGTGGCAAAAAGTGCGGGGAGATGTCGCGGCGCGCTTATTTGAGAGATAATAAAAGCATGCAAGTAGATGATAAATTTTGGGTTAATTTGGTAAGTAACCCTGACAGTGGTCACGAAGAAAAACTAAGTGGCTTGCTTTCTATAAATTCGGCATTAAAGGATGAAGTGTTTTTTAATAATGTCGGAGTTTACTATGAACAAATAGGTGAGCATGCTCGTGCAAAGGCGTTCTACCTTAAATCTCTTTCTGAAAATGTATTGAATATGCAAACTTGGAAAAACTTACTGAGTCTTCAGCATCAAATGGGTAATGAATCAGAGTTACTTAATCTAACGTTATTTTTCCTTCAGTCGACAAGCTTTTTGCAAGTTTATTTTTTATTGTTAACAATTATTTTAATTAAGCAATATGTTAGGTATAAAAACGAATCGCTAAGTATAAAGAAGATTATTCAAAAAATGTTCCCACTTTATTTTATTTTAATAATATTAACTTTCGTCAATGATGGCCGATATTTTTATGTTATCAATGAAAAGCAATCTCTTCATGATGGCCCATCATCAATTTTTCAAAATGATGATGAAATAAAAAGTGGGAAAATGTTATTAACAAGCAAGAAGAATAATGAATTTATAAAAGTTATTAAATTAACAAGCCCTGGAGATAACTCTTGGGTTCGTGCTAATGGGTTGATTAAATTATAGGTGCTATATGGAAGAAAATAAAAATTCTAATTATAATCTTTTAGAATACTTTTGGGCTAATTCGGTATTTGCAGCAAAAGATGAAAAAAACTTACCGTACTTTTTGAAAAAAATTGGAATATTTAAGGATTTTTCAGAGCTTGAATTATTTGACTTGGTTCAATACATCCACATACGACATTACTCAGCAGGTGAAGAAGTTGTTAATGAAAATGAGCATAGTATGGGTTTTTATTTGATCATTTCCGGGGAAGTTGAATTATCTAGTTCTTTAATCTCTGATGAACAAAAAATTTCTCTTTATCCTGAAATGTATTTCGGTGAAAAAAATCTCTTGCTCGACAAATGTAAATCAAACATGAAGATTTGCGCCAAGGATAATTCTACTCTGGCAGCAATCCTTTCTCCGGACCTTGATAATTTGATTGATAAGAAACCAAGAGTAGCGGTTAAGTTCATTAAAACACTATCTCAATTGTCTTTAATGAAAATAGAAGAAATAGAGAAGAGAATCTTAAGTAGATCCTAATTTACAACGGGGAAAAAATGAAAAAGAACTCTTTAAGAAATCAAAACATTTTAAGGCATATATTTTTCTTAACAGTTATTATTTCATCAATGATAGTAATAATTAATATTCCAAGAATTACTATCCCGCTGGCATTAGCCTACGTGCTTTATTTGATTACATCTCCTATTTATGAAAAAATGATTAATGCAAAAGTTCCAAGCATAATTGCTAATCTTATTATTATTTTTTCATTTGTTTTTGTACTTGTATCACCTCTTTCATCAATCTTGCCATTGATAGAGAGTCAATCTCAAAACTTTGATAGTTATCTCCCTAAGTCAGAATTCTATATAAAAAAATATTATTACGAATTAAAAATTTTAGTTGAGCGCAAGACTACCTACAAAATTCCTGATGGGTTTCTTTCCGATATCCTAAATACTTCTAAAGGATATTTTAAAGATGTTGCACTAGAGATTCCAAAAATTCTTGGAAGTTTACTTGAGTGGGTTTTAATTATTCCATTACTTCTCTTTTTTATGCTTAAAGATGGCCGATCTTTTAAAAGACTTGTTTTGAAAATTACACCAAATTCAATATTTGAAAAATTTTATGCCGTAGGTCATCAGTTTAATAAAAAACTAGGTGGCTATATGATGGCAAAATTTTTTGAGGCATCTCTACTTGGATTGATGATAAGTATATCTTTGGGAATTGCAGGGGTTGAATTCTCACTCATTCTTGGTTTAATTGCTGCACTTACGAATATTATCCCTTACGTTGGACCTATCTTGGGGTCTTTACCAGGTATAATTATTGTTTTGGCAAAATATGGGCCGGGAAATCTTTTTTATATTGTTCTATTCATCTACTTTATTGCGAATATCATTGACCTTGCAATTATTTTTCCAATTCTTGTTTCTAAAATTGTTGATTTGCATCCTGTTGTCGTTGTTTTAAGTGTTATTCTAGGTTCACAATATTTTGGATTAGTGGGAATGGTCATATCGATACCCTGTGCTGCGGCAGTAAAATTGATTACAGAAGTCCTATTTGATGAATTTTATTTAAGTTAGCTTTGACTCTAATATGATGGATTTGCTAATCTTTAGCGATGAAATCTTTTTTTAATATATTTTCAATAATTTGTTTAACTGTTTTTATTTCATGTTCATCAACAGAGCAGACAGGGGGAAGCGCGGCTGAATCCCTTTATAATGATATAAAAAGTAACTACAAAGGAAAGCGTTACATGTTAGCGCTAGAAAAAATATCAACCTTTCGTTCTAAGTATCCCTATAGCTTCTATGTTACTGAAGTAGAACTGTTAAGAGCCAATATTTTTTATGAACAAGAAAACTACTTGGAAGCTGTTGATGCCTATCTTTCATTTAGAGATTTTCATCCAAACTATGAGGGGTTAGATGAGATTGAGTGGCGAATTGCAGAATCGTTTTATAAGCAACTACCAGACACAGTGGACAGAGACATAACACCATCATTATCTGCAATTAATTCATTTCAAGATTTAATACGAAAATTTCCTAAGTCTGCTCATGTTTCAAAGGCTAAAGATAGAATTGAGAAGCTCGAGAAAATGCTTGAGGATAAAGAATTATATATTGCTGACTTTTACTTTAGAACAGAGGACTTTCAATCTGCTTCATATCGATATGCGAAAATTCTTAAAGCAACTAGAAGTGAAGATACATTGAAAAATTCTGCTTTTCGGTTGATATATTCGTTTTATCAACTTGGAAAAAAGCAAAAGTGCCTTGATTATATAAAGACTTACCAACAATATTTAGAGAAAAATGATCTACGATCGTTAGAGAGTAAATGCACTAATTTAACTGAGGTTTAAAATGAATCAACAGCAAGAGCGATCACTAATTGAAAAGGGTCTTGGATTTCAAAAGAGTTTGGATTTTAAAAAAGCTGAGTTTTGTTTTGGCAGTGTTTTAAAGCATAATCCACAATCAATTGATGCCTTGTTTAATATCGCAAATCTTTATCATCAGCAAGGGCAGCTTTCTCGTGCTATTAAGACTTTTGAAAAGGTATTAGAAGTTAACCCAATGCATACTGACGCATCGATAAGTTTGAGCGTTTTGTATAACGACGTTGGCCAATATGAAAAAGCTAGGAATGTCTTTGAAAAGGCTGATAAACGAGTAAAGGGAGGTTCGAATTTAATCGAGGACTCTCATATTAATAAAAAATTTGCGCTGAAGCACCTAGAGTTAGCGGAGCTTTATTTAACCTATAATCGCTTTGATGAGTCTTTGTTTGAGTTTAAAAAAGCTTCTGCTTTGAATCCAGAGTCTTTAGAGGTTCGTTTGAAGTTGGCTCGTGTATATGCGAAAAAGGGGTTTACTTCAAAGGCTATTGAAGAGCTTAAAAAACTAAAAAATGAAAATCCAAACTATGTCGATGCAAGAGTCGCGCTTGGTATTCTTTATTTTGGTAATGGATCTGTAATTGAGGCTCAAACTGAATGGCAAAAGTGTTTGAGTATTAATAGTGATTGTAAAGAAGCCAAAATGTATTTGGAGCTATCACAATCGGCAAACGAAGTAGTTATCTAAAGATAACTACTTCTTAATCATTTTTTAAATTTCTTTTTGTATTGTTTGGATCTCGTCCATTGGGACTTCTATTTCAACGTATTGATCATTTGTCTCGGGTTGTGCGAGCGTGATGTTTGTCCTTTTAGAATCATCAGAGTCATAGTTTACAATGTATTTTTTTAATTCAAGATACATTGGGAACTTTACCTCTAGTTTGCTGTCTTGAAGTACAATCTGGCGACCTAATTTCGACTTGTTGTTAATAATTATTGGTGCCTTTAAGTTGGCATTCATCTCCGTAACAACCTGAGGTATTGTCAGTATTGAGTATACGACTGCATCATTAATATTCTCTAGGTTTAAGCTTTGCATTTCAGAAGGGACGAGTTTCACTGAGTATTCAGGCTTGAATATTTTGGGCTCAATTATTGGAAAAGCAAGACTTGATTGGTCTGAGGATTGTAGCCATAAGATCAGTGTTTGATCTCCTGGGTCAACTACAAAAAAATTCTTTAGATTTTCAAATCCGAGCAAGCCTTCTTTGAATGTAATCATATCAGATTTTTCAACTTCAAGTTCGCCAAAGCGGGTAGTGTTAATTTTCACAGTTGAGCTCCTGTCATTCGATGACGATGGGTCATCGCAATTTAATCAGGTGTTGATTCTAGCAAGCTTATAGAGAGATGAGCAAGAGGGAATTTACTTCTTTTGAAGTTCGTCAGCTAGTTTATTAATATCGGAAAGGTCATCTTGAGATTCTTCGTTGTTTTGATCCTGAATTGCTTTGTGAACTTCTTCTCGGTGTATCTTTGTTTCTTTAGGTGCTTTGATTCGAAGGCGAACTT
>Ga0181566_10005228_pt1 | contig 10468 bp, 7 predicted proteins | sample 101ome_15_FD_133762 | JGI IMG/M metagenome (GOLD analysis project Ga0181566, IMG submission 133762) | Coastal salt marsh microbial communities from the Groves Creek Marsh, Skidaway Island, Georgia - 101402AT metaG (megahit assembly) | ecosystem: Environmental > Aquatic > Marine > Intertidal zone... | reverse complement strand
GTATGTACCTGCAGAACTTGATCCAGATCAGTTCCGCCGTTGGTGGCCTGCAGATGCAAGTGCAAGCAAGACGCATCTTACAATCGTGAATAACGACTAACCGCAACTGCGATGGGGTGGTGCATGCAGTACCACCTCACATCAGGAGGACATCTCATGAGCAATAATGAAAAGTTTATTAACCGGGAAATATTAAAGGTCTGTGAAGAAATTCTTCCAAAGACCGCCATGCGCAACAATCAGCAAATCAAGAAACTGCTCAAATCGATAAAGGATTATTTGGATGGACAAGAGTAAATCTTACAACAAACAAATCATCTTGTTGAACTGTGACTATAAGCATGCTGCCTCTGTAAAAGCCCTTGGAGCAAAGGTTGAAATAAAATTAACAGCAGACAAAACTGTGTCAGTATGATACTTGCACGAGAGTAATCTGCTTTAGAAAAGAGGTCAGAATTTTCGACACATTTGCGTAAGCGCCATGCTGATGGTCATACTCAAAACTACATGAACTGAGTGAAGAGCTGTTAAATACTTTGTAAATTTTGGGTGTCGCGGGCCTTAGGTTATCTAGGAATAAGGGTTTGATTGGAGAGAGTATTTGTTAAACAATATTGGGCTGCCAGGTATACTTCTTCTAAGCTTGATACTCATTTTATTGTACCTGCTGGTAAAAAACTTCAATAAAGTTTCTGAAGCAGGAGAGGCAAGTCGGACCAAGTATATCACCGTCTGGTTCTTAGTAGGCTTCACTTCCAACATTCTTAACTCGTTGTGGAGTGTAGTTTGGAATAATTCGCTACCACTAACTTTACTGGATCCTAAATCGAACTTAATTGGTTTTATTATCTTTTACTTGGTTGCGCTTTTGGGTGTTTATGTCTCTTTTGTGATCATACACTCCTTTTTTTCGACGTTGGTGAGAAAAAAAATAATCCCCTATATCTGGCTCGCGAGCGTGCTAGGGATTGTTGTAGAATTGGGTCAGTTAGCTCAGATTGATATACAGTCTCAATATCCTGATTTTTTTACTTATAATGCAGTGGCCATATTAGTGCTTCAGGCTTTGTACTTAACACTAATTTTAGGTTGGATTAAAAAGAACCCAGGCTTTGTAATAACTGGGAAATCTGACAGGGTCACAGAGCGGGTGAAGCAGGAGCCCGCTTTGAAAGCTAAACGTGAAGTTAAAGAGGATGTAACCGACGAGAATAATAAGGCGGGTAAGGCACCGAAAATTGACTCAGAAACCTACATAGCTTCAGAAAATAAACCTCTAATCAATCCGATTACGGGAAAAGACACTGAAAGACACGCGACTGGATCTGATATCGCTCAACGCCAAAATTTAATAAAAGAAGGACGTGAGGTTGATCAGCAAGATCAGGCCATATCGCTTGAGGCAAATGTGACCGATGAGGATTTGAGGCAGAGTTTATATGCCGCGTGTAAATTTGGGGATGTAAAGGAAATATTATCACTTCTAGGTAACTTCGATGTAAGGGCTCAAAATGACGTCCCTCCTTTTAAATTGATAGATAAAAACGGTGTGAGTATTGTTTTCGAAAATGACAAAGACCTGATTCAATTTGCCAAGGGTTTGGCTAATGGATGAAATGTATGTATCAAGAAATTTAGAGCGATCCACTTAACGCCGAAGGTTCACGATTTTGCAAAAACCGGAGTACCAAGCCCTTCTAGTCAAAGCATCAATAATGCTTTCCTTAACATTTGTGGCTATTTACAGTTTAAAATCAATTTTGGCCGATTGCTCAATAGTTTCGCTTAATAAGTGTCAGGATAAAGACGCTGAAATACAAGCCTTAGAGAAAAGTATTTCATCTCTAAAAGACGAAATTTATCTAATCGAAACTCAGTTTTCAGAATTAAGTTGCCCAGTAATCGAAGCTCAAGTGCAGCAAGATCCAGATAGTATTGATATTAACTTGTGGGAGCAAGGCAACATAGAAGTACTTCAGGGGTGTTGGGAGCTAGACTGGAAATATGAAATGACGAGAGTTCTTACTGGCGAAATAGTCGGTGTGTCGTCGTGGGATGTTTGTTTCAAGGGCGCTGGCTCCATCGGAACTCAAAATTTGTATTTTGAAGACGGAGATCGCTGCATCAACCAGCCTATATTGGGTGAGTTTCAGAAAGTTAATGGATCATCAAAACTGTTTCTGGATGATCGAACAGACGTAACATGTGTTAATAGTTTTATTTACCGGCGAAAATTGTCATGTGATCTTGTTCAGGGTGGTAGTTACGCGAAGTGCTCGACTAGTGTATTGGAGCGTGACGGTACATGGTCTGATCCTTCGCCCGATGATGTTAGGTTGTCTAAGAAGAAATAATGATCAGCAACACAATATATAATCATTGGAATAAATTTTGGCACTTGATCGCTCCAACGATCATTTCCTTTACTTTTTTAGGATATATACTTTTGCCCGAGGTAATTATATCTGAACAAGCAAACGAGCGATTGATCGCGCTACGTGCTGAAAAAGCAGTCCTTGAACAATCATTGGCGACTTTGAAGCGAAATTCCACAGTAGCGATTTGTCTTGGTGAAAATCTAGTGTTACCTGCGAATAGTAGCGACGATGATGTCATAAACGACAGTGCTAACGACATCATAGATAAACTCGAACAAAGCGTAGTTCTGATAATTACAGAGACAGAAGAAGGCATAGCACTTGGTTCTGGGTTTTTTGTAGGCCCCAGGCAGCTGGTTACGAATGGGCATGTTGTAAAGGCCGCCGCTGATGATGGCACTGTGTTTGTTTTGAGCCGCAAAACGGGGGTGCATGAGGCGAAGATTATCGCAATTCAGTTTGATGATGATTATTCGCAAGATTTTGCACTTTTGAGTATTGCTGATGCAGTAGGAATTCCGCTGACTTTATCGAACATAGAAAAACCAACAGAATATAAGCTAAAAGAAGTTTACGCCGCTGGTTTTCCAAGCTCTGTGATTGAAAGCGACTCTGATTTTATAAAACTGTTTGAAACTGACGAATTTTCAGTTCCGGACCTAGTAATTACCGACGGTACTATAAGTTCGTATCAAAAGGTTTTTGGCGACGTTGCAGCTTTTGTACACACAGCACAGATATCTCCTGGAAATTCGGGAGGACCTCTCGTTAACGCTTGCGGTGATGTAGTTGGAGTAAATACGTTTATAAATAGTAATGAAAATGGAGTTAGAAACTTTTCGTTACTATCCCATGAAGTTATAAAATTTTTATCACGTAGCGGAATAGCACCAAGAGTTGCCGCTAAGGAGTGTAATTAGATGGCACGAAAAAGTAATTTCATCGGAACCACTCAAACGGGAAATCTTTCAGCACTGGGTAATGCACAGCAAAGAGATTTTGATTTCATTCGCAATTTGTTAAAGCGAGAAGACCTCACAAACTACTTTGCTGAGCCATCAGTACAAGAAAATCAGGAAAAAATAGATTGGTACAGCAGTGCAGAGGGAAAAGTTGTAGCTTTTTCCGATTTTGATGAGGCTCAAATTGAAACAGCTCGTAGAGAACTCAACGGGTTGATGAGAGAACTATCACAGCTTGCTAGCCTTGCGGAGAGTGAATTCGATCAACAGGCAATCAAAAACTTGTCTGTGTTGCCAGACCGAGACTCTATTAAATTGGTGGGTGATCAAATTACTATTATCAACTGGGCTTATAAACTTCATAAGAGAGAGAAAAATGAACGACAGTCTACAAATTTTGCCGGATTTGTAGGCCTAAATGACGAAGAGTTGGATAGTCAGGCGTCATCAAAAGTATACGAAAAGCCACTAGATCTTGGATCTGCCGATGAAAAGACAAAGGATCATGACGATAAGATCGCAGATGTATCTGATCAAAATGATGAGATCGCAGATGTATCTGATCAAGTGTACAGTTCAACTACTGAAAACTTAGAAAATTTGAAGGAAACTGTTCAAGATCACATACCGGAGAGCAGTTTTCAAAATCGCACGCAAGAAGAAAGTAGCCAAAAAATTTGGATTTGGCTTTTAGTTTTTTTCTTAGTCCTGGTGTTAAACTTACTCCTATTGAAAGACGCATGTGGGGTGCATGGATTACCTTTTTTATACTTCTGCTGAAATTTATTTCTTTAGGGGTTTACTCATATAAGTCTCAAAGTAAGATCAAACTTGGAGGTGCATTATGGAATTAATTCCGTTTTCTGGAATACAGATCTTAGATTTCAGAATAGAGTTATCAAAATTTGAAAAGCCACGCAAAAAATTCGGGGTTAAGAATGATGTACTGTATCCATTAACTGGTGAAGCGGATACCGTTCAATACTCAGAAGAATTTTCTGAAAATTACTCGCAAGTCATAGAACAATTTCAAGAAAAATGGTTGCCGGCACCATTTTTTCGGTTCTCGGGAACAGCTCAAAACGGGTCGAAGCAGTATGATGAAGGTCCCTCAACCTGGGCTCGCATGAGAGCGAAGATTAAGTCGCGTAATGCAAATGGAGAACCAGATATTGTTATTTGTCAGCTCGCTTTTGACACTACGATCGATTTAGAAAATGATCAGAAGCTGAGTGGCGAAGATTATTATTTGATGCCTTCCAAGTCAGACGTTCTTGCTGAAAAAGACTTCAATTTCGTTTCTGAAGCCAGCCAAATGGATTGGTTTCTTGATTCCCAAATTGAAGAAAATGGAAAATGGGTTGATACACAAATTTGGGTATCTGACTGGATAAGCGATGCTCTGAAATTGAATGGCTTGCGTGAGAGCCAAGCAACCAATCACCGGATCTGGTCAAAATATTTTACCTTAGTTGAGATATTTGGCGGTTTGGAAATACCTACTATAAAACTTTTAGATACAATTAGTGATAGCAAGCGATATACCCCGATAGAAACAGACTTTGTCCTTGATTTAGGAAACTCAAGAACCTGTGGAATATTATTGGAGAAACCAGATAATCAAGACATCAAGATTGAGTCAGCTATCCATTTTAAAATTCGCGATTTCGAAAACGCTGACGTTTACCGGTCCGGTTTGATGGAGAGTAGAGTTGAGTTGGCGCAGGCATATTTTGGTAGAGACGATTTAGCAAAGAAAACTGGACGCATGGAAGCATTCCTTTGGCCTAGCCCAGTCAGAATTGGTAGTGAAGCAGTTTCATTACAGCTCAAATCGAGGGGAACCGATCTAGCCTCGGGCCTTTCAAGTGCGAAACGATATTTGTGGGATCAGAATCCCGTTGAAAGAGAATGGCGCTTTCAATCAATGCAAACATCAAGTCAGCCAATGATAGCAATTCAATCTAAACAACTGTTGAATGAATCCGGTGACTTGAGGCGTGGAGAACAACCAGCAGCCAGGGAGACAAGATACTCAAGATCATCATTTATGATGTTCATGATAGCAGAACTCATAGCTCATGCATTCACTCAGATTAATAACCCACAAGAGCGCAGTAAAAGACCAAATTCTTCTATTCCTAGGAGATTGTCTCGAATAATACTCACAATCCCAACAGCTACCCCGTCGCGAGAAGCAAGCATATTAAGAAACAGAGCAAACGATGCGCTAGAATATGTTTGGAAGATTCTGCAATTACCTGATGACCAACCAGTGTACAAGAAGCCTGAGCTTTTGATAGAATGGGACGAAGCGAGTTGCTCTCAACAAGTATTTCTCTTTAACGAAATCAGCCAGTACTACGCGCACGAAGCTGGAAAATATATAAAAGATTTTGGCGAAGTTAGGTCGATAAGGGGCAAAGAACAGAGCAGCTTAAGAATTGCATCAATTGATATCGGCGGTGGTACAACAGATTTAATGATTACCACATATCACGACCCAAATGCTAATGATGTGATATTCCCAATTCAAGAATTTCGAGAAGGTTTCAGAGTAGCGGGAGATGATATACTGCATGGTATTATCCGCGATACAATCATACCCAGTCTCACGCTGCATCTGAAAAAGCATGGGGCAAAAAATGCTGATATGGCATGTGCAAATTTTTTCCGTTCGGTTGATGATGCGTTGTCCAGAACTAAGTCGAGCTTTGCAAATTCAATTTTGTTACCTGCTGCAATTTCTGTTTTGTCACAGTTCGAGCACAACGATACCTCTGTCGCGATCGTAACAGTAGACGACCCAGGTGAATTCAACAACGGTGTATTTAGAGCTGTACTTGACGATCTTTCTCGTAATTCTGGTTTAGAATTTTGGCCAAAATCTAACATAGACCTTGAGGTGTCGATCTCTCAGTTCAAGGCAGTGGTCGACAACGTTTTAGCTAAAATTTCAGAAAATATAAGTCTGGCGCTTACAAACTTTAGTTGTGATTACATATTATTAACGGGCAGACCATCTAAATTACCGTATGTTCGATCACTGTTCGAAAATAAACTCTTAGTACCACCAGAAAGATTGATCTCATTACATGATTATACAGTAGGCAATTGGTATCCTTTCCGCGATGCAATGTCTGGGAAAATTGGAGATCCTAAGTCGACGGTGGTAGTGGGTGCGTTATTAAATTCTGTGGCAAGTTTTGAACTCGACAATTTTAGTTTTAAGAGCGAGCACTTAAAACTGCGGAGTACATCTAATTTCATTGGCGAGCTTGAAACTTCCGGACAGTTGAAAAACGATAAAGTGATCGTCGATAATGTTAATTTTCAAAATGAGGAAGAATTTAGCTACGAATTTACTAATCCTGTTCACATAGGCTCTCGTCAAATGAGCGACGAGCATTGGACTACTGCCCCATTATACCGGCTGTCTGTACCTTCGTCTGGGCTTGGAAAATTTACGCTACCATTAACTGTTACACTGAGAAGAAATCCCGATGCTTTTGATAAAGACTCAGGGGCGCCATCTTACATGCAGGAAGCAAAAAAAGAGGAGTTGGTGATTTCCGAAATTTCAGATCAGGAGGGTCGATTTGCGCCGAAAGATACACTTAAGCTATCTTTTAATACGCTAGGAAGAGTAGATAATTATTGGTTGGAGACGGGACTATTCACATGAATATAAAATTGACGTCAACATCGCAAATCAATGCTCTTGAAAGGTTGCATGAATGGTCGGTAAAACCTGCCAATAAGGAGTTGATGGGTGCACATGCTTTTTCGGTAAGTAGAAAAATACGCAATTCAATTTTCACCGCTAGTCAAATTAATGCATCTGCTGAATGTAAACCAACAATTGGTATTTATGGACCTTCTCAAGCTGGCAAGTCTTACCTCACTGCCAAATTTGCTGAAAATGCAGAAGGTGCGTTGATCGTTAATTTAGGCGCGCAATATAACTTTCTTCAGGAAGTTAATCCTGCTGGAGGCCGAGAAAGTACTGCTCTTGTTTCTCGCTTTACAACAGATGTTACAGAGGCAGGAGACAGCAATTTCCCGATAAAAGCCCAAACTTTGAGCGAAGCAGACATAATTTGTGTACTCGCGAACAGTTATTTTTGTGACACCTCTTACGCCGAATACCCTGACTCATCAGAAATCGATAATAAGCTTTCTGGATTAGAAACTGAAACTGATCAATTTCGTGGTAGCTTGTCACAGAGCGATTTCCGGCTGGAACATTATCTTTCAAAGAAAATATTCCCACGAGATATAAGTGAGAGATTTACAGCGCTATGGAATAAAGCAGATGCGATATCCAAGTTACCTTCCACCGCACAGCGAGCTGAAATATATTCTTTACTTTGGAACGGAAACGAAAGTTATACAAAATTATATATTAAGCTTTCAGAAGCGTTGGAGAAAATTGGAGGGGAAAGTCAGATATTTCTGCAATCATCCAGCTTGATACCTCGTGAAACCTCGATCATTGATGTGACAATTCTCGAAAACTTGGATCAAGAAACACACGAAACTGAAGTTGTATTCGCGGGTGCCAAAAAGGTTGAGTTGAACAAATCAGTATTGTCTGCACTTATATCTGAGCTGTTCCTACCCACGGTTGCACCAAGAAGAGCTGTCTTTGAAAATGCGGACATTCTTGATTTTCCAGGGGCACGCACACGATTTCAAAAAACCATTTCAAGTGATGGCAACAATGGTATTCATGAGTTTTTTCTACGAGGTAAGATAGATTATTTATTTCACAAATTTACGATGGACATGCGACTTGACGCGCTAGTTTTTTGTATTGATCCAGGTCCTTTAAATGTCAGAGAATTACCGGATTCTTTGAATGACTGGCTGCAGCTGAATAGTGTTGGAGAAGGCTCGTCGGAAGATAATTTATTCTTCACTCTCACAAAATTTGATACGCATTTTCCAGATGCTGCGGGAAATCAGGCAGATGAAATACAGAGATTTGAAAACGCTATTGACTCTGGATTAATTCAGCCATTTGCGAATGAAAGCACTTCTTGGCCAATTAATTGGAATGGGGGAAAGTTTAAAAATGTGTTCCCACTTCGAAATCCAAATTATCCACTTCATGGGTACTTTGAGTATGAAGGCGGAGTGGAAGTATCAGCCTCAGAGCGGATGATCTCTCGACTGAATGAGTTAAAGGAGGGTTTTTTAAACAGCCCTTTGGTTAGAGACCATATTTTTCAGGCTGAGAATAAATGGCTTGATTTAGTAGCCGTAAATGGAGGCGGAGCGGAGTTCCTCTCCGAGTCAATTGAAAAGTTAGATTTAAATTCACTAAAAGAGCAAAATTTGCAATTCCAGTTAAAAACAATTGCGGGTAGCGTTTGCGACGTTCTCTCCATGTTCGTTCATACAGAAGATGGTAGCGAGCGCTTGTCGCTTGAGAAACAAAAGTTTAGCGAGCTGCTTGATCCTATTTTAGCGATAGGACAAAGTGGAAAATTTCCAGCGTTCTTGAAATCTGTAGGCGCCAGTGAAAATTTATTGAAGGCATCGATATCATCGTTCCCCGACGATGATAAGATCGAAACTGTTATTGAGACATCTAATATTTTGACAGGCTGGCGGCCTAGTATTTTGGATGAAGAGGGCAGTGAACCAAGTGTACCCTTAATTGATCAAAAGTCTGATGATCCTATTCGGGAAGTTACCGATAAGATGGTTGGCTCATGGCTTAACTCTCTTGAAAACACTACTTCAGCTACAAAGATAGCGGCAAATCTAAACACCAGTGTTTCAGCGTTTGAATTTTTGCTTTCCCATCTCGCCCACGAAAAACAGATTGATATACTCAGAAATAAAATCGTGCAAAGACTCAAGGGGTGGACGTATGGCTTAACTCGTGACTCTAACGTCGACGCGACTGCTAAGATCGCGAGCGATGAAATCAATGCACACGTTTATTTAAGAGGCGAACTTAGTAAAATTGATACTGTTTCCGGTGATAGTTTTAGCCAATTTGAAATTACGGAACTGGATAATCCAATTCTAAAATGGCAACGTTGGCTAAATGATTTTGGAAAACTTTTAAAATCAAATTGTGAACTGAAGCTGAACGCTAGTTATGATGTCGAACAAAATCGAATTTTGGTCGAAAATATTGAAGAATTGAAGTCAGTATAGAGAGTGAATTATGGCCGGTCGAACACTTATAATCCCGATTTATTATTTGATTTTAATTGCTTGTATTGGTGTAAGTAGCAACTTTTCTTTTAGGGGTTTTTATGAAACCTTCCCTACTGAAATTTACGTAGTAGTGTTCATTCTGGCGCTGGGATTATTCGCTGCTGGATTAATGTTGCAACTTGGTCGAGATCAAAAAAGCTTATCAAAACAGCTATTGGCACTCTTGATTTTCGTGATCTTCGCTACTTTCAGCACTTCAAGCAACATGAATTATATTTATACCAAAATGAAATGGGAAGATGTTCGCAAAGAAGCTTTCAGGGAAGAATATCAAAAATACATAAAAACGCTCGAAATAATCGAGAAAGATTTGATCGATCAAGTTGTATCAGATCAAGAATACTTCGAAAAAATCGCGACAGGTTATTACACACTTATTGATTCAGAAATAAGTAAATTAAAGACAGATATTGTAACATCAGAATACTATCAGAGCCAAAGAGCTATTGTTGATAAATTACAGTTTGAATTAGCTCAAATGCGAATACAGGCGTTGGACCCCGGTGCTCCAGGCTGCGGCACGAAATGTCGGGCGCACATGGCAACAATTGATGAACTTATTCCAACCACAGAAACGACCATTACCAGTAGTAAAAAAACAGATTCTATAAAGAAATTTTGGTTGAATTATCATGACAAAAAAATGAGAGCGTTCTGCGGAGCCACATTTACCAATTATCACAGCCTAAGATCTTTAATTGAACAACCTCCAGGTTCTGATTTCTGCGTGAATGATAGTAGTGAATACATCAAGCAATACCCACCAAATCAGTTGGAAGTTATGAGAACACGCATACAACGGTCACAAAATTATGATGAAAACGCGCTGCTGAAGTACATTTCTTCTATCAGCAATGAAGCCTCAAGACTCGAAGCAATAAAAGCGCAAAT
>Ga0181566_10005226_pt1 | contig 10470 bp, 8 predicted proteins | sample 101ome_15_FD_133762 | JGI IMG/M metagenome (GOLD analysis project Ga0181566, IMG submission 133762) | Coastal salt marsh microbial communities from the Groves Creek Marsh, Skidaway Island, Georgia - 101402AT metaG (megahit assembly) | ecosystem: Environmental > Aquatic > Marine > Intertidal zone... | reverse complement strand
TATACCGCGAGCCACTAGCTCTTTACCGGTGCCTGACTCACCCCAAACCAGAACGGTTGCATGAGTGTTCGCCACTTGAGCGATCTGCTTACGAAGATCTTCCATGATCTCGGAAGAGCCAATCAGCATCGTACGCAACTGATCCACCGACATCGTTTCCTCTCTTTCTTATCGTTATTCTATTAAAGTGCCAAAGGGTTAAGTCGAGTTTTTGACGAAATGATGTCCGAATCGGAAATCAGATTCATCGAATTTGAGAAATGTTAGACCACCATCTAACGAAATGCCAAATTAATGACACTTTTCCATGAGGTCAAGTAAAAAAGATGTAAGGATTGTCTGAATTAGAGTTAAATCATTGTTCTAAAAGAGAAACTTTTTTTTTGCAGCGCAAAACCAACTCTTTTACTCAAGAATTAAGTGATTGATTAAGATAAACATCACCTTGAAACCACCTATCTCACTACCGCTTTTTCTTAATTTTTAGGTACGAAACTTAGGTTATTTCTATTTAACCGACTCCTTATCGACATCTAGGAAAAGAAATCCCTCGAATCCTACAAAACCAAAAAGTTTATCTCTCTTGCCTAGTCCCACTCATTTCTCGAAATCATCAGTCCTTATTGGTCGTGATATTTTGGATTAAAAAACGGGCTATTGATTTGTTGGCGGCAATCCAGAGGGTAGATGAATTAATGCGCCATTTTCAGTCTGAATGACCAAGCCTTCTGGCGTTAAATAAGCACCATTCTCCAGCTTTTTATGGAGCCCTTTTGAAGTCAGATATTCACCTTCATTCACCTCAACGGCCATGGCTTCAGGAATATCCTTCGGTGACACCACTTCAGGTATCACCACACTAGTCGCAGGCGGATTCGGCCAAGTAACCGATGGATGACCACCATTCACACCCGAATTAATGGCCTCAATATGTTTCGGATGAGAACTAACACTATCTTGTGAGCCAAACTGTGAACTGATCTGCCAAGCAGCAACTGGTGACACACAAACCGCTGCAGCACCGATTAATTGTCGAAATGATTTTTTGCCGAAGTACTCAAAAAAAGGCATGACTAAACTATAACTTAGCCTGCCAGTATACAGCTGTATCAGCCGCGAAGATCAACCGGAATCTGACCCCATGCATCATCAATTTCTGCCAATAATTTACGGACTGCACGTACCGCGTCAGCATCTGTAGTTCGGTGTGCACGGACTATCTCTCGGACCATATAGTCATACAACTGAAAAAGGTTCTCGGCTAATTCACCTTGTCCCATATCGAGCGAGTCGCGCAAACCATTAATAATACCGGTGGAGCGAGAAACCTCTTTTGCGCACTCTTCAAACTTTTTATTTTCAATGAGAACCGCAACTAGCGCTAAGGACTTAAGCGCGCCTGCAAATAACATCTTGGTCAAATCATAAGGGCTCGCAAACTGAGCCTTAGCCTCAGTATCTACGACGTTATAGTTATGAAGTGCTCTCTTTGAAGTCAACATGTTAAGAACTCACCAGGTTGATTAAGAAGTGTTTATTTGTATTGTTCATACCCTTTTATCGACTCGAGATTGAAATAATGTAGCTTGGATTAATCTTTTTTTAACCCAAAACCACCGATTTTTTATCGAGACTGCTCTAAAGATACTTTATTCAATTAATTGCTGAATTAATTATTTCGAACTTAATTTTTAGGCCTTTAAGCAGATTTCTTTTCATCTAAACAAATTTCAGTATGCTCAAGAACCCCTAAACTGAATACGTGCGATCAATAAACACCGCCTTGTTGTGTTGTCGCTGAAGTAAAAAGATATGCAAAAAATTCAAACCGCTCTTTAGGCACATCATCGTTATGCAATACTGGCTCTATCAGACATATTAGTTTTTACTTTGCCATGGCTGCTCAAATTCATATCATTAGATAAGTCACCTATAACTCCTTTCAAGAAGAAGCTTGAAGACTTAGCACCATGTAGCATTGCCTTGTATAACAATACATAAAGACCTAAAAGACCTTGATCCTGACTAGTGTATTTAAACTTTTCAATTCTTGCTAAGGCTGTATTTACCTGTCCATCCGAGAAGGCTTCGATTAACATTTTTGCACTTGCATCAAGTTTCTTTAACTTTAAATTAAACTTATCTATTCGTTTAAATTTCCGGTTTATATCTTGCTGATCATTAAGATACATAATTAATTCTGAAAGTAACTTTTGCATTTTAGTGATCGATACTCGCAATAATTTCAATGCCTTGATCAACGATTCATCAACTACTTCTGTGTGTGACGTATTATGGTTACAGGGGTTACTTTCTATGTACTGTATCTGCGGCAGCGTATCGCAAACCTCTTTGAATGGCACATTAAAGCAACCATCAATATTTGCCCCACCTTCTGTACAATTAAATACAAGTGTTTTCTTATCAGAAACTATGTATTTCTCAAACCATTTTTTGTATGTGACCAAATTCCTTTCGCTTAATACCTCATCACCAAAATAGCCTTTAACCTTTAATGCTGAAGACAGCTTTTTATCTAATGTAGTTTTGTCGTATTGATGTCCGTGGAATTTCGAATGATCCTTTCCATCCGTCAATGCCATATCCATTCCAATAAAAATAATAATCTCAGCTTTAAGCATCCTAGCAAGTGAGTACGCAGAATTAGATACCGATCCTCCTGACGGGATCGCTTTAATATCAATTCCTAAATAACTAAAAAGGTCTCTTTGCTGGGGAGTATGTGTAGATAAAAATAAATTTTTATATTTTTTATCTAGGACTTCAGAATTACATCCAATGTCAGCAGCGATAATCGAATCAATGTTCTCATCCCAAAGACAAACATTTTTTACATCAGTTATCAAAATAATATCAGGAACAATGCCCGTGTTTTGTAACGCTGGATAAACAGAGCCCGGCACAATTATTCTAAACTTGTTTCTAAATACTTTTAAAAGGTGTAATTGCTTGTCTAAAGAGGGACCACCTCCAATGATCAATACAGGCCTACAATCATCAGCATCAAACAGGCTTTCGAAACCAATACTTTTTTGAACCAAATGTAAATTGGTAAATGCATTTTCGAGAAAAACTCTAGACTTAAAAGCTGAGGTATTTCGAGAAATAACCGTGTTATTGAAATTCTCTGATACGCCTCTATAAAAATCCAATGTAAGTTTATTTGAAATTCCATTATTTTCATCTATTAACAATGGTTGCCATGTGTCAAATGCTGTAATTTTTACCTCTTGTACAACCAGCTCAATCAATTTACCAATTGATGTTGCACTTAAAACTGTATAGCAGCCATTTGACTTGACCGAGTCCATTTCATTATCGCTTAATAGCGCTACCACAACATGCGAATTCAAAGGGACATCAGAGAGATCGTCTTCTATTAACGAATGTTTTATTTGATCAGAAAAATATATGTAAAGACAATTTTCATCACAAAGTAATTTTTTATTCTTCATATATTGATCACTTCTTTGATGTGTATGGGAGATTAGAAAGCTGCCCGTCTAGATACTCTTTCAATGTATTCATCTCAGAAATTATTCTATTCATTGCGCTGAACTTTTTTGTATAACGATCAGTTAAACCTTCCTCTAAAAATTTAAGAGTATCTGTTTCTTCTATTAAATCATTCGCTACATTACTATTAGAAATCTCTCTTTCAAACATAACACCCTTGTATTTCAAATAGTCATTTAACCTTTTGCGCACGTTCCCTGCTAAACCAGAATCATTACTTCCGTATAAAGACTCTCCGTTAGTGTCAGCGGTAAATAAAGACTGTATGCCTTCATAATTATTGGAAAGACTTTCGGATAAAATATTTTCATCGATTTGAAACACGCCAAATCTATCAATCGCAATACCAATGTCAGACAGTCGTTTTACATCATCTCCAGAAACAGATGACTCAGCGAGCAGAACATCCTTAATGGCCGAATGTATTTCTTTGACTAAAGAATCACCATACAGCTCACCCTGCGCATTACCATTTGCTTCTACGGCTTTTAATTCGTTTACTTTTGAAAAAAAAGCATTAAATCCAGCAACTAAAGTCTTTATCTTTTCTTTTTGCTGTACGATATCCTGTTGAATAGTAATTGAAAAAAGGTCAGTTGATATTGAGTCTAAATTTAACTGAACCCCCTCAATCAGATCTTGCACATTATTCGTAGAGCGCGTGATTTCAATACCGTTATATTGAATAACGGCATCTTGGCCAACTTTAGTTTGATTTGTTCCGATACCAAATAAATCAGACGAAATAATAATTTCGTTCTCATATCCGGACTCATCGGATTCCATGAATAATCTATATACCCCAGATGAAGTCTCAATAATTTTTGCATTAACACCTCCATCTAAGTCATTAATTGCATTAGTCAGGTTTTCTAATGTGACCTCATTTGCATTTAGCGTTATTGTTTGGAGCTGTCCACTAGATAGCTTAAAAGAAAACGATCCTGGATTTCCGTTATTAAGATCTTGGTCATAATTAGCAAATTCATTGCTAACGAATAAGCTATTTTGGGCTAGCTGATCAATTTCTAAATTGTGTACGCCGGGTAAAGCTGAACCATCAGTAAACTTTGCTGAAACAGAGCTATCATCAGATTGTGATATTGACAACGCACTGAATTCTCTAGCGTCATCATATGTACTTGCTAAGTCAAACAATGTTTGCATCGCTGACTTAAGTTGTGCTGTACCAGAAATTTTTAGCTCTAAATCAGTCGCTCGCCTATCTATAGATGTTTGTTTGGGAGCAATGTCAGCTTTCACCATGGCTTCAACCATTGCAACTGTGTCTAGCTTTGACCCCACTCCAAACTCATTAAGAAAATCAATTGCCACTATTTCAAACCCAAATTAAGTAAATCTCTTATGTAAAAAGCAAATAACATGCCACTTCATAACCTATTGAAATATATATATATATATAATTTCATTATTTAATCTACCGGCATTTTTTTGCCGCAAAAAAAAGACCCTCTAGCCAGTGCCAAAGGGTCAAGTCTATGGTTAGTTATGAGATCTCATTTCAAAGATCTACGTTTTATTATCAAATAGCATACCCATTACATACTCCAAATTTTGAGCAAATTTAATAAGCTCTTCACTTGGTAACTGCCTAATAATTTCACCAGATTGCTTACTCGCAACTTTCACAATATCTTTTCCAGAAATACTATCAACCTGAAAAAGAACATTCCTTTTGGAAGCCGCGTTGGATTGATTTATTCGATCCACAGCCGCCTGCAATTGTTCATGAGAAATTAGTGACTTTTCATTTAATTGAAAATTAGGTTCAATCAAATTCACTTTTTCACTCTGGTTATTACTTGGCGCATCTTTTATCAAAGGCTCAGTTTTTAACTGAAAGCTACCCATACTTGGAGTTGTTAATGTATTAACAATATCATTCATACAATAACTCCAGGGTTAACCATTACTTCAATAATGACAATACCGTTGATGTCGAAGCATTTGCTTGAGCTAACATTGCTGCTCCAGCTTGCTGAAGCACTTGAGTACGTGCCAAGTTTGCTGACTCAGCGGCATAGTCTGCATCCATAATACGAGAACGTGCCGCAGATTGGTTTTCAATCCGTGACTCAAGATTCGCCGACGAATATGCCAATCGATTAGCCTTAGAGCCAAGATCGCCTCGATAAGCATCTACCGTAGTAATAGCAGTATCTATGGCAGCCAAAGACGAGGTTGCACTTGCAGCCAAATCAACACCTGCATCAGCTGCATCAACATTCAGCGCAGTCGCAGTCATTGTTTGAGTTGTGAGTGTCATGGTGTCAGTAGATTCAAATCCAACCTGGAAGGTTAGCGTGTTTGACGCACCAATGACGTCAATACCATTGAAGTACGTGCTACCAGCAATTCGCGTAATCTCAGATTGCAATGCGGCAAATTCAAGATCCATATTGTCACGATCGCCAGCACCATAAGTGCCATTGACTGCTTGAACAGCCAATTCACGCATTCTCACAAGCATGGAAGTGACCTGATCTAATGCGCCCTCAGCCAAATTAACCAATGAAATGGCATCATTAGCATTTCTATTTGCTTGACCAAGACTTGTGATACGCGCATTTAGTGAATTAGAAACACCAAGACCGGCAGAATCATCAGCCGCACTATTAATTCGCTTTCCAGATGCCAAACGCTCCATGGATTGTGACATATCATTACTCGATACATTCATGTGACGTTGTGCAGCCAGAGATGCTAGGTTCGTATTGATAACGAGTGCCATAAGTTTCTCCTTATTGCTTTTTTAAAATAAAGCTCAGTGTGAAATCACTTACTCGCATCAAAATACCCTGACACCAGACCTGAGCTGACTTACCCATTTAGAGGGTTTAATGGCCTTAACGACCAAATCTTTATTAAGCGTTATCTATTATTATTTTTTAACGCTTTTTTTAAATTACTTAAGTAATGACAATACGTTTTGTGTTGAAGCATTAGCTTGAGCAAGCATTGCAGTACCAGCCTGTTGAAGCACTTGGGTGCGAGCTAAACTCGCGGACTCAACTGCATAGTCAGCGTCCAAAATACGAGAACGTGCTGCAGATTGGTTTTCAATCCGTGACTCAAGATTCGCCGACGAATATGCCAATCGATTTGCTTTAGCGCCTAGATCTCCTCGATAGGTATCAACTGTAGTGATAGCAGTATCAATGGCAGTCAAAGAAGTAGTTGCACTTGCAGCCGAATCAACACCGTCATCAGCAACACCCAACGCAGTCGCAGTCATTGTTTGAGTTGTGAGTGTCATGGTGTCAGTAGATTCAAAGCCAACCTGGAAGGTTAGCGTGTTTGACGCACCAATGACGTCGATACCATTGAAGTACGTACTACCAGCAATTCGGGTAATCTCAGATTGCAATGCGGCAAATTCAAGATCCATATTGTCACGATCGCCAGCACCATAAGTGCCATTGACTGCTTGAACAGCCAATTCACGCATTCTCACAAGCATAGAAGTGACTTGCTCTAACGCCCCTTCAGCCAAATTAATCAATGAAATGGCATCATTAGCATTTCTATTTGCTTGACTAAGGCTTGTGATTCGCGAATCAAGAGAGTGCGAAATTGAAAGACCCGCCGAATCATCAGCTGCTGAGTTAATTCGGCGACCTGAAGCTAAACGCTCCATAGCGGTTTCCATTTCAGCGCGAGAGTTATTCAGGTGTCGCTGAGCCGCTAAAGAGGCCATATTTGTGTTAATTACCATAGACATAACTGATCTCCTATTCGATCAAAATTTCAGTAGTTAGGAGAACTAGCGCTATTGCTAGTAAGTTCCTTACGTCATGTATCGGCAATATATTTTGAAACTGTAGCTTTAGAAGATTTTACCTTTTAGAAACAATAGGTTATAGCCACATTAACTGAACCCTTTAATCTGGATGATTAAAGAATGGAAAAGAAAAACGTCTATTTAATGTAATTAAATAAAGTTAAATTTGCTATTTGCGCAAAACTTGCTTGACCAGCCTCTAGTGCGATCGATTGATTTTTAAGGTCGGTAACAGCTTTTACATAGTCAAGGTCATGTATAGAAGAAATAGCCATTTCAAGAGTTGTGGTTCTGTCTTCTAGTACATTAACTTGATTCTCTACAACATTCATTTTAGAACCGACTTGAGCCAACTTTATATTTACATGGGTTAAAGATAGATTAACATCGTCAATCGATTTTTGAATTGCATCTTGATCATTATTTTCAAGGCCATTAATAGCACTCTTAAGCAGCGAAAAAATATCCGTCTTATTGCCATCTGAGTCTTTGAAACTAGAGAAAAGTGCAGAGCCCGGCATACCTATCTCAATGCCATAGCCTTGATCAATATTTATACGTTGAGATTCATCATCCCCCGCATACATGCCGTCAAATCCAAATACCAATGGGTCTAACGAAGAACTGAATGGCGGGGTACCTTGTTTATATCCAGAAAAAAGATAACTACCATCTAAATCCTTTTGATTACCAATGGCTATAGCTGAATCGTAAATAGATCTTAGTTCAATAGCTAAGGTAGCTCTCAACTCACTACCCAGAGTCCCATTTGCACCTTGTAAAACAAGCTCCTTACAACGAATTAATTCATCATTTAAAGATACAATCGCCGTCTCTTGAAAATTCAGTTTATCCTTAACTCGACCCAGATTCTTTAAATACTGTTCAGATTGATTAACGGTTGATTCCAAACGATCAAGTGCAGCAACCGCATCTGGTCCATCCGAAGGGCGTAAATAATTTTTTCCGGAAGAAATTTTTTCTTGGGTAATAGCTAACCTTGATTGCTGCGCAACAAGCTGGCTAGAAATCCTATCAAAGATGGTACTGTTAGTTACTCTAATCACAATCCATTACCTTACGTTAACAATCCAATCAAATAGCTTGTTTGCTGCTTGAATGACCTGCGCACTTGCTTGATAAGCCTGCTGAAAGCGCAATAAGTCTGCCGCCTCTTCGTCAAGGGCTACTGCAGAGACTGAATCTCGAGCTTGCTTAGCTTCGTCTGTTAGTACTTGTTGTGCATCTCTCGCGATGGAGGACTGAACAACAACAGAGCCCAAGTCATTAATGACATCAGCATACACTTCAGAAAAATTGCCGCGACCTTCAAACACTGCCCTATCCGCTTGCAATTCAACTAACGCTAATATGTTGCGGTTATCTCCTCTAGGGGATGTGTTTTTTGATACTGTAAACTTATCGCCAAGTACTGGAGCATTGTTTAGAACGGCTACCCAGCCATTGATTGACACTTCATCACCCGACTGATAATCCCGTGTTGCTAACACGGTATTCGTGTCAACATCTGTCAAGGTGTAGGTCGTCGCACTTGTAAAATTAATCTCTACTTCACTTTCACGTTGCGTCTTGGTTAGTGTTGTGTCTTCCTCAAACCAATTGCCTGACATCGTTGATGAACCACCATTGATTAAGACAATAAGGTCTTCGCCAATCTGACCATCAATATTTAAGGTAGTTACACCACCATTAGTTGAAAATGAAATAGCATCACGATAACTAGCCGCACCTGTTTGATTAAGGTAAGTCGCATCATACGATGCTGGGCCAGCATTAAATCCATTTGAGGTTAAAACAAGACCACTATTCCCAGCCGTACCAAAAATATGGCGACCATCTCGAGTATAGATTTCTACATTTCCATCAAACTGTAACGTCAAATCTTTAGTCGAATGTCCTTCAATAATAAATCCAGAGTTCACGGAGACCGATTGGCCCGATCCATTTGAATTTCCTGATCCAAGAACATCATCTATTGACTGCTCACCTCTTTGTAAGCTTGATTCGACTGAAGACCAATTGGTTAATTTTAATTGTGCCGTACTAGCATGCTGATCAACCATTAATGGCGCGCCTGTCGCTACACTATCGCCATCGGATATTAATAACTGCAATTGTCCAGATGCGCGCGCAGAATCATCAGCCAGTCCAAACATACTGCGACCTTGATTACCAACTGCATCCAATCCACTCTGCTGAACCTCGTTAACGGAGTTCATGAAAGCGATCGCCATCGCATCAATTTCATCCCTTGCCTTTTTAAGTGCAGCATTCCTGAACGTCTCAATACCTGCGATTTTCCCACCCTCTACCGCAGAGATAATTTTAGGACTACCGTATGGATCAAGTGTATATACCAGACGCTCTGGATTATTATCGATACGCGAGACGGCTAACTCATAAGATTTTTCTTCTTTTACAATCTGAAAACTACTTGAAGAGTCACCAAGTGATACGTTAACTCGACCGCTCTTTGTTTCCTCAACGGAAATTTTGGCTAACTCTGACATGTCCTGAAGCAATTTATCTCGCTGATCCATCAATCCATTTGCCTGGAGATCAGCATCACTTTTGCCAAGCATTAACTCATTTACACGCGCCAACTGCTTAGCTAATGAATTCAACTCATCAGCGCGTACTCTGGATTCAACAAATGAGTCATCGTCTAGCCGATCGAACTGCATTGATAATGATTTAAAGCGTTCTTTTACAGCCAGAGCTTCATTAAGTAAATTTTCACGTGCACTTGTAGATGATGGCGAAACACTCAGGTCTTGAGCTGCAGCAAAAAATTTATCGATAGCCGATGACATAGACATATTTGTGTCACCCAAAATATCTTCAAGCTTTCTAGCATAAGTAAGCAATGTATCTTGTTGCTCAAGTGAAGAGGTGCTATTACGAAATGAGCTAGTTGCATAAGCATCATAAGCACGGCGTACTGCATCGGTAAGAACACCTGTTCCCATGTTAACTGGGCCTTCGGTTGGACCAATCGCTTGTTGGGTTTCGTGTGTTTGTCGTGAATAGCCTTCCGTGTCCACATTAGCAATATTATTACCGGTCGTCGCTAAAGAGCGTCGGTAAATATTAATACCTGAGGTGCCTAT
>Ga0181566_10005213_pt1 | contig 10480 bp, 9 predicted proteins | sample 101ome_15_FD_133762 | JGI IMG/M metagenome (GOLD analysis project Ga0181566, IMG submission 133762) | Coastal salt marsh microbial communities from the Groves Creek Marsh, Skidaway Island, Georgia - 101402AT metaG (megahit assembly) | ecosystem: Environmental > Aquatic > Marine > Intertidal zone... | reverse complement strand
TCTCAGGCACAGTATACGCTCAATGGCCAAGCGCTCCATTTGAAACCAAAGCTTTTGACGAAGCATTTAGTCTGGTCACAGAAGGCGCACCTGTCAACGAAGGCCATGTAACTATCGACGCACCACAAATCGCTGATAATGGTGCTTCTGTCCCTATTGTTATTTCTACGGATCTAGAAGCTGCGGAGTCAATTAGCGTTTTTGTCGAAAAGAACCCACGTCCATTCATTACCACTTTTTATCTCAATGACAAACTTGCTTCTTCAGTATCCCTACGCGTAAAAATGCGAGAAACATCCGACCTAATCGCGGTGGTTAAATCTCCTGAAGGTCATTACATGGCAAGGCAAAACGTTAAAGTTACTGCGGGTGGTTGCGGTTAACACCAGAAACAAATACAAGAAGTAAGGACAAAAAATGAGTAAGAAAGTAAAAATCCGTGCAACACTGAAAGATGGAGTAACAACTGTTAAGGCTATTATGACTCACCCAATGGAGACAGGTTCTCGTAAAAATAAAGAAACTGGAGAGTTGATACCTGCCCATTTCATCAAAGAAGTCCAAGTGACCCTCAATGGTGAAGTGGTAATGCATACCCATTGGGGCACTGGCATATCTAAGAACCCATACCTTTCATTTCAAATCAAAGGGGGAGCTGCGGGTGATAGCGTAGTACTCACATGGACAGATAACCTTGGTGAAACTGGAACGGGTGAAGCTAAAATCAAAGCGAAATAGCTGAGAAATAGCTTAATAAAAGTTTTAACTCACACAGAATCACAGTTTTACACTCCCCGACGGTGCAATATTCTCATCCTCTGAAAATATTGCACCACCAGGTTAAACTGCAACACTTTTTTTCATCAAGATATTCCTGATTCTACACATCACCTTATATTTCATTGCGGACTGTCATGGTCATAGCGAACCCCGCACTAGCGCTCATCCCAAAACAATAAACAACCGCCTAATTCGTCACTTTGTTGTTCAAACAAGACCATGACTCTGATATGATAATGTTACTTTATAACATATCATATATACCTAATATTAATCACATAGCATCTATGTAATCAGCCCAATCCAAAGACTAGTTGTCATTCATTAGGCTTATTTTTGTGTCCATGGAGATTTAAGCAATGCATATCAGCATATATACCCTTACCACAGTCGCGTTACTGAGCGTGCAAATGAGTCTGGCGGAGTCGAAACTCGATCCACTGATCATCGAGTCCAATATATTCAATAACCACTCCAATAGCAGTTACTCCACCCCAGTGAAAGTGTTGAATCGCGAGGATATTGAAAAGAAAAATACGACGACTCTAGGAGAAGCCATTAATTATGAACCGGGAATCAGTTCCAGTTATTTTGCCCCAGGCACAAGTCGAACCATCATTCGTGGTCAAAATAATCACCGCATATTACTGATGGAAAACGGCGCAGATATAGCGGATGTTTCCGATATTAGCGCCGACCATACGGTATCTATTGAAACCATCAATGCTGATCGTATAGAAATACTGCGTGGCCCTGCCACACTTCGTTATGGACCTGGTGCTGTCGGAGGGGTAATTAATGTCATTAACCATCGTATACCCCAAACCCTCCATGAGCAGCCTCTCAATCTGAACGTACAACTCGATCACGCCACCGTTTCAAATGCAGAAACTGCGGCTGCTGAAATAAATGGCAGTATTGATAATTTCAGTTGGCATTTTGATGCCATGACCAGAAACAGCGATGATTATGATATCAAAGGGTATGCGGATGAAGATGAGCGGGAAGATAAAGGTAAGTTGGTAAATAGTGATGTCGATACTGACAACTATGCCATAGGTGGAAGCTTCATCAATGAGAATTATCTTTTCGGGCTCTCTTTCAGCAAGTTAGACTCTGATTATGGTCTACCAGGGGGGCATGGACATCATGATGGTGGAGGTGAGGAAGCTGGCGTAAGAGTTGATTTAAAACAGAATCGTTATGATACTCACCTTGAGTGGTTTCAACCTTTTGCGAATATTGAATCAATCTTATTGCGCTCAACATATAATGACTACAAGCATAACGAATTAGAAGGAGATGCCAGAATAATAGCTACGACTTTTAATAATGAATCACGGGACACACGACTAGAGTTTGTTCAACATTTTAATGAACAACAACATAATGCTTTTGGATTACATTATATCGATAGAGAGTTTTCATCGTTAGGAGAAGAAGCTTTTATTCAACCAGTGGATGAAGATCGCATCGGCATATTTGCCATCACTAAAAATACTTTCAGTCAATGGGACATTGAATTAGGCGCGCGCTACGATCATACCGACTATGATGCAGAAACCGCTCATGATAAAGATTTTTCCACGGCGTCAATATCTATTGGATTGATTAACTATGTGAATGAAGATACTGAGATAAGTTTTAGCGCAGGATTGTCTGAGAGAGCTCCACATAATGCCGCACTTTATGCTGAGGGCGCTCATCTCGCAACTGCCACTTATGAAACAGGAAATATTGATCTAGATCATGAAACCTCCTATCACTTTGATATCGGGATTCATCGCCAGATACACCTTTTTGATTGGCAACTTAATGCTTTCTATAACTACATAGACAAATATATTTATCTCGCCAACACAGACCAAGACAATGACGGTATTGCAGACCTTGTAGATGAAAATGGTGTACTTGCAGTAGATGGAGAATTAACAAATGGCCTATACAGTAATCATGACGCCTACTTCTATGGCTTTGAAGGACAATTGAATGCCAATCTATACTCAACTACAACCACTCAATATGACGCACGCCTATTTGCTGATTATGTTCGAGCAAAGTTTGATGATAGACTCGGCAACGTACCGCGCATTTCACCTGCAAGGCTGGGGGTAACATTAAGCGCACAATATGATCAGTGGAATGCTGAAATCGATAACATCTTCGTTAGCAAACAGACGAAAACAGCGCGTCTGGAAACCAACACAGATAGCTACTTTATGATGAATGCTAGATTATCTAGAACTTTGCGATTAGATAATACTGATGTGAAGTTTTTCATTCATGCCGAAAATCTATTAGATGATGATGCTCGTCAACATACATCCCTACAAAAGGATACCGTACCCCTTCCTGGACGCAACATTAATCTTGGCATCTCTTTTAGGTATTAATCACGCAACTGCTAATTTCACAGGCAAGCTGATTCGGGCTTGCCTGCATACGATTGACTATTAAAACAGTTAATTTTACTTACCACTAAAATACTCAAACAACATAGCCCATAAAAGGCAATATACAGCCATATCTTTTGAGTTGGCCAACGGATTTTAAATCATCGGAATAATAAACTTGTCTACTTATATCTAGGTCTGGGCGGTCCATGTTAGAGACCAAATTTATGTGCACTTGTTTGCCACCACATTTAACACACTTTAATTTAGCCCGATAATCGACTATCGATAGCTGATTTCCAAATCGAAGCATAATTTGGGGGATATTCAGAGGAAATCCCATATGCTGACATTGTGCACAAACTGGAAATAAGCGCTCCAACAAATCCAGCTCTATAAATCGATTAATTATTTTCATAGTGGTTTATTTTCTAATGCATAAATATATTTGTCGAGTATCTTTTTAACTCCAATAAATTACACATAACTTCATTGCATCAATGAGTTACGTTATATTATTCTTGGTCTTATCATAATCAATACCTCAACTTCCTCTTCACTTGAGGCTTTATTCAATAAAAAATTGATCACTGGTAATCTTGAGCGACTAGGCTTTACCTTCTTTTTAAGTAAACCATCGAGCACTAAATAATCTCCGTCCGCCACAATAGCCTTTTGAAGTTGGGAACACTTAAGCGATGAAAGGTAGGAAAAAGAGCTGCGCTGGTAGGTCTTAGAAACATTTCCGTCACAAGCCGGAAAAAATTTAATTTTATTAGACAAATCAGGTTTTATTAGACAGTCGAGAAAAAAGAGAAAAAATGACCGTTTGCAAGATATTGATATGAATAAAAATATGGTGGGCCGTGGGCGGCTCGAACGCCCGACAAATTGGTTAAAAGCCAACTGCTCTACCAGCTGAGCTAACGGCCCATATTTATGTTGATTTTGATGATTACCCAACAGATGTTCAGAGTAGCGATCCTGATCATATTGGTGCGTCGGGTATTATACTGATTAGCGAGGACTTGCACAGTCCCCGCCACCAAAAACCTGAGGTTTTATTCCGCTTTTTTGAACGGATTGAGTATTTCTGCAGCACTACTCGTGACAGCTTTCACAAAAGGTTCTTCATCCATCATCTGATATTGCACTTTCATGGTTAATGCACTACCGAAGAATATCATGGCAAGGGTGATGAAAGAGCCCATGGCTAGAGTGGATAAGCCACTAACCCCTTGCCCGATCGTGCAACCAAATGAAATAACCCCTCCAAAACCCATCAACACCGCACCAATCATCTGTGCCTGCATTTCACTCTTACTATTGAAGGTCTCTATACGGAAGTTCCCTGTGCTTATAGCGTAAGCAAATGACCCCAAAATCATGCCAAATGTCACAGCGATACCAAAGTTGATCTCAGCCCCTGTGAAAGTCATCAAATAGCTGACCGTGTTGCCCGTTGGGCCGACAAATGTGAGTCCCTGTGGTGCAACAGGGTCAAAGTCATCATAACCAACCACACCGGTTATGTACCAGGCTGCAACGACACTGGATCCAATAACAACACCGGCTAAAATATTATCAAAACTAGTTCTAAATTCTTCTTGCTTGAGTGCGTAAAGCATCAAACCCAGACCCACTAATAGAGCCATAGCTAACTGTAGGCTGTATCCATGTTGTATCCCAAACGCTGCACTGACCAGCTGTGCTAGGCTTTGTGTTTCCATCCCCATGTCAGCAAGGTTGACGTTACCCTGCTCGATCACCTCAATACGAACAACAGCAAGCAGACCACGCATAGTCATGTATGCGGTGATACCCATAATAATAACTACGACGACTGACTTAAGATTACCACCACCGACTCGCACTAAGTTTCTTTGACCGCATCCGGCACCAAGCGTCATCCCGATACCAAATAAAAAACCTCCTAAAATATATCCAACGAGCGCGAAATTTGTTGATAAATACATAGTGTCATTTAGAGCCACCATATCTTGCAACAATAAGTATTGAGCACCTAAAATTGCTACACCTGCAGCAAAGAACCAGGCACCTAATCGACCTTTAGAGCCAATATTAACTAAATCACTGACAGCTCCCATGGTGCAAAAATTAGTCTTGGCAGCGACAAACCCGAAGATGATAGCTAGGAAAAAACCCAACAAAGAAATGTATTGAATATTTGATAGATCAGACATAGGAATTTATTCGTTTAATGCGGAGCATGAATTATAACAGCGATGATGAAGTTTAGAAGTGTTTGCAACACAATCTTTAAAATTGACGTCCCTGTCAATGCGATCATCCTTAAACCTAAACCAAACTACATCTAACATTGCAAAAAGTTCAGCTCGACTTTCCACGATTTTGGGAAATTTGCATTCCTTGCACTGCCGCTAATATAGACGGCGATTCCATTAGTTATAATATTAGCATATTATTCTACACTAATGTAGCTTTTTATCAATTTATTGATTAATGTACAAGGTAGGATCTTCAATACCGGCTCGAACAAAGCCTTCAGCACGTAATCGACAAGAATCACATCGACCACAGGCAAAGCCCTCATCCGTGGCCTGATAGCAGGAAACAGTCAATGCGTAATCCACTCCCAACCGTGCACCAAGTTGGATTATCTGTGCCTTTGAGAGACTGATTAAAGGCGTATGTATTTTAACCCCCCTTCCTTCAACACCAGCTTGTGTTGCCAGATTTGCCATAGCTTGATAAGCCTCAATAAACTCTGCACGACAATCGGGATAACCCGAGTAATCAACGGCATTAACTCCAATGAATATATTGTGTGCTTGTATTACTTCTGCCCATCCTAGCGCGATGGATAAGAAAATAGTGTTCCTAGCAGGAACATAAGTCACTGGGATGTCATTAGTTGGATCTGTCGGTACGTCAATTTCAGGATTGGTTAATGCGGAAGTATTGAAGAGACTCAAATCAAGATCAAATATCTTATGCGTATCAATCGGGTAGCATTCGGCTATTTTCTGAGCAGCTTGCAATTCGGCACTATGACGTTGCCCATAGCGAAAACTCAGTGCCGAGCATTTGTATCCTTGTTGATGAGCTATAGCGAGAAGTGTAGATGAATCTAGTCCTCCAGATAATAACACCACCGCTCTTTTAGTAGACATGGTCATTTCCCAATTTGATTACCCCATAAAATCTTATGTAATTGAATTTGGAAGCGGACATTGAGCTGATCATCAAGAATCCACTGGGCAAGTTGAGCGGCCACTAACTGATCATTACTCGGCGAAAATAGCACCTCACATAATTTGTCCAAATGATGTTGAGTAACACATTGACGACTCCATACATAATCATCCCGATTACATATAACAAACTTTATCTGATCAGTGAGTTTTATGTGCTTGAGATTTGACCATAGATTTTTACTCTCTTCACCTGACTCAGGAGTCTTAAGATCCATGACTTTCACAACCCGCTCATCAACATTTTGGATATCAATTGCGCCACTGGTTTCAAGTGAGACTATGTAACCCTGATCACATAATTCAGTGAGCAGATCATAGCAAGCGGGTTGTGCCAGTGGTTCACCCCCTGTTACCGTGATGTAGCGAGTTTTATATTCAGAGATGTGTGCTTGTATAGCATCAAAAGTCATCCATTCGCCGCCGCTAAAAGCATAGTCTGTATCACAATAATGACAACGAAGAGGACAACCAGTCAGTCGAATAAATACCGTAGGTCGACCACTGGTCAAGGCTTCACCTTGAAGGGAATAAAAAATCTCAGTTATACGTAACTTCTGAACGCGATCAATCTCAGCCATTTTTAATACGTGCCATCATAATTTGTAACTGCTTGTGGAGAATATGCAGCTAGTGGCCTTCTCGATCCATCCGTTCTAGGCGTTGTTGGGCCAAGCCGGCGACTTTTGTATCAGGTAGTTGCGCACGCAGTCGTCCTAACGTTGCACGAGCCTCTGACCACTGCTCCAGTTCATATTGGGTGTAACCAATTTTTAGGCGAGCATCTGGAATTTTACTACTGTCAGGGTAAATATCTAAGACTTTCTGAAATTCCTCTAGGGCAATCTCATAACGTTTAGCTACGTAGTTAGCCTCACCGAGCCAATATTGAGCATTAGCTGAATATTTAGTGTTCGGATAACTTATAAGAAACGTTTGAAATGCCTGAATAGCTTGTTCATGTTGATTTTGCTTTAATAAAATGAAGGCATCTCGATAAGCTGACAAAGCGGCCTTCATATCAACCTCAGGCATCGTCACGCTCTGAGATAAAATTACCTGCTGATCATCCGTCTCACTATTATTACCCTCTGCCGTAGCGGTGAGCTGCACTTGATCTGGCAATGGCGTCTCTGCGGGCGATTGTGAAATCTCGGCCTGAGTTTGAGATTGCTCAACGGCACTCTGTAATGATGCAACTGATGTATCAGGATTATCTATCTGATTATCATTAATAATTCCCTCACCTGAAATAACTTGAGGTGATCGCAATGTGACATTGTCTCCATCAGTCAGTTGTATGATTTTACGATCTATAGCACTAAAGGCCTCTTTCTGCCGATTTTGTATGATGTTTATTTCATAGCGCAATCTCTCATTCTCAGAACGCAAAGACTGTAATTCCTCACGCATTATATTCAGCTCCATTTTGAGCGTTATCAGTGCTTGCTTAGAGGCAACTTGCTGCTGATTCAACTCTATTAGTTGTTCAAGCTCCATGACTTTTTGCTGCAGTGCTTGATGCTCTTCCTTAGTCGCTTTAGGGGCTGCATGGACAAAGGTAGAGATCATCAAAAAAGCAGAAACTATTCCAACATATTTAATCATTAAGCAATTCCCCAAGGGCTAGTAAACGATTTCTACACGACGATTGAGTCTCAAAGATTCATCATCTTCACCATCAACAGCGGGTCTCTCCTCACCAAAGCTGACCACTTCAATTTGCTCTGGTAATGCACCTTCTATAATCATAATCTCCCTCACACTCTTAGCTCGCTCCTCACCTAGAGCAAGATTGTATTCGCGTGTCCCACGCTCATCAGCATGTCCCTCCAAACGAAGTACGCGCTGAGAATTCTCACTTAAATATTTCCCATGTCCTCGCACGATAATAATTGAATCATCTCGAATATTTGAGCTGTCATAGTCAAAATAGATGGTGCGAATAAACAAATCACTGGCTGGATCATCAAGCTCATCAAGGACAATATCAACATTGTCATTTATTCCACTACTTGAGACACCCTCGCCTTCCTCTATACTTACTGAGGTCCCTGTCGTGTTGTCACTGGAACTTGTTGTGTTATCTGTTTGTGGCTTGACTTGCTTTGATCCGCAACCTGCAGCCATCAGCAGTGTAAGCAAGATAACTAATATATATTTCATCTTAAACATAGTAATTTCCTCATATAAATATATTCTGGCCAGCCTATTGAGCGTTTTCATCAGTAAATGTTAATCAAAATATTAATTACCTATACGATCAACACATCATGGTCATATCCTATGCGCTTCCTATTCACTTTCTATTCAGTTCCTATGCACTGGGAGCTTATCTAAACGGTGACCATGTCGGCTCACGCACTTTGCCTTGCTGCGAGCTTAGGCGTTGTTTTACTTTGCCATCTACACTGACGGCTGACAACACAATGTTTTTACCATGACGAGTAGAGTAAATAATCATACTACCATTGGGTGCAAAACTGGGAGCCTCATCCAGCACTCCGTCTGTCAACAAGCGAAACTGGTTACCATTAATGTCTGTGAGTGCAATACGGTAGCCATCACCATTATTATGCACCATAGCCACGCTTTCACCATCAGGAGAAACACTGGCGCCAGCATTGTAACGTCCAGAAAAAGTCATTCTTACCGGCTCACCACCTAGCACTGGTAATTTGTAAATTTGCGGTGAACCAGATCGATTTGAGGTAAATAACAGATATCGTCCATCAGGGGTCCATGCGGGCTCTGTATCTATACCATAGTGTGTGGTGAGTTGACGTAACTTCCTAGTTCTCATGTCCATGATATAGATATCAGGGCTACCCGAAAATGACAATGTTAATGCAAGATAATCACCACTAGGTGACCATGCTGGGGCACTATTGATACCTGTTTGGTTCGATATCACACTACGCTCACCAGAGGCGATATTCTGTAAAAAAATTTCTGCACGATCATTTTCAAATGACACGTAAGTCAATTTCTTACCATCAGGGGACCAACTGGGAGACATCAACTGTTTACTAGAAGTGAAAATGGCTTGAGGATCATATCCATCAGAGTCAGCTACCAACAACTGGTATGATTTAGTTTGTTTATCACCAATCATTTCACTGACATACGCGATGCGAGTACTAAAGGCGCCGCGTTTACCGGTAAGTTGTTCAAAAATCACATCAGAAATTTTATGTGCTACACGGCGCAGAACTTGTTGTTCAAAGACGATGGAACGGCCGATGACTCGACGCTTGCGAACTAAATCATATAACTCTACTTGAAGTTTAAGCTGTTCAGCTTCATGTGCCTGGAAACTCATACTCACAACAGCCTCCACGCCAAGATTTCTCCACACATCATAATTAATATCGGTGTTGCTGACTTGTGTTTGCGGGTGTTGTTTCTTATCAAACATCACAAATAAACCACTGCGATAAAGATCAGAGTACACCACACTCTCAAGTAAGGCTGCATGTTGTATATCACCTGATTTTACAGGAAGAATCGCAATCGGCATTGCTGACTCAATGCCTTTATTGACCTCAATTTCTAACAACGCTTGAGCAACATTAATATTGAGTAGGCTTAATAAAAAAATAATTTGATAAGTTTTTTTCATTTTGGCTCAAAAGTAATTTTTAATTCTCGTTGGAATAATTCTGCATCGGGTGGTGTAGGTAATGGATCTGACTTCCACACAGCTTCTTCTACTGATTTTCGTAATTGTTCATCTCCACCCACACATTTTTGCACATCGACAGTCTGAATATAGCCACCCAAGGCTTGTTCGACATAAACTATACAATACACATTTTGATTTTCCATGACAGCGGGCTTACGCCAACGGCTCTGAATTCTATTAGAGATTGCACCAATATATTGCGAGAGCATGGTATTAAGTTGTCGTTGACGCGCAGCTCGTTGTAGCTCTTCCTCGGCAGCGCGCATCTGTGATTCTTCTTCAGCTAAGATAGCATCTAAGCGCTTTTGTTCCGCATCACGTTCTTGTTTTTCAAGTGCCTCAGCCAATTTTCGTGCATTTTCCTCTGCACGCTTGCGTTCTTGTTC
>Ga0181566_10005212_pt1 | contig 10480 bp, 10 predicted proteins | sample 101ome_15_FD_133762 | JGI IMG/M metagenome (GOLD analysis project Ga0181566, IMG submission 133762) | Coastal salt marsh microbial communities from the Groves Creek Marsh, Skidaway Island, Georgia - 101402AT metaG (megahit assembly) | ecosystem: Environmental > Aquatic > Marine > Intertidal... | reverse complement strand
TATGGGTTTTGCCCAAACTAGCGAAACAAAAGTGGAGGACAACTTGATTTATGATGGAAACGAACTCCATAAATCCGAGATCTATGCCCAAGCTGAGAAAAAATACCGAAGCGCCTTAGCTCGCGCACCCAAAAACACCATCGCCCAACACAATTTGGGGAATACGCTTTTTGATGAATCCTATTATGGAGAGGCGTTTAATGCCTATAAGTCTGCCACGATGAGCGCACAAAGCAAGGAAGAAAAGCACAGTGCCTTGCATAATATGGGCAATGTGTTTATGAATCAAAAAGACTATGCCAAAGCGGTTGAAACCTATAAAGAGGCTTTGCGAAACAACCCCAATGACGACCAAACACGGTACAATTATGCCCTGGCGAAGGAGTTGTTGGAAAACGAAAACCAGAACCAAGATCAAAACCAAGATCAAGAGAACAAAGACAACAAAGACCAACAAAATCAAGACCAGCAAAACCAGGAGAATAAAGACAGTGACGAGCAGTCTCCAAAAGACGACAGCAAAGACAACAAAGACCAAGATCAAGAGGGGGAAAACAAAGACCAACAAGATCAGTCCGATAAAGAAAAAGACTCCAAAAACCAACAACAAGACCCCAAAACCCAACCCACAAAACTCTCCCCACAACAGCTTAAAAATCTGCTTGAGGCGATGAACAACGAGGAGAAAAAAGTACAATACAAGGTGAATGCTAAAAAAGCCAAACCCGTTACACCAAAATCCAAAAAAGATTGGTAAGATGAACAGCAAGCACTTGCTTTTTGGACTGTTGTTGTTTTCGGTTATTGGCTGGGGGCAGATCAACTTTGAGGTGTTTGTCAGCAAAAAGCAACTCGGACTGAACGAGCGCTTGCGTGTTGACTTTAAGATCGATAAGCCCGGAGATAATTTTAGACCGCCTAAATTTTCTTCTTTCCGGGTGATTTCAGGGCCAATGCAATCGGTGAGCAATGTGTTTACCAATGGCAAACGCACCTATTCGATGACCTACACCTATTTTCTAACGCCTCTCCAACAAGGGGTGTATGACATCGAACAAGCACAGATTGAATATGAAGGAAACACCTATAAAACCACACCAGTAACGATTAATGTCACCGAAGCGGTTGCCATTCCGAGAGACCCCAATGACCCCAAAAACATCGTGGATGAAAAGCTGCATTTGGTGGCCGAGGTTTCCAAACGAAGCCCCTATGTCAATGAGCCGATTACGATTGTGTACAAACTGTATTTTGCCCAGAATGTAAACCCCACCGACGTGGACGTAGTAGATATGCCCAAATACAATGACTTTTGGTCTTACAGCGTGGATATACCCAATCGCGATGTCGCAACTTCAATTTATAAAGGCGAACGCTACAACTATGTCGAATGGCGAAAGGTTGTCTTGTACCCACAGCGTGCGGGCAAATTGGAAATCAAACCGTTGAGCTTAGACGTAACGGTCAATGTACCCACTGGTAAGCGAGATTTTTTCCAGCGGGTAATCTATACCCAAGTACCCAAGCTCGTTTCGGCAGGGAACCTCAACATCAATGTCAAACCCTTACCGAGCGAGGGGCAACCCGACAATTTCAGCGGAGCAGTTGGGGATTTTTCCATCGACCTTTCCACCACAAAAAAACAGCTAAAGGCCAACGAATCCCTACAAGCAAAAGTCAAAATCTCTGGACGTGGGAATTTGCGATTGTTTAGTTTACCAAGCTTGCAAACGCCAAGCGCCATTGAGCAATATGAACCCGAATCCAAAGAAAATATCCGCAGCAATCTCAGTGGGATGAGCGGCTCGGTAACGCAGAGCTATACGCTTGTGCCACAGTACCAAGGCAAATACCCCATCCCAGCAGTTGAATTCTCCTTCTTCAACCCAAAAACAAAACGCTATGAAACGGTAAAGTCTACCGAACAACTCGTGGATGTCTCCGAAGGGCCATCGATGAATCGAGCGGTAAATCCTGCCACGCCATCAGCAGCAGTTTCAATCGACACTCCCTTTAAGTTCATTGCTCTCGACACCTCATTTGTCGCGATCAATCCCTCAGTCTTTTTTGGGTCGGCAATGTTTTATGGGTTATGGATATCTCCGTTAGGACTGCTTCTGCTTTTTGCGATCTATGCCCGTCGCCAACGCAAACAGTTGGGCGATACAGAGAGGGTACGGATGCGAACTGCCAATCGCATGGCTCGAAAATACCTGTCTGAAGCCAAACGAAACCTCAACAATTCTGAAGAGTTTTATGTTGCTCTGGAACGTGCGTTGCACAATTACCTCAAAGCCAAACTCAAAATGGAAACAGCGGACTTTAGTAAAGAAAAAATCAAAAATATTCTTTCTCAAATCGGGGTGGAAGAACCCTTGGTAAATGACTTTGTATCGGTGTTCGAAAACTGTGAGTTTGCGCGCTATACCCCGTCCTCTGTCAAGGCGATGGAGCAAGACTATGCCAATACTGCCAAAATGATCACACAAATCGATAAACAATTGTAAGATGAGAATACCCATGATTTTTTTGTTCTTACTGGCGGTGCAATTGCAAGCACAAAACCCGGATTCTATATTTTCACGGGCCAACAAAAACTACAACCTCGGCAGTTATGAGCAAGCTCTGGCGGGCTATGATTCTATCGTCCAGCTTGGACTGCATTCTTCCGAATTGTATTTTAATATGGGCAACGCCCACTATAAGCTCAACCGTATTGCCCCAAGCATTCTCAACTATGAAAAGGCACACCTACTCGATCCCACAAACGAGGACATCCAGCACAACTTGCGCTTTGCCCAAAACATGACCATAGACGTTATTGAAGAGTTGCCACCAAATGCCTTTGATGCGTTTGTCAATCGTCTTTCGGGCATGTTTTCTCTCCCATTGTGGAGTGGATTGGTGATTGGGTTATTGTCATTGGCGTGTTTGGCATTTGCGGTTTATTTGCAAAGCAGGCAGTCTCGGCAGAAACGCCAATTTTTTGTTCTTTCGCTATTATTGGCAGTGTTGAGTGTGAGCAGTTTTGGTTTGGCGTTGGACAGGCAAGCTCGAGACGCACAGCAGTCCGAGGCGATTATTTTTGCGCAAACAACCGACTTCCGATCCGAACCCAACTTGCGTTCGGAGATTTTGGTGCAACTGCATGAAGGCACCAAGGTCAGGGTAGAAGACCAAGTCGAGCAATGGGTAAAGGTGCGATTGGCCAATGGTACAGTTGGTTGGCTTACCCAAAACGATGTGCAGCGCATCGCATTCTAGCCTTCCAGTAGCCCATCGATTTGCGCCTTGCCTTCAGGCACATAATCAAAAATCCATTCCCCAAGACCGAGTAGGGAGTCACAAAGCAATGATTGTTCCATGATTTCGTTGGGGATAAATCCAAATAGGGCGTTGGCTTTCATCAAAAAAATAAGAATCACGCCCGAAAAGACAGCGAGTTTAAGCCCACCAAACAGCAAGCCCAACATCCGATTGACAACATTGAGCAGAACCAACTTGGCAAGGGATGTCAGCATTTTACCGAGGAGGGAAACCCCAAAAACAATTCCGATCGAGGTCAGCCCAAAAGCGGCCAAATCCACATAGCGTTTGTCCCAATCGATATGGTTGGCGAGTTGGTCTGCCACATAGCCAGAGAAGTGGATGGCACCATAGATCCCCAGCACCAAAGCAAGCAGAGAGGTCAGCTCTACAATGACCCCTTTACGAAAGCCCTTAAAGCCCCCATAAACGATGAGCCCGCCAAACACCAAGTCCAAAATATTGACTTCCACAACACAAATGTACAACGAAGATTGAGAATATATTTGCCCTTTTTTTATCAGGGTCTAGACGGACTGAATCGAAAGCTGTATTTTTGTGGCAGATTATGGAACAATTGATCGATCAAATCCAAGCGCATCTCGTCGAAGTGGAGGCCTTTCAGTCGAATGACCCCACCGAAATCGAAAATTTTCGGATTAAGTTTTTGGGAAAAAAGGGAATCCTAACAGGGCTTTTTGCTGCTTTTAAAGAGGTTCCCAATGATCAAAAAAAGGCTTTTGGGCAACAGCTAAATGCTCTTAAAATCGCAGCGACCAATAAGCTGGAAGAGAGTAAAAAGTCGTCTGGCATCAAGTCGAGCATTTCTACATCTACAATCGATTTTTCACGTCCGGGTCAGCCCATAGGCGTAGGCTCACTCCATCCAATTTCGATCTTGCGCAATCAGGTCATCGATATTTTTTCACAGCTTGGCTTTTCCTTGTCTGCTGGACCAGAAATTGAAGACGACTGGCACAACTTTACGGCCCTCAACCTACCCGAACACCATCCTGCTCGGGATATGCAAGACACCTTTTTTGTGCAAACCAATCCCGATATGCTGTTGCGTACGCACACCTCATCGGTACAGGTACGACATATGGAGGCCAACAGCCCTCCGATCCGCACCCTCTCTCCGGGACGGGTGTTTCGCAATGAAGACATCTCTGCCCGATCACACTGTGTGTTTCACCAAGTAGAGGGTTTATACATCGACAAAAACGTTTCTTTTGCCGATCTTAAGCAAACACTTTTGTACTTTACAAAAAGCTTGTTTGGCAAGTCTAAAATTCGTTTACGACCCTCTTATTTTCCGTTTACAGAACCCAGTGCGGAGGTCGATATTTATTGGGGCTTAGAGACCGAGGCAGACTATCGCATCACCAAAGGAACGGGCTGGTTGGAAATCATGGGATGTGGAATGGTTGACCCCAATGTACTGACCAATTGTAAGATCGATCCAGCAATCTATTCTGGTTATGCTTTTGGGATGGGTCTAGAGCGCATGGCGATGCTGCTTTATGGGATCGAGGACATCCGGATGTTTTATGAAAATGATATCCGCTTTTTACAGCAATTTTCATCGATTGGCTAGTGCAGCCCTTCGGCCACTTTGGCCATGACTTTTTTGGCAGATTTTTTCTCGTATAGAATTTGGTATACCGCCTCCATAATTGGAAAGGACTTATCGATTTCCTGAGTCAAGAGGTGTGCCGTATGTGAGGCGTAATAACCTTCCGAAATCATGGTCATTTCGCTCAGTGCCGAATCGACCGTATAGCCCTTGCCGATCATGGTTCCCAGCATCCGATTGCGACTAAAGAGGGAATATCCAGTCACGAGCAAATCCCCCAAATAGGCAGAGTGCGACATATCTCGTTTGGTCTTGTGAATTTGTTTGAGAAAGCGTTTGAGTTCTCGTATGGAGTTGCTCATCAGTACACTTTGAAAGTTATCGCCATAGCCCAAGCCATGTGCGATACCCACGGCAATGGCATAGATGTTTTTGAGAGTACCTGCATACTCTGCTCCGATGATGTCGTCGGAGACTTTGGTGCGGATATAGCTGCACGCCATTTGCTGTGCAAGAAAATTTGCGGTGTCTTGATTGTGACTGGCCAATGTTAGGTAAGATAGTTTTTCCAATGCCACTTCTTCGGCATGACAAGGACCCATGATGACCCCGATTTGATCCCAGGGTACTCCAAAGGCATGATGTAGGTGTTTGCCAACCACATCTTTGCTTTCGGGCACGATTCCCTTCACTGCTGAAAACACAATTTTTGAAGGGAGAAGGTCATTAACTTCCTGTAAACTTTGATGAAGAAATGGCGAAGGAATGGCCAAAATCAGAAAGTCAGCTTGTTTGACAACCTCACGCATATTGCTAGACAGCTTGAGCTGATTGGGGTTAAAACTTACATTTTGTAAATAGCTTGGATTGCTTCCTTTCTTTTGAAGTTGAGCGATCGTGGTTTTGTTACGCAAATACCAAAACAAGGGGTCGTTTTGCTCACATAGGATTTTGGCAAGGGCGGTTGCCCAACTCCCGCTGCCGAGGATTCCAAATTTCATTGTGTTATTCATCTAAGAAGTCAACAAAACTAGATAAAAAGGAATGGCGCGAATGAGGAAATGTAAAAAAACTTTAACAAATGTTTTTGATTTAAGCGTCTGTTTAGTCATTACCTTGCAATAGGCAAATAAAATTTTGCTTACTATTAGTTTTTCATAGTTTAATATGGTTGGTTGGTAGAGGAGTGCATTGCGCTCCTTTACTTTTTTAGGGCCATTCAGACCAAGGAATACGGCTGAGCAAGAGAACAAGCCCTAGCAAATAAAATAAGCCAATCCGCACAAACCGCTTTCCACTTTCAGCTTGTCGTTTGTGCATCGACCATCCCATCGTGATCAGAACCACAGCAAGGATATTGGTAATTGGGTGCTCTACCAAATACAATCGTAGCGTGCTATCACCCATAACAGCCCCCATACCTTCCTGCCAAGCACTAAAGCGTGGAGACACAAAATAGAGGATCAATCCGATAAGCAATTGAATGTGGGTGACAATCAGCGCAAAGAGAGAAATACGTAAGTCTTCGATTGTAAAGGGCTTATTGGAAAAACGTCCAATAAAGGCATTAAAGATGGCAACAACTAAGACGCTTAGAACGATATACGCCCAATAAGAATGGATATTTTGTAGGATACTCATGACAAATGGTTTATCACAAAGGTAATCAATTCAAAATAGTTGTCATTTTACGATGTTTTTTGGGTTTGATGATCTCGAATTTGTTGATAAACGATATCGGCTTCATCAAGAATCATGATGTTGCCATTCTGTAAATGCAGAATCCGATCAGACATATAGCGCACCACTTCAAGGTCGTGGGCAATAAACAAATAGGTAAACCCATAGGTTTCTTTGAGTTCGTTAAGCAAGTTGAGTACTTGCGCCTGAACCGAACGGTCAAGAGCCGAAACGGATTCATCGCACACAACGAGTTTTGGTTCAACTGCCAAGGCACGTGCAATTCCGATTCGCTGACGTTGACCTCCTGAAAACATATGGGGGTAGGCATTCATATGAGCAGCTTCCAAACCGACTTGTTTAAGAAGTTGAACAGCTCGATCGATTCGCTCTGCTTTGTTAGCCCCAATATTGTGTACCAGCATGGGTTCTGTCAGGATTTTTTCGACCTTTTGCTTTGGATTCAGGGAGGAAAACGGGTCTTGAAAAATCAGTTGCACGTCTTTGCGATACTGTCTTAAAACTTCGCCTTTAAGCGTATCGATTTTGGTACCGGAATAATAAATCTCACCACGATCGGGGTGGGTCAGCTTCAGCAAACAATTCCCCAATGTCGATTTTCCACTTCCCGAGCTGCCGACAAGGCCCAAGGTTTCTCCAGGATATAGAGAAAAGTCGATTTCACCTAGTACGCGATGAGACTGTTTTCCTTGTCGAAACATTTTTTCAAGCCCTTTCACCTCTAAGATGGGAGGTTGTTGATAGATTCGTTTGTGTCGTTTTTTTCTTTCGCGGGTCGTTTCATTAGGGTGCTTGATACCCCCGTTTATAAAATCTTGAACAGTTTGTAGGCGTTTTGGACGTCGGTCGACAGGAGGGACGGCATTGATCAGCCCTTTGGTATAGGGCGATTGGGGGCGTTGAAAAAGTTGTTTGGCAGTTCCTACTTCTTCACAAACTCCTTTGTTGAGTACCAATACGCGATCGGCCCAGCGCTGCACCAAATTCAAGTCGTGAGAAATCAGCACAATACTCATTTTGCTTTGTAACTGAATCGATTTGAGCAAAGCCATAATTTCTTCTTGCACTTCAGGATCAAGCGCCGTAGTGGGTTCATCTGCGATAAGAAGTTTTGGGTTACAGGCGATTGCAATGGCAATCAACACCCGCTGTTGTTGTCCACCACTCAATTGGTGAGGGTATCGATTTGCAATGGACTTGGGATCGGGAAGCTTGACCTTGTTCAAAAGGGAAAGCATAAACGCCTGTTGATCTTTTTTCGATTGTGGGCTGTGTAAATCGAGCATTTCTAAAACCTGCTTTCCGCAGCGTATACTTGGATTAAGTGCGCTCATCGGGTCTTGAAAAACCATGCCCATCTGTTTTCCACGAAGTGCTTGAAACTGCTTTTCATCAAATGGAATCAGCGATTGACCCGCAAAATCCATTCGGGATGCGCGTAAACTTTCACCCTGATTGGGGAGCAAGCCCATCAACGACATTGCAGTTACTGACTTTCCACTTCCCGATTCGCCGACGATTCCTAAAATTTCATTGTGATGAACCGAAAAATCGAGATCCGAAACCACCTCCACACCACCCAATCGAATGGACATTTGCTCAACGGTTACCAATGCTTGGTTCGGCATGTTTGCAAGTTATTCTTTTGCGCTTACATGTGCAATCTCATCGTCGGTGAGCAAGGGGCGCCACGCAAATCGTAAGATGATTTGCGCCACTGCCAACACATCTTGCTCACAATAGCGAACAATGCGTTCCAGATTATTGTCCCGATAATACACTTGGGCAACTTGACTTCCGTCGATGTCTGTTTTGGGAGAGGGGATATTCAGGGTATGTGTGAGTAGTTTGAGGGAAGTATAGTTCTTGTAGTCGCCAAATTTCCAAAGCTCCATGGTATCGAGATGAGGAACTTCCCATGGCTTTTTCCCAGCGATTTGTAGCGCTTGTGGTAATTCTAAACCATGAACCATCATCCGCCTTGCGATATAGGGGAAGTCAAATTCTTTACCGTTGTGAGCACATAGGCGGTGATAAGGTCGAGAAAAATGGGTGTTGAGCAGTTGGGAAAAATTTGTAAGGATCTCGGATTCTTCTCCGTAAAAACTTGTTATACGAAACTGCCGTGGTTTTGACTGTAAGGAAGTGAAATATCCAACCGAAAGGCAAATGATTTTACCAAACTCTGCCCAGATGCCAGCTCGCTCATAAAAATCAGCAGCGGAGGTTTCTTTTCGTTGGTAGCTGGTTTTATCGGCAAAAAGCTGTTGGCCCTCTTCAGAAAGGTTGTTATAGTTGGGATGTAGAGGAACGGTCTCAATATCGAGAAAAAGAATATTTTCAAGTTTCATTGTCAAGGGCTAACATTTGAACAGCCTCTCGAACAAACAACGGCAGATCTGCGGGCGTATCGGAATCGGGTAAATCGGGCATGCTGCGATGACCAAGTCTCACAACAATTAAGTCGTACGCTGGCAAGACAATTACATATTGCCCCAAATGTCCTCGCATACTGAAGAACGCTTTCCCGTCCACATCACCAAGCCACCAACCATAACCATATTGTGGGCTGGCTTTAAAGCGAGGGCGTATGGCTTTGGCGGTAAAGGTTGAGTCGATGAGCTGCTCGCCGTTCCACACTCCATGGTTTTTAAAAAGCTTTCCAAAACGAGCAAAATCCCGCGCATTGGCGTTCCAACAGCAATAGGCCTTTTCCAAATCATTGGTTTTGCTATCGATAATCCAAGAGGTTGGGTGCTCCACGCCCATCGGATTCCAGAAATAGTCACGAAGCAGTGTACGAATCGGCTGACCTGTAGCTTGTTGGAGTGCCATGGCCAGGAGTTGGGTGCTCCCACTTTGGTAAACAAATCGTTGTCCTGGTTCGGCTTCAATTGGAATGGTTTTCATCAAACTTTCCATGTCTTTCTCCACATAGGTTCTGGGGGTAATGGTGAGTAAATTCTCATAATCTTCTTTCCACTTCAGACCAGATGACATACTTGCCATATCGCCCATACTGACTTCTTTGGCATGTTCTCCTGTTAGCCAGGGTAAAAAGTCGATTACTTTCTGGTCTTCGCTTTGCACATCACCCGCGTCGATGGCTTTTGACAAAGCTGCAGCAACAATCGTTTTTATCATTGAAAACGAATTGCTTTTGGAGTCAATTCCATAGCCGTCAAAATAGCGTTCATGCCATAGAGAGTCGTTTTTGATAATTAGAAAGGCCACGGTCTCGAGCTCTTCGTGAAGGCGATCGAGCGAGGGTTGGCTCGCGGTGCGATTATAATTTTCGTGCAGAGGCCAAGCTTGTGGGTTGTCACTCGGAGCAATCTCTGCATTGTCAAAATACAAATAATCGTCGATTCCAGCCGTGGTGCGACCAGTTTCAAGTACTTTGGCTACGAGTTGAAAAACAAAACCATTTCCAGTGAGGTATAAAACTGCAACGATACCAACAAGGCCAATGACAACAGAACGAATGATTTTTTTCAATACGATAGATTATATCAACCAATGTACAAAAACTATTCCAACTTTTTTGATATGCCTAAATTAGAAGAGTCACTGCATCTTTGGCGGAATAGCTCGCAATGATCGAAGCCCCTGCACGCTTAAAAGCGAGAAGTTGTTCCATCATCACTGTTTCGTAGTCCAACCAACCTTTTTCTGCAGCAGCTCGTAGCATGGCATATTCTCCACTGACTTGATACACGGCCAAAGGCACATTAGTGGCATCGTGCAAATCGCGGAGGATATCCAAATACGCAAGGCCTGGCTTGACCATCACAAGGTCGGCTCCTTCTTCGATGTCGAGAAGGACTTCATCCATGGCTTCTTTTCGATTGGCGGGGTTCATTTGATAAGTTTTTTTATCTCCAAACCCTGGGGCTG
>Ga0181566_10005204_pt1 | contig 10484 bp, 7 predicted proteins | sample 101ome_15_FD_133762 | JGI IMG/M metagenome (GOLD analysis project Ga0181566, IMG submission 133762) | Coastal salt marsh microbial communities from the Groves Creek Marsh, Skidaway Island, Georgia - 101402AT metaG (megahit assembly) | ecosystem: Environmental > Aquatic > Marine > Intertidal zone... | reverse complement strand
GTAAGGCTCAGGTTTTAAATCAGGCTGCGCAGGCAATGTTAGCACAAGCCAACAAGGCTCAGCAGTCAATCTTGCAATTGTTGAATTAAAATTAATAAGAGAACGCTCTCCCTTAGAGTGCGTATGGCTATCCACCTAACTTGATTGCGGCCCTTTTGGGGCCGCTTTTTTTGATACCAAGTTTTTCAGGATTCATTGGCATGTGACTTGCACCATCAACGCGTCCCAATACTTTTAAGAAACCATGCCTATCTTTATAGGGGCTGTTATTTTGATTTATGACGCGAAACAACTACATGCTGAGAGTGCCTTGCAAATTGGTGTCTCATTAGTCAAACACTGCCTGCAAAAGGGTGACGACAAATTAGCTTTGCAACACTGTCTCGAATTGCTGGCTGATAATCCAAAACATATTCAAATCTTATCGTTCGCAGCTCTTGCATCACGTAGTCTTGGATGGCTCGATGACGCGCTAGAGTTTATCAATCGTGCAGTCATAATAGCCCCAAGCCACCCTACTCTTTACTGTCTATTAGGGGATATATTGCTTATGCAAAAGAGGCCAGAGCATGCTTTGGTAGAACTCTTAAAGGCGCAATATCTTGGTGATGAGTCTGCGCAACTTAAATTTAATATTGGGCTGGCTTATCTCAGCCTTGCTGCATACGAAGATGCAAAGGTTTATTTTGATCGAGCGCTGGCGGTAGATCCCCAGATGGTGGCTGCACATGTTAATAAAGGGCTGGTGGAACATTCGCTCATGAATTTGAATGCGGCTTTAGGCTGTTTTGATTCTGCGCTTGCCATTGACCACAAAAATTTAGATGCACAATGGAATAAATCACATGTCCTACTCACCCTTGGCAGGTACGAAGAAGGATTTCGCCTCTATGAGAACAGATGGATATATCCACAAGTAACTCTGAAAAGGCGGCATTTTGACAGTCAGTTATGGCTGGGTCATGAAAGCCTGTCCGGTAAGACCATCTTGTTACACGCTGAGGGTGGCTTTGGCGACACAATCCAATTTATTCGGTATGCAAAATTATTTGAACCAGATGTGAAGCTGATTATTCAATGCCAGGAGCAATTGGCTCGCCTTGTCAGCGATATGGGCCTTGGGGCAAAAGTGATCACGCGAGGAGAAATGCCGCCACCACATGATTTCAATTGCCCATTGATGAGCCTGCCGTTGGCGTTTAAGACAACAGTTTATAGTGTTCCCTCTTTTTCAAGCTATTTGAGAGCGCCTCGCACGAGCATCAAATTTTGGCAAGGTACTATTGAAGCTCTGAGAGGATGCAAGGTTGGCATTGTGGCGAGGGGTAGTAGTACTTTTGGTAATGACCAAAACCGTTCTGTCGGTCTGCCAAGATTAATTAAATATCTCCCGCCTTCATTCAATTACGTTTTATTGCAACAAAATGTATCAAGTGAGGAGAGAGAAATAATTAGCTCTTGCGATAATATAATTGCACCGGCTGAAATGCTTAAATCATTTTCTGATACGGCAGCGCTTTGTGAGGGTATGGATATGATTATAAGCGTTGACACAGCTGTTGCTCATCTTGGAGCAGCACTTGGAAAGCAAACCATTGTCCTCGTTCCCAACCGCCCTGACTGGCGCTGGGGTTGCAGTGGTGACAAAACTCCATGGTATCCATCGGTTCGCTTATTGAGACAGACAGGGCATGATGGGTGGAATGAAGCTTTGATGAGATCTTTGCCGCGCTATTTAGATGCGATTGAATTGTCCCAGGTTTGATGGTTGTTTTGATTTTGTTTTGGTTCTCAAAAAAGGTTTTGCGAATGGCACAGTAATTGCTCTTTATTTTAAGTATTTCTAACAGGAGAGAATTATGTCAATCGCGGATGGCTTAAATATTGTTGATAATGCGTTGAACATGGCGTTGTCAGATCTGGAAAACCGGGGCCTGCCAAGGGATGAAGCGCAAATTGCACTGCTTATAAGGCTATGGAATGTAGTGCCTGATGAAGTCGCAGAAGTTGCAGACTTGTTACGCAAAGACCCCGAGCTTTCCTCAGCAATTAATGACGAGGCAGACCATCGAGTGCCTCTGGTGGGAGCAGTCTGAGTTACTTGTTATCTAGCGTCCAAAGGCCGGCTTGTGAAAGCCGGCCTTTTTTTGCAAGGCAAACCAAAATGTGGTTTGTATATCTTCTCAAAATTTTATGCCTTTCTTTTGCCGTTTTTGTCAAAAGCACTTTTTGGCAATAGTCCGATCTCAAAGAGATTACCCCATTTGGTACCCCATGGAGGATATTCCTCCAAAGTTAGAATGCGATCTGCCAACACTTTATCAGGGATGAGTTTGTTATCTTCGTTTACAAAATAAAAGTGATCGCGGTGCGCTAAGAGTTGGTCCAAAAATATTTGACAATCATTTATCAAAGGGGGGTGCAAACTGAGCCAGATAGCGGCTTTTGAATCCGAAAAAATGCCGAGATCTTGAATAATCCAAGCCTCAGCACCTTCTATGTCAATTTTGACGAGTGAAAGGTCCTCTTCCTCTGTAACTATATCTTTAAGTCTTAGTGAAATAACTGACGACCCAGTTTGACTTGAGTCTCGTATGTTTGTAGCACTAGAAGAGTTCTTAATGCCCTCTATAGGGCCAATAGTAGCGAATCCGATCTTGTTTGATATGCAAGCGTTAATGAGAAACCAATTTGAAAACAGGTTATTGTTGAATTGTGCTGCCAAAAGATGAAAAAAATTCATTGGATTGGGTTCGACAATCTTTACTTTACGCGCGCCCAAAGCTGTTGCAACAAACGCCGTTGGGCCTATCCACGCCCCGATGTCTAAATAGTCTTTTCCGCGCTCCAAGTTACGTTCAAAAAACTTGATTGTCTGGGGCTCCCACTCATCGGCAAATTGTTCCCAGAACCAATGATCTATCACTGTAAAATATGAGTCTTTTAACTGAAGTTCTTTTTTGCCATTCTGTGTTTTCACACTGATATTAAATTTGTTGACCTCTATATCGCTAATAACATTTTCATCTGTCATTACGTCACATTTCCAGTGGTGACTCACCCAGGGCACATCCACCTCGTCTGGGTTTGGTTTTCCATGGAAAACACAAACTTTTCCCCCCTCTGGTATGGTTGAGCCAAAATATCTTGTGTGATCGAGAGGTCGTCTGCCTCGAATTGAGCCGACCTTGAATGACCATATCCAATCGTCTGGAAATGTCTGATCAAAACCTATGTTGTTTAGATAATTGCTGATAACGTTTTGATCTCCAAAAAATGGTATTTTCTGCTGCGCATCTCTCCATCGAGATTGATTAGTCACAAAAAAGTTCCAAAGCACATCGTCTTGAGTAAAGCGCATGATGGACGAGTTGTACTCTTTTCCACCCAACAGGCCATTATCGGGATTGATAAAATCGCGAGTTATTCCAAATCCTTCAAACTCAAAAAAACAATCGATATTGTCGACGATTACAACGTCTAGATCGAAGTAAAGATATTCACCCTGTGGCAAAATATTATTTTTAAACAGCTGCATTTTATTCCACCAGCCGTCAAACCCCGGGTCTAATTCGACTGGAATTATAGGCTCTCGGTAGTTGGCTGGATTATCAGTTAGGCAGTAAAATTGAAAGCTATGAGATGTATTATTTTTGACCATACGGTGTAAACGATGGACGTAATCCGGGGAGTATTTTGATCCCCAGTTAACACATACAACATTGTAAAATTGAGACAAATTTAACTCCATTTGTTTGATGGGTTGTCCAAGAATATTGGCTTGTTTAGGATTTCCTTCATCTACTTGTGAGCGTTAGCAACAAGGCGTAATCCGGTACTTTGATTTTGAATGTTCAATGACAGTCAATTTTTTATTCGTTTAACAGATGAAAGGGATAGGTTGGAGCTTTAGACATTTCAAAATGACGAGCAATGGATTCTAAAACGAACTTGTTTTGACCTTGAGTTCTAAAATACAAATCGGCAAGTTCAATGCCATGTGTCGCTCGGATGTTAAGCGCTTTTGTTAGCTCCGGATCATCAAGCATGCTGGCTAAAGTCTGTATTCTCTTCCAATGACTTTGCAGTCGGTCAATATTCTGCTGAGAAGATTTTTGTGCGTAGGGAATTGATTGATCCCCAATTTCCCCAAAAAGACGGACAAAGTACCTGTCCCACCACGAATATGTTACCAATCGAAAAAATGACAATGAATTTTTTTCGGGTAAGAGTCCTTGTTTTACAAGAGCCATAAAATCGTCAACCACAAATAAAAATCTTTCACCCATTTGATATTTGTTCCATCTTAATTGTGTGCTTTTTGTTTGCCCTTTGTCTTGAGGCTCGACAAGCGGAAGGTCAACAAATGCTCCAACTTTTCCGTGAAGGTGTTGGTATAAAAATCTCGAATGAACGTATGCTGAATAGCGTGCATCTATTGCGGTGGCTGACCCTTCCTTGCTGTTGATTTTGTTATGAGCGTCTAACATAGCTCTGCAGAAGATTTCTCTAGTCACAAGCACACTAGAGTACCAACCCAACATTTCATGGTAGCCCAGCTCTTGGCAAAGGTGCTCAACAGGCATTGAGATGACGTTTCCGGTGTTCTTAGAGCGTCTTGCTTGACAGGCATGAATAAAATTAAGGCTTAAACCTGGTTGTCCAAAAATCACTTCAGCTATTGAGTTCACGCTTTGCTCGCTCGCTAAATAATCGTCATCTCCCATCAACCAGACCCAATCTACGTCGTTTGGTATGGCCTCGGATAAAAACTTAAGGTTCTCATTTTCGCCCTTGGTTTTTTGGTTATAGCAGAAAACGTTTGCGTATTTGTTTTGAAGAAAAACAAGGAATTCGTCGGTTCCATCAGATGAAGCTGTGTTTGCTATAACAATTGATAACGTGATGCTTGGTTTGATGTTTTGCGCCAAAATCGCGCTAATATTTTTTTTCAGGTAACTCAACCGATTAAATGTTGGTATCGCGATAGCTATATGTAGTTGCATCAAAATTCCCTCGGTAAGCCAAAGAGAAATTGGAGCAAAAACCATGCCGATAGTATTTTCTTGCTGGATTAATGTTCCAAACGGTCAAGCTTTTCACGAAATGCTGAAATGTAATTAAAAAAGCAACTCTATTTCAACGACAGCAACGTTGATCTATTTTTAATTAGAAATTGCACTTTTGACTTTAAACAGTCTTGGAGGTCATGTCGTTTTCGATTAAGGGAAAAAAGATAAACGATTGAGGCTATAATCTTCTGTTCTAACTTAGTTATAATCCAATGGAAGGTTCACCTGATTAAAAAACTTTAACGAGGTTATTCTGCCTACTGGATGCATTTCTGTCAAAAGTATGGAGAATAGTTTTGCAAATAAGTTCATTTTGGAAATTGAACAACACGGGATGAGTTTCCTTTTTAAAGCAAAAAAGCAAGACCGCGGGATTTGTACGTTTGTATAATTTAACATTTTTCTTGAGGGTTATTTCAAGCTTTGTTCAACACGATCCAAAACGAAGTCACGTTATAGTATTTTTAATACAGCTGTGAATGATGATCTTGCAATAAGCTATTTTGGGCAATTTTTAACGGTTTAACCCAATTCCTATCAGCCCCTTGGCGAAAAATTTTAAAACTATCGTACCAGGGCGTAGAAGACCCTGAATTTTGCCACCTGAAATCCGGAATGTGCGGTATCAACATGTAAATGGGTAATCCCAGGGCGCCGCCAAGATGAGCTATGCTAGTATCAACACACAATATAGCGTCAAGTGCACTACAAAGAGCACCGCTATCGGCAAAGTCGGTTGTCAGATCACCCAAATGCGTAATTTTTTTTGATGCGTTTATCAGTGTTTTCTCATCACTTGAAAGGTTTTTTTGTAGGCTAATCCAGTCGATGTCATGAGACAATTCAGCGATGATGTCTCTTAAAATAATGCTCCGATTTCTATCATTTGGGTGTTTAGGGTTTCCGCGCCAAACTAGTCCAATACGAGGCTTTTTTGAGGCACCTAATTTGACTTTCCACCATTTCACACGGGTGTCATCAACTTCCAAGTATGGCCCAGTGCTTGGAATAGTTTCAAGTTTTGTGGAGAAGGCTAAAGGCAAGCTCATTAGTGGGCAATGGTAATCAAAACTGGGCTTTGCTGCGTTTTTTTCGATGATTTGTATTCTTGCTGAAAGTGACTTTAAGAGCGAGATTAGCGGTTTTTCAACTTCGAGAATAACTTTGCATCCGAGGCTCATAACCATTGGTACATAACGACAAAATTGTATACTGTCGCCAAGCCCTTGCTCGCTGTGTAGCAATATGGTTTTGCCGGCAAGTCTCTCTTTGCCCAACCAGACTGGAGCTAAAAAATCTCGACGAGGAGAAGTGAAACCTGCGCTTTGCCACCGGTGTTCGTATAGGCGCCACCCTCTTTTATAATCGCCGAGCATAAGCAAGCCTAATGAAGCGTTCCAATAGCCATCGTGAAACTTTGGATTGACCTTGCTACTCTTGAGAAAATCAGCAATAGCCTTGTCAATTTGTCCAAGTTCGCGGTAAGCAAAACCTCGGTTGTTGTAGGCTTGAAAATGATCCGGGGTCAGGTGCAGTGCTTCCGTGTAATCCTCAATCGCGGCGATATAGTTCTCATTTTTTCTGTGTGCTAGAGCACGGTTAAAAAAAGCATCGGCAAAATTACTCTGAATTTTAATCGCTGCGTTGAAATCAGCGATAGCTTGTTCAAGTTTGCCAGCGTGAGCAAAAGCTATGCCGCGGCTGTTAAATAATTCGGCCGATTTCCACCCTAGGCCTATTGCTGTTGAAAGATCAGTTATCGCATTTAGCGGTTTACCAATCATTTGCAGTAATTGCCCGCGACCCCCAAATGCTCTAGCATATTTAGGGTCAAGGTTGATAATCTGTGAAAAAAGCTGAAATGCAGTGTCAATTTGACCCAAATGCTTTGCTATCTCGGCTATTCCAAGTATGGCCTGAAGTTGATTTGGGTTTCTGATTAAGACATCTTTATATGCAGAAATCGCGTGGTTCCATCTGCCGTTCGCTTGGTGCGAGCATGCCAAGGATAACAAAGATTGGAGTGTCACAGGTCGTCCCAATGCGAAATTACCCTTTGGTAGCAGTCTTTAGTGCAACTGCATTGTCTCTGATTTTCGTAAAAAATTGGCTATAGCTGTCTACTGTTTTGGTTTTGCGGGATGTGCCAATGACACTGGCAATTTCTTCCTGGGTGGCGATTTGCAGCAAACTGGTACTGTCATTTAATTGCTTAAATTTCTGAATTGTTTTTTTCATTTTTTTCTCGAGGCCGCGATTGTTTTCACCTTTGCTATCTAACTTGATAACCATTTCGGCTAAGGCTGCAATCCGGTCCATCACGCCTTGAATGTTGTTTAAAAAAGATATGGCGTCATCAGCACTAATCGGGTGTCCTGGTGAAAATTTGAGAGTTTTGTCAGCCTGTTTGTTTCTAAGTTGACGTTGCGTGATGAAATCTTCAAGCGTCATATGATCAAATTCTGGAATGTATGCTCCGCCTTCGGTCGAGTTCACCAGGTTGATATTAATCCCCTGGGATCGCCATTCTCGGGCAATTTCTGAACACCTCTTGATTTGGTATTCATAACTGTTTCGGGTTAATACTATATCGCCATAAAAGCCCGGCACTTCAATTTGAAACATTGACATATTAGCGTGTGCCGGTAGCAGATCCGTGGCGCCGTCCGCGTATTGTTTGCCTTGTGAGGCGGCTAAATCTTGCCCAATAAAACAGATATTTTTGAAATTTAGGAATTGGCAAAGGCACAGTCCATAAATCGAGACGCTCGGCACGTTAAAAGGGGTGGGCAAAGTGCCAAATTTTTTATGAACGTCAAAGAAATGTTGGGGAAGGGACCAGATGATATTTTTTGCAGGCATCGAAAAAAAGCCAGGGTTGACAGTTCCTTCAAGCAAAAGGTTTTTAATCGGGTGCAAGGGGTCAGGTGATAGCTCTTGCGCTACTTTGTCATCTTCAGCGTCAAGTTGGACGACAAGATCTGGCTCAATGCCTGCAGCAACCAAAACCGGTAATGAGCGAAGAGCTGTGATGATGAAAACTTTGTCTTGTACATCTCGTAGCTGGTCAATGTTTTTGTCAAGAGAAGGGCCTGAAGCCACAATGACCGCATCTTCAACGCCGGTTATACAGAGCTGATGCAAGTTTTTGGTTCCCTGAAGTTTAGGCATGTTTTTCAGTAAATTAAGAGCCCATGACTTGCCAAATTTTGAAGCAGTTGCGGTGTTTTCAATGCGTGTTCTCTTGCCAGCTGTTACGGCATCTGTAATTGCTGCTTTTGCCCTCTTGGCTTTATCTGTGTCTTGATCACAGGAAATGCTAATCACACTCTGAGCGCGAGTTTGCAATAAAGATATTGTGCGTTCCAAATCTTCAATAGATGTTGAAATGTTTATTTTATTCTTAACAGCAAATGTTTTTAATTCTGCAGGCAGCACATCGCCAGTAATGTAGCAAAGGATATGCGTTTGACCACGATTTTGAACAGCCTCAAACAAATGTATCGATTGTGGTTGGTGAATAATGATCACGTCGTTATCAAAGTTCCACGACTTTGGAAGAATATGATCAAGCATCAAGTCACAAAATTCTGAACTTTGATAAGATACTGTGCTAATTTTTACTCGTTTGATTCTATCGCACCAAACGTCAATTTGATTAACGAGGCCAGGTTCTGGAGTGTAAATGCTCCTTGCATCATAGGCTTTCATTTCAGCAGCAGTAATTTCCAAATTCACTAGCGCGAGGAGATGGCGTCGAGTGTCGATAAGAGCTCGGACTTTTAAATCATTTTTATGGATTAAGTATCTACTGATCGCCGAGTCGGTTTCGGCCAGTTTTTTTGTCAGCTGTTCAATTTTGAAATCTGGTGCAAAGTTCATGCTTACGGACTCCCAAAGTAACTGAGAGGTGTTGCAATCTCTGTGCCACTAATGGCGCGTGTTTTTTTGAAAGCTGAACCAGAAATGCCTAAAAAAGTGAGGGGGAAAGTCCCCTTTCCCCCTCTCGGCTACCCACCCAAAACTCATTCCTATTGGAGGAGAGCTAGGATAGATTGCTTTGACTGGTTCGCTTGAGCCAGCATTGATGTTGCAGCTTGATTAAGGATTTGCTGCTTGGATAGGTTGGTTGTTTCAGCCGCAAAGTCTGCGTCCATGACACGCCCAATTGCCTGCTCTGTCATTACTGACGCCTTGCTCAGGTTAGCGACTGAAAAGTTCAGACGGTTAATGTAAGAACCCATCTTCGCCTGCTCGCCGGCTATGGTCTGCAAGGCGGTGTCCATGGTCCCAATTGCAACTGTTGCATCAGATTGTGTTGCCACTGTTGCTGCATGAATACTTAGGCCAGATGACGCAACGTCGATAAAACTGAGCTCGATAGTTTCTGCAGTCGTGTTACCAGCCTGAATTGTGATACCGGTGAAGCTGCCGTCTAGGAGCTTAACGTCATTGAATGTCGAGTTTTCGGCGATTAGTGTGACCTGAGCAATCAAAGCTGCAACCTCCAGCTGTGCATTAGCCCGGTCAGGTGTGTTTTCATAGATGCCATTGGCCATTTGTACGGCCAACTCTCTGATGCGGAGCACCATGTTACGAATTTCGTTCAAACCGGCTTCGCCTGTCTGAATTAAACCCACACCGTCTTGCGCGTTGCGGACAGCCATGTTGATGCCCCGCAATTGGGATTCCATTTTGCCTGCCACCGCGAGTCCAGCAGCATCGTCCGCAGCGCTATTGATGCGAAGGCCTGATGATAAGCGCTGCATTGCGCCTTCCATTTTTGTCGTGGCTCGAATAGCGTTTGATCTCGCATTCAAGGCTCCAACGTTTGTGTTAATTGATGTCATAACAAAACCCTTAGTTGTGGTGGTACTATTGCTTTAACGGACGTTGGTGGGGATTATTTAATAAAAATTTAAGAAAATCTTTTAATTGGCACATTTCTTGCGTTGTTATGGCGCGGCAGTGTTAACTGCCGCGTCATTTTGTGTGTATTGCGGCCCTATTATTGGATCAGCTGAAGCATTGATTGCTTTGACTGGTTGGCCTGCGCCAGCATGGCTGTGGCGGCTTGATTTAAGATCTGTTGCTTTGACAGATTGGTGGACTCCTGGGCGAAATCTGCATCCATAATCCGTCCAAGTGCTTGTTCAGTCATCACACTGGCACGGCTTAGATTTGAGATTGAGTAAGTCAACCGGTTCTGGAGTGAGCCAAATTTTGCCTGCTCCCCAGCTATTGTCTGAAGGGCCGTGTCCATGGTGCCGATAGCAACTTTGGCGTCAGACTGTGTCGCAACCGTTGCGAGGTCGATTGTTAAACCAGATGACGCTACATCGATGAAACTAAGCTCGATAGTTTCCGCAGTCGTATTGCCGGCCTGGATTGTAATGCCAGTGAAGGAGCCAT
>Ga0181566_10005203_pt1 | contig 10487 bp, 14 predicted proteins | sample 101ome_15_FD_133762 | JGI IMG/M metagenome (GOLD analysis project Ga0181566, IMG submission 133762) | Coastal salt marsh microbial communities from the Groves Creek Marsh, Skidaway Island, Georgia - 101402AT metaG (megahit assembly) | ecosystem: Environmental > Aquatic > Marine > Intertidal... | reverse complement strand
GACGACTACGCGATGATGCGCGAGGTGCTGACCCGGCGCTTCTCACGCGCACTCAAGGAGGACCCGGAGCGCAGCCGCGGCCAGTGGCCGGACCTGATCCTGATCGACGGCGGCAAGGGCCAGCTCTCGGCGACCATGGAGGTGATGCAGGAGCTGGGCATCGAGGACGTGCCGACGGTCGCTATTGCCAAGGGTCCCGACCGGGACGCGGGCCGGGAGCATTTCTTCGTCGCCGACGGCGATCCGGACGGCTTCCAGCTGCCCCATGACGACCCGGTGCTCTACTACCTGCAGCGGCTGCGCGACGAATCCCACCGTTTCGTCATCGGCGCCCACCGGCAGAAGCGATCGAAGGCGATCGCGGCCAACCCGCTCGACGAGGTGCCGGGCATCGGCGCGAAGCGCAAGCGCGCCCTGCTCAACCATTTCGGCTCGGCCCGGGCGGTCGCGCGCGCCGGCCTGCAGGACCTGGAGCGGGTCGACGGCATCAGCGACACGGTGGCGCAGCGCATCTATGATTTCTTCAACACCAACGAATAGCGGCGTCCGCAAGGCGATCCCGACGCGATGACCATACCCAACATTCTGACCCTCGCCCGCATTGCCCTGATCCCGGTCGTGGTGGTGCTGCTGTGGGCGGACGATCCGGCCATGCGCTGGTGGGTGTTCGGCCTGTTCGCCGTGATCGCCGTGACCGACTACCTCGATGGCTACCTGGCCCGCATGCTGGACCAGGCGAGCGCGCTGGGGGCTCTGATGGACCCGATCGCCGACAAGGTGCTGGTGGCCGCGCTGATCGCGGGCCTGCTCGCGCGCGGCGACATCGCCGGCTGGGATGTCGCGGCGGCGGTCCTGATCCTGGCCCGCGAGTTCCTGGTGTCGGGCCTGCGCGAATTTCTCGCCCAGCGTGGGCTGCCGCTGCCGGTCACGCGGCTCGCCAAGTGGAAGACGACGGTGCAGCTCGTGGCGCTGGCGCTGCTTATTCTCGCGCCCCTCGCCGAACCGGGACAGGCGATCGTCATCTCCGCGGTGTGGTGGGTCGCCACCGCCCTGACCCTGATCACCGGCTTCGACTATCTGCGTTCGGCCGCGCCGCACCTGCGCGCGGAGGCCGGATGATGCGGGTTGCCGGCATCGTCGGCTGGCACGACAGCGGCAAGACCACCCTGATGGTCGCGCTGGTCGCAGAGCTGGTCGCGCGCGGGCACCGCGTATCCACGGTGAAGCATGCCCATCACGGCTTCGATGTGGACACGCCCGGCAAGGACAGCTGGAAGCACCGCGAAGCGGGCGCCACCGAGGTGATGGTCGGATCGGCGGCGCGCTGGGCGCTGATGCACGAGCTGCGCGGCGACCCCGAGCCGTCCCTCGATGCGCTGCTGGCGACGATGAGCCCCGTGGACCTGGTCCTCGTCGAGGGCTTCAAGCACGCGGACCACGCGAAGATCGAGGTCTACCGCGCCGGCCTCGACGAACCGCCCCTCGCCCGCGGCGACGCGACCATCGTGGCGCTGGCGGACGCCGGCGCGACACCGGACATTCCCGGGAAAGTCGCCCGCCTGGATCCGGGCGATCCTGTCGCCGTCGCCGACTTCATCGAGCGCCACTGGGATCTGCCCCGCCGGCGGGCGGAGACGACCTAGGTCATGGCGCAACTCTCCGACGACTGCTTCGCGACCGGCGGCGGGCTGATGCCGACCGATGCTGCGCTCGCCGAACTCGAGGCGCGGCTGGAGGCCATCGCCGGCACCGAGCGGATTCCGCTCCACGCGGCGGCGGGACGGATCCTGGCCGAGGACATCACGGCGACGCGCGCCGTGCCGCCCCACGACAACTCCGCCGTTGACGGCTATGCCGTCCACTTCGACGATCTCGCACCCGGCGCGGACACGACGCTTCCCGTCGCCGGCCGGGTCGCGGCGGGACATCCGCTGGAAGGCCCTGCCACCCGGGGCACGGCGATCCGGATCTTCACCGGCGCCCCGATGCCGGACGGCCCCGACACCGTGCTGATGCAGGAAGACTGCCGCACCGAGAACCGGGACGGGAACGTACTCGTGACCATCCCCGCGGGCATCAAGCGGGGTGCGAACCGGCGCGACCGGGGCGAGGACGTCGCCGAGGGGCAGGTCATTCTGACGGCGGGCCAGCGGCTGCGGCCCCAGGATGTGGGCCTCGCCGCCTCCGTCGGCCGGGACGATCTGCTGGTGCACACGCGCCTGCGGGTGGCGGTGCTGTCGACCGGCGATGAGGTGTTCGAGCCGGGAGCCGACGCGCCCGAGGGCGGCATCTACGACGCCAACCGGCACGCGCTGATGGCATTGCTCGGCGACCTCGGCTGCGACGTGCATGACCTCGGGATCGTGCCCGACGACCGGACGGCGATCGAGGCGGCCCTGCGCGATGCCGCGGCTGGCTGCGACGCAATCGTCTCCTCCGCCGGCATGTCCGTCGGCGACGAGGACCATCTGGCCGCGAGCGTCGAGGCACTCGGGCGCCTGCACTTCTGGAAGGTCGCGATCAAGCCGGGACGCCCCGTTGCCTTCGGCCAGATCGGGGACACCCCCTTCATCGGGCTGCCCGGAAATCCGGCGGCGATGATGGTGACCTTCCTGCGCCTCGCGCGACCGGCCCTGCTGCGGCTCGCCGGCGCGACCGACGTGGCGCCGCGGCTCTACCAGGTTCGCGCCGGGTTCGACTACGCCAAGAAGGAACGCCGCCGGGAATATGTGCGCGTTCGCCTCTCGGCCGACGATGACGGCACGCTGGTGGCCCACAAGCACCCGCGCGCCGGCGCGGGTGTGCTGACGTCCATGGTCGAGTCCGAGGGCCTGGTTGAATTGCCCGAGGAGATGACCCAACTCACGCCGGGAACGATGGTATCCTTCCTTCCCTTCACGGAAGTGACGCGATGAAGATTCTCTACTTTGCCTGGATGCGGCAGCGCATCGGCCTCGCGACCGAGGACATCGCGCTGCCGGATAGCGTCGCGACGGTGGACGAACTGATCGACTGGCTGGTCGCGCGCGGCGACGGCTACGCCCAGGCCTTCGTCAAGCGCGACGCGATCCGCGCCGCCGTCAACCAGGACTACGTGCCCTTCAACCACCCGGTCTCCGACGGCGACGAGATCGCGTTTTTCCCGCCGGTGACCGGGGGCTGAGCGTCATGATCCGGGTCCAGGAGGAGGATTTCGACACCGGTGCGGAAATCGCCGCGCTGACCGCGGACAACACCGCCATCGGCGGCGTCGCGACCTTCACCGGCCTGGTCCGGGACATGGCTCCCGTCGACGGGTCGGACAAGCCGATCAGCGCCATGACCCTGGAACATTATCCGGGCATGACCGAGAAAAAACTCGCCGAGATCGAGGCCGAGGCGAACCGGCGCTGGCCGCTCGATGCGAGCCTCATCATCCACCGCTACGGGCGGCTCGAGCCGGGCGACCGGATCGTGCTGGTCGCCTGCGCGTCGGCGCACCGCCAGGCTGCGTTCGACGCCTGCCAGTTCCTGATGGACTGGCTGAAGACGGACGCGCCGTTCTGGAAGCTGGAAGACACCGACGCGGGCGGGGTCTGGGTCGAGACCCGCGAGACCGACGCGGCCGCAGCCGCGCGCTGGAACGAACCCGCCGACGGCGAGTAGCCGGGGCTACTCGGCCGCTGCAGCCGCCGCGCGACCGTTCACCAGGTCGTCGTAATCCTGCATCAGCGTCTTGGTGATCTCGCCGACCGTGAACATGTGATCGTCCGCGATCCGGGCGATCGGGGTCACCTCGGCCGCCGTGCCGGTGACGAACATCTCGCTCGCGTCGCTGAGCTCTTCCGGCATGATCGCGCGCTCGATGACCTCGAACCCGCGCTTCTTCGCCAGGTCGATCACCGAACGCCGGGTGATGCCGTCGAGGAAACAATCGGGCGTCGGCGTGTGAATCTTGCCGTCGATCACCAGGAACATGTTGGCACCGGTGGTCTCGGCGAGCTGGCCGCGCCAGTCGAGCATCAGAGCATCGGAGAAACCCTTGGCCTCGGCCGCATGCTTGGACAGGGTGCAGATCATGTAGAGGCCCGCCGCCTTGGCGCTGACCGGCGCGGTCTTCGGGTCCGGGCGTCGGTAGATCGCCCAGTCGATCTCGATCCCCTTCATCCGGGCCTCCGGCGTGAAGTAGGAGGGCCATTCCCAGACCGCGATCGCCACCTGGATCTCGCACTTCTGGGCCGACACGCCCATCTGCTCGGGACCGCGCCACGCAATCGGGCGCAGATATGCATCGGTCAGGCCAGCGCGGCTGAGCGCCTCGCGGCACGCATCGTCCAGCTCCGCGACCGTGTACGGCACCTTGAACCCGAGGACTTCGGCCGAGGCATGCAGCCGCTCGTTATGGGCGGTAAGCTCGAAAATCTCGCCGTTGTAGGCCCGCATGCCCTCGAAGACCGCGGATGCATAGTGCAGCGCGTGGTTCAGCACATGCAGCTTGGCATCGGCCCAAGGAACGAAGTCGCCGTTGAACCAGATCACCCCTTCGCGATTGTCATAGGGAGTTTCGTGCATCTCTCAGCCCTCGAAATTTATGGTCCCGGCAACCCGAGCCCGGGACGAAAAGTTATCCCAAAAGGTTGCGTCGGGTAACATTGCGATCTAATTAAGTCAACATGGTTGACCTTAAATCGGACCGCGACACCACCGCCCTGCGCGAAGAAGACCTGCGGCAGGGCATCGAGCTGCTGTTCTACGCCTACCGGGATTTCACCGGCGAACCGGATGCCATCCTGGAGAAATACGCCCTCGGGCGGGCCCATCACCGGGTGATCTACTTCGTCGGCCGGAACCCGGGCATCAGCGTCACCGAACTCCTCGAAATCCTGCGCATCACCAAGCAGAGCCTGTCGCGGGTCCTCGGCAAGCTGATCGAGGACGGATTTATCAATCAACGCCCCGACCCGTCGGACCGGCGGCGCAAGCAACTGACCCTCTCGGACAAGGGCAAGGCCCTCGAACACGACCTCACTGCCACCCAGATGGAACGCTTCGTGCGCGCCTACGGAGAGGCCGGGGACGATGCGGTCGATGGTTTCCGCCGGGTGCTGACCGGCATCATCAATCCCGAGGATCGTGCCCGGGTGCGGGCCGGCGCCCGGCGCCGTTCCTAGAGACGCCTGCGTGGATCGGCGATACAGTCGGACGCAATGGAAGACAGCCCCCATATTCTGGTCGTCGACGACGACCGACGGTTGCGGGACCTGCTACAGAAGTTCCTCACCGAGAGCGATTTCCGGGTGACGGTCGCGGCCAGCGCCGCACAGGCACGCGAGAAGCTCGAGAGCTTCCAGTTCGACTTGCTCGTGCTGGACGTGATGATGCCCGACGAGAGCGGTCTCGAGCTCACCAGCGGCCTGCGCGAGAGCAGTACCGTACCCATCCTGATGCTGACGGCGATGGCGGAGTCGGAGAACCGGATCGACGGACTCGAGCGCGGCGCCGACGACTACCTGACCAAGCCCTTCGAACCGCGCGAACTGGTGGCGCGCATCCGCTCGATCCTTCGCCGCGCACAGACCAGCCGTCAGGACACGGCCACCATCCAGTTCGGCCCGCACAGCTACGACGCCCGGCGGCAGATACTCTCCGGCCCCGACGGTGCCGTGCCGCTGACCGGTGCCGAAGCGCGGTTGCTGGACGTGCTCGCCGGAACCCCCGGCCAGCCGGTCAGCCGTGATACGCTGCAGGAGAAGAGCGGCATCACCGGCAGCGCCCGTGCAGTGGATGTGCAGGTGACGCGCCTGCGCCGCAAGATCGAACCCGACCCCCGCACGCCGCGCTACCTGCAGACGATCCGGGGACAAGGCTACGTCCTATGGCCCGACTAGATTCACTCGCCCGCGGACCGCGCATCCTGCGCCTGACCATGAAGCGGATTCTGCCGCGCGGCTTGCTGGCGCGATCCCTGCTCATCATCGTGATGCCGCTGGTCCTGCTGCAGGTGGTGAGCGGCGTCATCTTCTACGACCGGCACTGGTCGAACGTCAGCCGGCACCGCGCCACCGCGCTCGCGGGCGACATTTCCATGGTGCAGGAACTGATCAATGAGGCTCCGGGCGCAGGCAGCCAATCCGAGCTGTTCGAACTGGCGCGCCGCACACTCGATCTCATCATCACCTATGAGCAGGACACCATCCTGCCCAACACGCATTTCGAGCCATCGGGAAACCTCGAGGTCACCCTCTCCCGCGCACTGCGCGAGATGGTCCAGCGGCCCTTCGTGATCGACACTGACAGCCAGGTCGACCGCGTGCTGATCGACGTGCAGTTGCCTTCGGGCGTGCTCAAGGTTTCGGCCAACGAGGAGCGGCTGATCAGCTCGACGACCAAGATCTTCATTTTCTGGATGGTCGGCACATCGCTCATCCTTTTCGCCGTGGCCACGCTGTTCATGCGCAACCAGGTCAGCCCGATTCGCCGGCTGGCCACCGCTGCGGAGAACTTCGGCAAGGGCCGCGACACGCCGAACTTCAAACCTTCGGGTGCGACCGAGGTGCGCCAGGCCGCGAGCGCCTTCATGGCGATGCGCAACCGCCTCGAACGCCAGATCCAGCAGCGCACGGACATGCTGGCGGGCGTCAGCCATGATCTGCGCACGCCCCTGACCCGGATGAAGCTCCAGCTCGCGATGCTCCACAGCAACACCGAGATCGACGAGCTGAACTCCGACGTCGCGGCGATGGAGAGCATGATCGAGGGTTATCTGAACTTCGCCCGCGGCGAGGGAACGGAGCAGCGTCGCATGGTCAACGCCGGCGACCTGCTCGATGAGGTCGTCCGCGACGTGCAGCGAAACGGCGCGAATATCCGGCTCGAGATCGCCGAGCCGGTCGAGCTTCCGCTTGCCCGCGCGGCCATCCGGCGCTGCCTGACCAACCTCGCCGAAAACGCCGCCCGGCACGCCGAGACAATCCAGATGCACATGGGCCGCAACGGCAGCGTCCTCGAGATCACGGTCGATGACGACGGCCCCGGGATCCCCGAAGACATGCGCGAAGAGGTGTTTCGCCCCTTCTTCCGGCTCGACGAGTCGCGGAACATGGAGACCGGCGGGACGGGGCTCGGCCTGTCCATCGCCCAGGACATCGTCCACGGACATGGCGGCGAGATCAGTCTCGGAGACTCACCGGCGGGCGGCCTGCGGGTGATGATCCGTATTCCGATCTAGGCCCAGCACCCGGACCAGAACCCGGACCAGCCGTCTCAGAACAGACGGCCTCCGTTGGGCACGTCCTGATCGACGTTCAGCAGCACCACCGCGCCATCCGCGTCGGGAAAACCGAGTACGAGGATTTCCGACATGAACTTCCCGATCTGCTTGGGCGGAAAGTTCACGACTGCGGCAACCTGCCGGCCGACCAGCGCGTCGGGCGTGTAATGGACCGTCAGTTGGGCAGACGTCTTGCGGACGCCGATCTCGGCGCCGAGATCGACCCAAAGCTTGATCGCCGGATGCCGCGCCTCGGGAAAGGGCTGGGCATCGACGATGGTGCCGACCCGGACATCGACCTTCCGGAAATCGTCGAACGTGATCTCGTCCATGTCAGGCCTCCTGTCCGGACAGCGAGTCGGCGCGCCCTATTATCGGCCCCAGAAGGTCGATCGCACGGCCCAGATGCCGGTCGAGGGACGCCATGGTGACGGACAGGTCGGGGGTCTCATCGCGCAGCCAGTCGCGCTGCGTGGCAAGCCAGACCGCCGACAGAGCCTTCGCCAGAACCGCGCCGGCAATGCCCCTGTTCGGGTATCCCGCCGCGCCGGCGAGCCCCCTGAAGCCGCGTTGGCTGTGCGGCAGGGACCGCAGCAGGGTGCAAGGGTCGGCCGGGACATCGCGTATCAGCCGCGCGACGGCCGCACGATCCGTCTGCAGCACCTCGAACCGGCGCATCATGATGTCGAGCAGCTCGTCATAGCGCGACGCGGCGTCTGTTTGCGGCTCGGCACCCGCGCAGGCTGCCGCGTCCACCCGTTCGGCAAATGCGTGCAGGAGCGCGGTCCGGTCCCGGAACTGCGCCTTCGCGTCCGCCCCGTACAGGCCCGCCTCCGCTGCCACCGCGTCGAGGGCAACACGAGCCCAGCCGTCTTCGGCGACGATGCGGAGCATCGCATCGATCATGCGATCGCGCGCATCAGCTTCGTCGGTCCAGTCTGGTGTGTCCTGATTCATCGGGCCTCCGGTTGCGCCGCAACCTATCCAGCCCGCCCGCCACTGTTAAGGACGGAATCGCGCGGCAATGCCGACATGCCTAGCCGGCGAGCTCGCGGGAGCGTTCCGTGGCGCGCAGGATCGCGCGGGTCATGAGCGCGGTGAGCCCATCCTCGGCCATGAGAATGTTCAGTGCCGCCGCCGTGGTGCCGCCGGGGCTGGTCACGTTCTCGCGCAGGGTGGCCGCCGGGTCGGTACTGCGGCCGAGCAATTCGCCGCTCCCCACCACCGTCTCGCGGGCGAGCTGCATGGCGAGATCCGGCGCCAGGCCGGCCGCGATGCCGGCCGCGGCCATCGCCTCGACCAGATGGAACACATAGGCGGGCCCGCTGCCCGAGACACCGGTCACGGCATCGATGAGCGCCTCGTCCTCGGCCCAGGCGACCTTCCCGACGGCGGTCATCAGCATCTCGCACGACTCGCGCTGCGCGTCGGAAACATGACCGTTCGCCGCGAGCACCGTGATCCCGCGGCCGACGGCCGCCGGCGTGTTCGGCATGGCGCGCACCACCCGCGCCTCCGCGCCGAGTACCGCCTCGAACGAGGCGATGGTCCGACCCGCGGCGATCGAGAGGAATACGGTCCCGGGTCCCACGAGCGCCACATAGGGGGCGAGGACCTCGTCCATCACCTGGGGTTTCACCGCCAGCACCACGACCGACGGCGCGAACCCTTCGGGGATATCAGCGAACGCGGCGCCCGCGGAGACGCCCGCGGGCAGCTCCGGTGCCATCGGATCGACGGCGAAGATCGATTCGGGCGGCGTTCCCTGCCCGATCCACCCATCCATGAGGGCGCCGCCCATCTTGCCGCAGCCAACGAGCAGTATCGTTTCGGTTTGTGTCATGGCATCTCGCCCGTGAATCTGGGCCGGCGGCGCCGGAGCCCGTCAGGCCTCGCCGACCGTGTCGAACATGATCGAGCTCACCGCCGCATGGGCCGACTGGTTGCCCCAGACGACATACTGGAAGGCCGGGTAGAAGCGGTCGAGCTCGTGCACCGCGATATCGACCATGTCCTCGATCTGCTCGGCCGACACCGATCCGCCGCGCAGCAGCAGCGCGTGGCGATAGGCCGGCAGACCGTCCTGGGAACCGACATCGAAATGGCCGATGCCGAGGCGCTCGTTGAGCACCGCGAGCAGTTCGTGCACGGACTCGCGCCGCTCGGGCGGCGTGCGCATGTCAAAGGCAAAGGTCAGCTGCAGCGCGCCGATTTCGTCGATCCAGTTGAACACACCGTGATAGTCGCACCAGCGACCGTCGATCTCGGCAAGCAGCTCGTCCCGGCGCGTGCGCTCCTGAACCCAGTCGCGCATCGCGATCATCTCCTCGACGAGGTCGAGGGGGTGCATGGCCTGATCGACGACGTTGTGGGACAGATTACCCATTGCGGGAAGACCTCCTGGTCACGGCTTGTGCGCATATGCCGGGAAACCACAATATCCAGTGATTTCACCGAAATATTGTGGTTTTGGGGCGTATCGCCACTATGGAAGGTACACTGTCACGAGTGCGCGCTGCGTCGCAACCGCGGCTCCTGTGGACATTCCGAGCCGGCGTCAGGAGCCCGGCAAACCGGGCGAACGGATCAGGATTTGTCGGTCTTGGCGGCCTTTTCGGCCGGCTTTGCAGGCGACTTCGCCGCCGGCTTGCGCTTGCGCGCCGCCAGTTTCTTTTCAAGCTCGGCGACGCGCTTCTCGAGCGCTTCCTGCTCCTCGCGGGCCCGGATCGCGACCGCCTCGACGGCCTCGAACTCCTCGCGGCGCACCAGGTCGAGATCCGCGAGCACACGCTCGAGGCGCTGATGCACCAGCGCCTCGACCTCCTCGCGCAGGCCGCTCGCCACCCCGGCGGCGCCGTTGGCGAGCCTGGCGACATCGTCCAGCAATCGGCTTCGGGTCTGCATGACGGGCCTCCCTGTTTCCGGCGCGCGTGTCGTGTGCCGCGCCCTCGCGGTTTCGACCGGCCGACACTACGCCGAACGGCGCGAACGGAACAAGGCCGCCGCATTGCCGCACCGATCCGCGTCGGCCTATAAAGCCGCGAACACGGAACGGAGTTGCGCATGTATCTCGTCACCGGCGGCGCCGGTTTCATCGGCTCGAACCTCGTCGCGGCGCTGGCCGAACGCGGCGACACGCCGGTGGTCTGCGACTTCGACGACGAGGCGCTCGCCCGCAACATCGCCAAGCGCGGCCCCTTCGAGGTCGTTCCGCCCGACACCCTCATGGACTGGCTCG
>Ga0181566_10005195_pt1 | contig 10497 bp, 6 predicted proteins | sample 101ome_15_FD_133762 | JGI IMG/M metagenome (GOLD analysis project Ga0181566, IMG submission 133762) | Coastal salt marsh microbial communities from the Groves Creek Marsh, Skidaway Island, Georgia - 101402AT metaG (megahit assembly) | ecosystem: Environmental > Aquatic > Marine > Intertidal zone... | reverse complement strand
GGCTGCTGTTAACCCCAAAAAATCCACCTGATGTATTGAAATGTATCGTGCCGTCTGTTGTTTTGTGTGCATGCACTCGATGGATTGTCCTAGAAGATTTTGGAAATAGGTCGTCTTCCAAAATATCGGCTCTAGGGTCTCTCGCCATCAGTCTAGTGTCGTCATGGTATCATTTGAAGCCTCGTGTGAAAGCATTCATGGCTTGCAGTATGTAGGAAAGGATATGGCGATGCCAAGGAGGGCAATGAAGGATTTAGGATTCCAAGCATGCTGCCTTCGTTGTGATGCTCCTGATATCGCTGGTGGAGAAAGATGCAGGTCTTGTATCAAACATCACACAAAGGTTAGAGATTTAATCGCTAAAGCACCTCAATCAGATGAGTTGTTTCAATTTGCCAGAGAATTGCTTGCCCTAGCTTCTGAGCCACATAAGCACGACCACGATGAGGTACACGGATTTACATTACGTGAACAACAAAGATTAGCGAATTCAATGGTAGGTGCAAAGCCACTTGCTACCAATGATGATATTGAGGCACTATTCAACGCACAAAGCCAAATCGACAAATCGAGTCCAATCCAAAATATAGCTAATCAAAACCCTTGGAAAGATGAATTACCACCAGAGGAAGTATTGGAAATGATGGCTGAAAGCCTAGATGCGGATGAAACAGGATATGGTGCAAGAACCATTCCTAGCAAACCAATTGAGCCAGTTGACCGCTCTGATAGATTAGGAGAAGATAGGAAGATGGTGGACAGAGTCGAGGCTGAAAAGGCATCACAGAGCGCCCCTGATGCTCTAAAAGAAATCATTGAATCCGCTACGATTTCGGAACGAAATAGAGATCGAAAAGAATGGGATTTAGCGAAAAGCGAGATTTCAAAATTATTAGATGATGATTTAGATTTATAGTCTTCTAGAGAAGTAATTATTGGTTTCCCTTATCGATAGGTAATTACTTATTTTACTATGTTTTACTACTCACAGCCGTCTAAAGTGTAATTCACGCGAGTTGTTCCTCTTCCTTTGTTTTTAGTTCCTAAAAATTGCAGCACTCCAATCTCTTCTAAATTGCGAACATGAGTTCCAGCACAAGGGCACAGGTCAACGTTTTCGCCAATTTTTATCACTCTTAATTGTTTGACAGAAATCGGCAATAAATCCATATTAGTCCTCTCTGGAGGCATTATGGAATTTATCTCATCACGGGTCATAATACAATCAATAACGGGTATTTTTTCTTCAACCATTTCATTTGCCTTATTGAATAATTCTTCTATCATATCCTCAGTAAACCGAATTGGATTGAAATCTATACGAGACCTATCGGAATGAATTTGGTTTCCAACCGTCCTTGCTCCATCATACATTTCGTAAACTAATCCGCTCACTAGATGTTGAGCTGTGTGCATTCTCATGTGTGCGTGGCGCCTGTCCCAATCGATTGTTCCCTCGATTTGATCGCCTTTCTCAAGCCCGTGGTCTTCACCAACAAAATGTTGTACATCGCCTCGGCCTCTAACTTCTGTGACTTTGACATCTCCGCTGTCCCATTTGATTACTCCTGTGTCCCAGTTTTGACCGCCGCCTAGCGGATAAAACAGAGTCTTGTCCAAGATTACTGAATTGTCGTCAACCGATGTCACTGTGGCTTCGAATTCTTTTAGGTAGCACGCATCGATGCTTTCCATGTAGAGTTTCTCTGTCGCCATGATATGCACAAGAGAAGGGTATTCTCAAAGGTTTGCTTGAGCATATTTTACAGCATTTTCGAATATTTTCATTCCCTCGCCTAGGATTTCTTCGCTAACCTCTCCTCGTGTATGATGGGGATGTAGGAATGTAGCATAAGCCGCTTCAGGGTGAGGCATTAATCCGAAAACCAATCCAGTCGGGTCACAGATTCCAGCAATATTTCTGATACTACCGTTAGGACAGATTGGGAATGGTAGTTCCTCATCAGTAATGCCCTTTCCTTCTTCTGTGGCAGGGTCGACATATCTAGTGACGAGTTGATTATTGCTTGCAAGTGTATCCAAATCTTCGGATGAGGGCATAACGAATCTGCCCTCTCCGTGCCTTACTGGGCACTCTATTCTGGTGATTCCTTTGGTCCAAATACACGGGCTTTCGGGGTCGAATTCTAATGTGACCCATCTGTCTTCATATCTCCCGCTATTGTTGAGTGTGAGGCTAGCAGTTTGTTCGAAGTCGGGTATTTCTTTGCCCGGTAATAATCCGGTTTTTACCAGTACTTGGAAGCCATTACAGATACCAATAATCGGTTTTCCATCCGCTACAAATTGAGTTAATTGGTCCCGCATTGCAAACCTCATTCTATTTCCTAAAAGTCTGCCTGAACCTAAATGGTCGCCAAAAGAAAATCCGCCAGGAACTGCAAGAATGTGGAATTCTGACAGATCTCTTTCGCCGTTTACAAATCGATTTACGTGAACTCTTTCACTTGATGCTCCGGCTATCTCGAATACTGCTGCAGTCTCTCTATCACAATTTATTCCAAATCCGAATAAGACTGCGACCTTAGGTGTTTCAACCATTATTGAACACCTCCTGTCATGTCGAGTTTTCCTTTCCATGAAGACGTCATGTCCTCTACATTTGCTTCGATAATAACGTCATCTCCATCATAGATTGCCAATGTTTTAGAATCTGTCGTTTCGCCAAGATATGTGACTTGGTTTCCTTTCATCATCTGTCTGAATTCCTCTTTTTTGGATTGTTTTACACCGACGATAATTCGTCCCAAAGATTCGCCCCAAAGCCTTCCCCAAAGGTCTGCTTCACCTGGGCCATCGATGTCGATTGCAGCACCGGTTCTGCCTCCAATGCACATTTCGGCTATTGCTACAGCAACCCCGCCTTCACTACAATCGTGAGCTGTTCTAACCAATCCGGCATGGATTGCTTTGGATAGGGCTTTGTAAGATTTTAATTTATTTTCGGGGTCAGGAAGAGTAGGTACTGACCCCCCTATGCCTGCGGCGTTGCCGTTTTCTTTCATCATGAAGGCTAGTTCGCTTGCGCCTAATTCTTGCTTAGATTCGCCGATCAAATACAGACTTTCGCCTGGTTTCAAATCTGAGGTTGTAGTATATCTTACATCGGGCTGGTCTCCGAACAAAGAGAACAGGAGGGTTGGAGGGATTGAAATCTTATTTTCTCCGCTTCCATAATCGTTTTTCATTGAATCTTTACCAGAAATACATGGTACGAAATACGCCCTACAAATTCTTTCTAATTCCCTATTTGCTCTAACTAATTGGGCTAGCTTAAATTGCCCGTCTGGCGTCTTCTTACTTTCAATTGGATCGGGCCAACAGAAATTATCTAGCCCAGCGATTTTATCGAGATTTGCGCCCGCGCACACTGCGTTTCTTACTGCCTCGTCAACAGCTGCTGCTGCCATCGCTCCTGCATCGATATCGCTGTACCTCGGAGAGATTCCGTTCGATACTACTAGGCCGTGGGTTGAACCGTGTAATGGTGCAAGTACGCCTGCATCCCCAGGCCCGTCTTTTTCCACTCCGACAAATGGTTTGACTGCGGTTTGTGCTATGACTTCGTGGTCGTATTGGCGAACCCATGTTTCTTTTGAGGCGATATTTGGCCTCGCCAACATCTGAATTAGTAATTCGGAATGGTTCGCATCAGCACTGGGAGTGAATGGTTCGTTGCGGGGTGGCGTCCATTTACTGTTTAGACGCAGTTGCGGAACTCCATCGTGAAGGAATTCAATTGGTAAGGATGCAACGGTATTTTCTCCATGCATCACATGGAAGTCCCCGGTATCGGTAAAGTCAGCAACCCATGTTGCCTCCACTTCGTGTAAATGTGCTAGCGCCTCGAACTGTTCAACGTCGCTCTCTCTTACAGCGACCGTCATTCTCTCTTGAGATTCAGAAACCAAAATTTCCCAAGAAGATAACCCGGCTTGTTTTAGTGGGACTTTTGCCAAATCAATTCGACAGCCGTTTGTATATTCTGCCATCTCTCCGATACTCGAAGATAGTCCTCCTGCTCCGTTATCGGTGATGCAGGTAATCAATCCCAAATCCCTTGCTTCGAGGATCATGTCAAGCATTTTTTTCTGAGTGATTGGGTCGCCGATTTGCACAGCGCTTGAAGGTGATTCCTCGGTCAATTCCAATGAAGAAAATGTAGCCCCGTGGATTCCATCATATCCAACTCTACCGCCAACCATATACACTCTGTCGCCTGCTTCTGGATTTTTGACATGTGATTCTCTACCATCTGCGAGGCGCCTTGGCATCATACCGATAGTGCCACAGTATACCAGGGGCTTTCCTATATATCTGTCATCAAAGACAATTGCTCCGTTTACAGTTGGGATTCCACTTTCGTTTCCTCCAACCCTAACTCCTGCATGTACTCCCCTCAATACCCTTGAAGGGTGGAACAAATTGTCTGGAAGATTGCCTTCCCAATCTGGTGGTCCGAAGCAAAATACGTCCGTATTTGCTATTGGTCTGGCTCCTAAGCCAGTCCCTAAAATATCACGATTCACTCCAACTATGCCAGTCATCGCACCGCCATACGGGTCCAAAGCACTCGGAGAATTGTGGGTCTCTGCTTTCATACACATAGACCAGTCGTCATCCCATGCTATGACTCCGGAGTTATCATGGAAAACTGAAAGTAACCAATCTACTTCTTCCTTCATTTCCAAGGTTGGCTTCATTATATGAGTCTTGAATAGAGAATCGATTTCTGTATCTTCACCGGTTTCTTCATCGATATGGTGAATGTGTGCTGCGAAGATTTTGTGCTTGCAGTGTTCTGACCATGTTTGGGCCAAACACTCTAACTCAACATCGGTAGGTGCTGATTCTGGAAGCCCCATTATTCTTCGATGTTCTTGGACAAGTGGGTCTCTGTAATGCGCTTGTATGGTTTGCATTTCCTCTAAATTCAATGCCAATAGGCCTTCTTCTGAAAGTCGTATTAGTTCATCATCTGATACTTCCAAATCAATAGTGTTCGGCTCTGAATAAGAGCTGGTAGCGACTGGAACATATTCGATTTGAGGAAATTCTTCCCCTTTTTGAGAAACGAAAGCTCTCTCGATAAGTGCGTTATGTAATTGTTTAGACAGCCATTCGGCATCGAGATCGGTTGGAGTTCCGCTGAATGTGTAAGTGATGTATGTTGACACCCTAGCGTCGTCTCCAGCATTAGGGAATATCGTTTTGAAACCGTCGAGTGCTGCTTTACCCGGATTGTCGGTCACGCCAGGTTTGAATCCTATTGTGACAACTATATCCGGTGCTTCTGCAAATAAATTTGAATTTTCTAAATGAAGGGCGTCGGTTGCGCTAACTTCGATTATTGGGTCGGCAAAAATATCATCAGCTCTTTCTGAAATTTCAGCCGAAGTGATTTCGCTGTCGATAAGGAATCCGACTATAGACCTGACTTCCGAAATTTCTATTCCGTGGTCGGCTTGTAGTTGCCTTTTTACGGAGTTTCCTCGAACGTCCCTCATACCTTCTCCTAGTCTTGGAGTTGCTTCGACTCTGACTACATTTGAGGGCATTTAACACACCTGCCCCCTACGGGGGCAGACGGTCGGCAGAGACTACCGTCCATGAATACTGCGCTTCATCAAAATGTCTCATCCCTAGGAATTTAACATGCTGGACAAGAATTGTCCCGTGTAACTCTTCTTTACTTTCGCAACTTGTTCAGGAGTGCCTTCGGCGACAATTCTGCCACCTCTATCTCCTCCTTCAGGTCCCAAATCGATTATCCAGTCTGCTGATTTTACAACATCTAAATGGTGTTCGATAACAACGATTGAATGTCCTGTCGTCCTTAGTCTAAGCAAAACATCGATCAATTGCTGAACATCTGAAAACGAGAGGCCAGTGGTTGGCTCATCTAGAATGTACATCGTGTGTTTATGTGGAGGTCTTCTCAACTCACTAGCCAGTTTTACTCTTTGTGCCTCCCCGCCCGATAGGGTTGTTGCAGGTTGGCCTAATCGAATATATCCAAGCCCTACATCATTGATTGTTGATAGTGTGCGATGTAATTTCTTGTGATTTGCAAAGAAGTCCACTGCTTCCTTAACCGGCATTTCCAATATATCGTGGATATTCTTGCCCTTCCAAGTCACTTCAAGGGTTTCCCTTGTGTAGCGTTTACCATCGCATATATCGCATGTAATCCAAACGTCAGGAAGGAAATTCATTTCGAGTTTTATTGAGCCTCCTCCACTACATGCTTCACATCTTCCGCCCTTTACGTTGAAGGAAAAATGGCCTGGAGTATATCCTCTTTCTTTGGATAGTTTTGTCTCTGAAAATAATTTCCTTATCTCATCGAAGGCTTTGGTGTATGTTGCGGGATTGGACCGAGGGGTTCTTCCGATTGGTGATTGATCTATTACAATGACCTTGTCCACATTTTCTATTCCCTCGATTCTATCATGGATGCCTGGCTGAGCGTCTGTTCTATTAATCGTTCTCTGCAAAGCAGGGGCTAAAATTCCAGAGACGAGAGATGACTTTCCTGAACCAGAAACACCGGTTATTGCAGTTAAACAACCAAGAGGGATTTTTGCAGTTATGTCGTCAAGGTTGTTTTGTCTAGCCCCTATTATTTCCAAAAATCCTTTTTTCGGCTTGACTCTGTTCGCAGGCGTTTCAATCGCTTTCTTACCGGAAAGGTAAGCTCCTGTGATAGACTCCTTCGCCTTCATTACATCTTTAGGAGGTCCGTTAGCCACGATTTTTCCTCCTTCAAGTCCAGCCCCTGGTCCCAAATCACAGAGCCAGTCTGCTTGGCGAAGTGTTTCTTCGTCGTGCTCTACAACGAGTAATGTATTTCCTAAATCAGATAATTCTCTAAGAGTTGAAAGTAATCTTTCGTTGTCTCTTTGATGTAGTCCGATAGAGGGTTCGTCTAAGACATACATTACCCCAGTCAGCCTACTACCAATTTGGGTTGCAAGCCTAATTCGTTGAGATTCGCCCCCTGAAAGGGTATTTGCTCTTCGGTCTAGGGTTAGATAGTCCAACCCAACATCGTTCAAGAATCCCAATCTATTTTCGATTTCTTTGATGATTTCTTTGCCGATGAATGCGCTCCTTTCATCCAGTGTTTCTGCGGCTTTTCCCTCGCCTCTGAATGAACGGATGATTTGAAGTGCATCGAAAACGCTGGCGTTTCCTATTTCTGGTAATCTCTTATTTCCAACTGTCACCATTCGGGCAGCGTCGTTTAATTTCTCACCATTACACGCTGTACAATCCTCATCGTTCATACAAGCGATTAATCTATTTCGAGTGCGGTCGGATGAGGTTTCTGTATACGTTTTTTGCAGTCTGCCATAAACTCCTTCCCATGGTTTGCTATATTGATATAAAGAGCCGGTTTCAGATTGAAATTCGAAGTGGATTATTGTCGATCCTGAGCCGTTTAGCATGATGTCTTTCGAATCTTCATCGAGGTCTGAAAATGGGATGTTTGTTGGAATCCCATAGTGTTCAGCAGTTTGCTCCATCAGCTTCCTATACCAATGCGGAGACATTGATTGTCGCCAAGGAATTATGCAACCCTCTGAAATTGTTGCATGTCTATCGACAAGGAGGTCCTCGCTAAATCTCCTCTGGACTCCAAGTCCTTGGCAGGAAGGGCAGGCACCGAGTGGTGAATTAAAAGAGAACACTCTTGGGCTCATTTCAGGCATAAATGCGCCGTGTTCAGGACAAGCAAATTCTTCAGACCACGCCATTATGTCGCCTTCGTTTGTTAACTCAGACTTAGAGCCCTCGTCCAAAACAAATCCTTCTTCAGGCGACTTAATGCTCTCAATTGCAACAGTCCCGCCGCCGATTCGAAGTGAGGATTCTACTGCTTCGGTTAGGCGCTGCCTACGGTCTTTTGTGCAACGGATTCTATCAATCCGTACATCGATATCGTGTCTGAGATTTTTATCTAAATTGTGTGTATCTTCGAAAGATGCCTCTCTTCCGTTGATTTTCCCCTCGGTCCAACCTTGTTCAACTAAATGTCTGAATAAATCAACATGGGTTCCTTTCCGGTTCCTTATCGCTGGGCTCCAAACCGCTATTGCATGGCCTTCCATATGCCAAATAATGTCATCAACAATTTCCTGGACCGTTCTTCTCGCTACCTCAATTCCGCATGTTGGGCAGTGTGGTTTTCCTATTCGTGCCCACATTAGTCTAAGATAATCCATAATTTCAGTCACGGTTGCAACCGTAGACCTGGGGTTGTGGCTGCCTTGTTTTTGGTCGATTGAAATCGCTGGTGATAAGCCTTCGATGCTATCGCAGTCTGCTTTTTTCATCTGGCCGATGAATTGTCTTGCATATGAAGACAAGCTCTCGACATAGCGTCTTTGACCCTCTGCATAGAGTGTATCAAATGCTAGAGATGATTTTCCAGAACCGGATACGCCGGATATAACGACGAATTTTCCTCTTGGTAATTTTACATCTATGTCTTGTAAATTGTGTGTTCGAGCACCGCGAACATCAATCCATGAGTCGCCGGCAATTTTGCCCATACCACCTCTCGTAAGTCAAGAGTTCTTGAGTGCTTGCTTATTACTCGGGCCCAAAAGGTATCGGTGCTTCGAATCTTAATGGGTCATCGGTTGCAGGGTGCAGTAGTTCCAAGGATGTTGCATGTAAAGCAATTCTACCAATTGGGTTTCCTTCAGCACCGTGTTGATTATCGCCAACTACTGGACATCCTAAATTTGCCAACCCTACTCTGATTTGATGCCTTCTTCCGGTTTCAATTGTAAGCGCAATTAGGCTCGCTGTGCCATCATAATCCTCTATACTCCAGTGGGTTATTGCCTCTTTAGCATTAGGATGTTTTTTGTTAACCGCCTTCACTTTCAGGAATTTATCTTCCAATAACCACTCTCTAATTGTTCCAGATTTTTGTTCGGGTTTTCCCTCGACTAGAGCATGATAAACCCTGTGAACCGATCTGTCCGCAAACTGCTCTTGTAGGTAATCTTTGGAGTGTTTATCTTTTGCAAAAATCATAACTCCAGATGTTTCTCTATCCAGCCTATGAACAATATAAGCCCAACCTTTTTTATCAGAATCTTGAACATATTCTAAGACTCTGGAATGTAGTGTATCTGGCTCCATTTTATCGGTTGCAACCGATAATAGACCCGCCTGTTTATTCACCACAATAATATCATCATCTTCGTACAGAATTTTAATTCTGGGGTTTTTCTTTTTCTTCGCAGGTGTTTCGCTTTTTTCCTCCGCTTTCTGACGGTTAAGAATGATGATTTGACTTCCTTTTGAAATGATTTGTTTGGCTTTATGTACTATTTTGCCATCCACTTCTACTCGGCCTTCAGTAAGCATCTTACGCAGTTTATTTGTTTTAGAATCGGGGAACATATGTTGCAAAATAGCTAACAATTCTTGCTCGGAATCTGCAATCATAATTTCCCCTCAAAGATATATTATTTCGACTATTTTCCCGATAGGGTAGTCATCTCCGGGTTTTAGGATGACCAATGCTTCACTATGTGCCATGCTCGCTATATTTCCAGATCCTTGGTGAATTTTTTGCGAAGCTATCAATTCATTTTCTCCTTTTTCGATTGTCACCCTTCTTAGAGTTAGACAATCTTTGGTGGGTTTAACCACTGTCGCTAGACGTGCGAATGCTCTATTTTCAACCGGGCCATCGGCGCCTGTTAGATTCCTAATCCATGGAGCAACTATCATCCTGAAAACTACATGGGAACTAACTGGATTTCCTGGCAGGCCGAAAATTGGAGTTTCTCCCCATAATCCAAACAACGGTGGGCTTCCTGGTCTGAGTTTTACTCTCCAAAAATCAAGTATTCCTTCGTCCTCCATAATTTTTCGAACTAAATCCCATTCGCCCATTGAAACGCCACCACTCGTCAAAATCAAATCACAAGATTCTGATGCTTCGTTCAATGTTTTACGTAAACCTTCCAACGTATCGCCTACACATTGCATGCGAATTGGTATGTGCCCCAGATTTCTAACTAGGCCCGCTATTCCAAATGAATTGGACTCGTAAATTTGGCCCCTCAACAATTCTTGTCCCGGTTGAATAAGTTCATCGCCAGTAGAGATTATTGCTATTTTTAGAGGCTTGAAAACTGGAAGTGTTCCATATCCCATAGTGGCACACATTCCAATTTGAGAGGGGGTTAGCAACGTGCCTGCAGAAATTGCGACTTGCCCTTTAGTCAAATTTTCACCCTTGAATCTGACGAAATCTTTCATGGATTCTTTCAACAAAGTGACTTTGTTGCCAATTACTTCTGTCATCTCTATTTGTAAAATAGAGTCTGCGCCTTTTGGCATTGGTGCTCCCGTCATTATCCTTACAGCCTGGTTTTCGCCAACGATAATATCGTCTTCCTGTCCAGCAGCCTGTATTGTTCCAATAATATCCAAAGTCGTTGGTGG
>Ga0181566_10005194_pt1 | contig 10498 bp, 10 predicted proteins | sample 101ome_15_FD_133762 | JGI IMG/M metagenome (GOLD analysis project Ga0181566, IMG submission 133762) | Coastal salt marsh microbial communities from the Groves Creek Marsh, Skidaway Island, Georgia - 101402AT metaG (megahit assembly) | ecosystem: Environmental > Aquatic > Marine > Intertidal... | reverse complement strand
GGCGCTTCGGATTTGCATCTTTCGGCAGGGTTGCCCCCCATGATTCGCGTTGACGGTGATGTGCGTCGAGTCAACGCCCCCGCTCAGGATCACGCCCAAGTGCAGGCGCTCGTCTACGACATTATGAACGACCGCCAGCGCAAAGACTTTGAGGAGTTCCTCGAGACGGACTTCTCCTTTGAAGTGCCGGGTGTCGCGCGTTTTCGAGTCAATGCCTTCAATCAGAATCGGGGTGCTGGAGCAGTCTTCAGAACCATTCCCTCTGAGGTCTTGTCCATGGACGACTTGGGCATGGGTCAGGTTTTTAGGGATATCTCGATGCTGCCTCGCGGGCTGGTGCTCGTTACAGGCCCCACAGGCTCTGGTAAGTCGACGACCCTCGCGGCCATGATCGATTACATCAATGACAACCGCTACGATCATATTCTGACCATTGAAGACCCCATCGAATTTGTTCACGAGTGCAAACGGTGTCTGGTCAACCAGCGGGAAGTGCATCGCGATACGTTGGGATTTTCGGAGGCGCTGAGGTCAGCGCTTCGTGAGGACCCGGATATTATTTTGGTTGGCGAGATGCGCGATTTGGAAACTATCAGGTTGGCGCTGACCGCTGCGGAGACGGGTCATCTGGTGTTTGGCACCCTGCACACTACATCGGCAGCGAAAACCATAGACCGCGTGATCGATGTCTTTCCGGCGGCTGAAAAGGCCATGGTGCGGTCGATGCTCTCGGAGTCTTTGCAGGCGGTGATTTCCCAGACACTGCTAAAAAAGAAGAGTGGTGGCCGCGTGGCCGCTCATGAAATTATGCGCGGCACTTCGGCTATCCGGAATCTCATTCGTGAAGACAAGGTGGCGCAGATGTACTCTGCGATCCAGACGGGCCAGGCGATTGGTATGCAGACAATGGACCAATGCCTTCAGAACCTGGTCGAGAAACGCATCATTTCTGTTGAGGCCGCCCGCGAGAAGGCCCGACAACCCGACAGCATCACGGTTTAGTGCTTATCGCGCGTTTAACCAGGTAGTGAGAATGATGGCTGCCGCTTGATCATCGACTGGCTCGTTGGAGAAATCCCCGGGGTGACCCGCTTCGCGCGCCAGCGCTTTGGCCTCCCTGCTTGATAGGCGCTCGTCGACCATGGTGACCTTGATATTCAGTCGCCCCTCTACTTGACGGGCGAACTTCTGCGCCCTCAGCCCCATGTCACTCTCGGTGCCGTCCATATTGAGCGGGTGACCGACAAGCACCTGATCCGGCTGCCACTCTCTCAGGAGTGATATCAGCGCCTCCCAATCTGGGTTACCGTCCCGTGCACTGATGACGGTAAGAGGCCTGGCAGTATTGGAGAGTGTGTTGCCGACCGCGACGCCGAGATTGCGCAGTCCGAAATCGATGGCGATCACCGTCTCATGTGCGGTCATCAGGCATGTCCTGCATTGGCGGTGAGTAAATCGACATCAATCCCCAGCCGCCGGCCCGCCGCCCCCAGCCGTCCTTCGGGCTCGGTATTAAAGAGAATGTCGCTGTCGGCGATCACGCTCAACCAACTATTCTCAGCCATCTCGGCTTCCAATTGCCCAGCTGCCCAACCCGCATAGCCAAGAGCGACCAGATAATCGCTAGGCCCTTCGCCGGCGGCGATGGCGCATAAAATGTCCCGTGAGCCGGTCAAACTGATCTCGTCGGTGACCGGCTGGCTGCCTTCCCAGTCTGCGCCACCGCGATGCAGCACAAAGCCATGATCGGTCGCAACCGGCCCTCCCGCGAGAATGGCCGGATCGGGGCAGGATGTGACGGCGTCGATGTCGAGGTGCGACAGCATGTCTGCCAGCCCCACCTCCAGACACTGGTTTACGACAATGCCCATCGCGCCCTCTGAGCCGTGATTACAAAGATACGTCAGCGAACGATTAAAAAAACCGCTACCGATCACCGGCGTAGCGATTAAAAAATGGCCCTTGAGAGACGCCACTTGGTGATGGGTTGTTTGGTTGCTCACGATTGCTTTAGCGCCTGAACTGCCAAGTACGAATAATGGCGAGCTCTGCAGTGGTCGCGGCCAGAGCAGGCGGGAAGGGAGCAAAAGGCGCCAATTGCTCAACGGTATGCACTGCCGCCCGGTCCAGCGCATCAATGCCCGAGCTGGTGAGTAGATCGATACCTCTGAGCCTGCCATTTGCATCTACCGTCACTCTCAATCGCACATCGCCGTCGCCATAACGCAGGGCTAAACCCCGGTAATAGGTGTTTCCGAAGCGTTCGATATCAGCCTGCCATGCCTTCAGGTACGCAGCATCTGGCGTCGCGCGAGCGGCAACTCGCGGGCTGGCAACGCCTGCGGGGGCGGCCATTGTCAGTCCGCTGTGTGTTCTCCGGGTGACTTTATTACCGGTGTCGGCTGCCGCCGGCTCAGACGGCATCGCGAAGACTTGGCTGTCCAGTGTCTCTAGGACCCCGGTTTGGTTGTCGAGGGCATCGGTGAGCGCGGCGGTGGGTGCGCGCTCGGACGGCATTAACAAGACAGAGACGGCACGACTGGCAACCCTTGCTGCAGAGTCTCCCATAGGTGTTACCAGGAACCCGAAAATTACTACCAGATGGATGCCGATCGACAGCAATACCGCAGGCGGCATGCTAGGGCGCACGCCGGCGCGCATAAGCGATTGCTCGCTACTCAAGGCGCCACCGAACGCAGTGGCAGACAGTCCAGTAACTGCCCGGCAATATCCAATCCGGACTCCGCTTCAATTTCCCGCAGACAGGTTGGGCTGGTGACGTTGATCTCCGTCAGGTATTCGCCAATCACATCGAGACCGACGAAAAAGAGTCCTCGCGCTTTTAACTCGGGTCCCACCTGCTCAGCGATCCACTGATCCCGCTGTGAGAGTGGCTGCACTCTGCCTGAGCCGCCTGCCGCAAGGTTGCCCCGGCTTTCTCCGGCCAGCGGGACTCTCGCGAGGCAATAGGGCACCGGCTCACCGTTGATCATCAAAATCCGCTTATCTCCCTCGGCGATTTCGGGCAGATATTGTTGAGCCATGATCGTCTGTTGCCCCGACCCTGTTAGTGTCTCGAGAACCACACTCAGGTTGGGGTCGTCCTCGCGCACACGGAAGATCGCGCTGCCCCCCATACCGTCGAGGGGCTTGTAGATCACGTCTTTGTGCTTGGCATGAAAAGCTCTGAGTATGCTCATGTCACGACTGACAATGAGCGGTGGGCAGCATTCGGGAAATACTGTGGCAAACAACTTCTCATTGCAGTCGCGCAGACTCTGGCATCGATTGACAACCAGCGTGCCATGCTGTTCCGCGCGCTCCAGAAGATAAGTCGCGTAGATGTATTCCAGATCGAAAGGTGGATCCTTGCGCATCAAGATGACATCGAGCTCGCTCAGCACCGTTTCTGTCTCGTCCTCAAGGTCGTACCAGCGCCCCGGATCTCGATGAACGGCCAGCGGTCGCCCTCTGGCCATGGGTGTGCAGCCGTCAAGGAACAAGCCACTGGGCTCAATGTAGAACAATGCCCAGCCGCGTTCCTGCGCAGCCCACAACAGCGCTAGAGTAGTATCTTTTTTGTAGTTGATGGACCCGATGGGATCCATCACGACACCGAGCTTGCGGCTCATGGCGGGTTTCTCATCTGTACGGCTGGGTATCTTGCGATCCAGAGCAAACCGCCGCAAGCTCTCTACGCCCTAAAAGCGGGGTATTTTGGAACCCTTTGGAAGTTCTCATGGAAACTCTTTTTGTTGTGGTAGCGGGGACGAGCCTTCTCTGCGCAATCACCGTTATGCTGCGAGTCCGCCAAATTGGGTGGGCGGTCTGGCTGTGGTTTTTTTCGGGATGGATTACCGGAGAGCTGGCAGCGTGGTGTCTGGGTGCACAGATTGCCTTCGTGGCACTGTGGGTCATGTTCTTTGGAGCGGGCACCGCGGGCTTTGCGCTGGGGCTAACCCTATTCCTCGCCACTTGGGCATTGCTTCTCTTGGCACTCAGAGACGGATTTGATGCGGGCGCGGCATTCAGTCGCGCAATGAAAATGGCGCTGGGCCCAGATTTTATGGAGCAAATTCCATTGGGCCGACGTGCACAGCTCGAGCAGCAGATCCACAGCCGAGAATGGCTGTGGCCTTTTCGTTTCAGACGACCCGCGGTTCGCTACGTGCGCAACATCCCCTATTCGTCTGCAGGCAAAAGAGGCTTGCTGGATATTTATGTGCCGGTCACCCAGGGACAGCAGCGGCCAGTGCTGCTTCAGGTTCACGGCGGAGCGTGGATGGTGGGCCATAAATCGGAGCAGGCGCAGCCGCTGTTGCACAGGATGGTGGAATTGGGCTGGGTGGGCGTATCCATTAACTACCGCCTGGCGCCCCGGGATGCGTACCCCGCCCAGATTATCGACGTAAAAAAAGCGATTGCCTGGGTGAAAGAAAACATTGCCGAGCACGGTGGCGACCCGAACTTCATTGTCATCACGGGTGGTTCGGCAGGCGGTCACTTGTCGCTCCTCGCCGGCCTGTCTAGCGGCCATCCGGATTGGCAGGAGGGCTGTGAAGCGGCAGATACCGGGGTGCAGGGCGTGTTGGCGCTCTATCCAGTTGTGGACCTGACCAATCGTTACGGCATTCGTCAACAAGACCGCATGGACGGCTTTATCACCCGCCGCATTATTCAGAGAACACGAGAAGAGGCGCCTGAAGTCTTTGAGGATGGCTCGCCGATTTCCTGGGTCCATCGCCCTGATGTCGCATCGGGGTTACCGCCGTTCTGTATTGTGCAAGGCACCCACGATTCGCTGGTTTGGGTAGAAGAGGTGCGTCGGTTCGTCGCCGAATTGGCGCCGGTCATCCCGTCACCATTGGTTTATGCGGAGCTCCCGAGTGCGCAGCATGCGTTCGAGATCTTTCACTCGCCCAGAACCAGCCATTATCTGAATGCGGCCTCCTGCTGGTTGGAGTGGGCCTATGCGCAACATGCAGTGCACCCAAAACCCCGCGAACCGTCGCGACTTGAGGAAGCTCACCATGATTGACGCCTGGATACAGCACCCGACTGCGCGCCACACTGCAGATCCGATGTTCGCGTCACTGCGGCGTTGGACCAAGTCGGACCTTGCCGACACGCCGTCTGTCTCGGAGACCATTAGCCAGCTTGACGCGGCAGGCGTGACCCAGGCGTTAACGTGTGCGTGGTACGGGCCGAAAAACATCATGATCTCGAATGACGAGGTAGCCGAATTTGTCGCAACATCAGGGGGCCGTCTTCTGGGCGTGGGGTCTGTCGATATCGACAAGCCGATGCAAGCGGTTCATGAGATTCGGCGGTGCATCACCGAGCTGGGATTCAAGGCGATCCGTATTTTGCCGTGGCTCTGGTCGGTGCCACCAACAGATCGTCGCTTTTATCCCGTGTATACCGCCTGCTGCGAACTCGGCGTGCCATTCTGCACCCAGATTGGCCACACGGGCCCGCTGATGCCTTCAGAGGTGGGTAGGCCCATCTATCTCGATCAGGTCGCCTTGGATTTCCCTGATTTGACCATTGTCGGTGGGCATATTGGCTATCCGTGGACGGATGAGGCCATTGCCGTTGCCACCAAGCATCCCAATGTCTACATCGATACCTCGGCTTACACGGTCGACCGGTATCCCCCTCAGCTGGTGGATTATCTAAAAAACCATGGCAGCCAAAAGGTGTTGTTTGGCAGTAATTATCCAATGATGACACCGGCGAAAGCGCTGTCCGGTTTGGACGCGCTGCACCTCGACGATGTGGTGAAGTCCCGCTTCCTCGCTGACAACGCCAGACGGGTTTACGGTTTGTAGTGCCTAGGGTTGTATTTCGCCCCACGCGGTCGCCAAAGCGGCCAGTGCAGCCACCGGCGCCGTTTCGGTGCGCAAAACGCGCGGACCCAATTGCAACAGCTTGAAGCCCTGATTCAGGGCAAGGTCGATCTCGTCCTCTGATAGCCCGCCCTCGGGCCCGATCAACAGCGCCGCGGTGTCGGGCACCGAGCGCCCTGAAGACGCCGCCGGTGTGCCGCAGTGCAAGACCCACTTGTGATCAGCCGTCACGGCTTGCACCCAATGATGCAGCGCTTGTGGCAGTGTGACCGGGGGCACCCGGACGCGCCCGCACTGTTCGCAGGCGCTGGTGACAATTTGCTGCCAGTGAGATCGGCGCTTTTCCACACGCTCAGCGGGAATAGTGAAGTCCACCCGCTCGCTCAGTAGCGGCACTACCCGGCCGACGCCCATTTCGGTGGCTTTCTGTATGGCCCAGTCAAAGCGATCGCCCTTGCTCAGGCACAGGCCTATTTCGGTCTTTGTGGTGGACTCGGTGGCTGGGCTGGATGCCTCGCCAATCTCGGCAACAATGGACTGCTTACTGACTTCCTGAATACGCGCTGTGAACTCGCTGCCATCGCCGTTAAACAGCGTCACGCTGTCGCCAACTCGGGCGCGCAGCGCCCGTCCCAGATGGCGTGCTGTGTCGCCCTCCAGCAACACAGACTCACCGGTCGTCAGCGGCTGGTCAGTGAATAGCCGCGTGATGCGCACATTAACCCTCCTGATCAGAGGGCAGTGTATGACGATTCATGTGCGACTTTCGAGCCGCTGGACAGAGTCAGTATTTGTAAGAGTCGGTTTTGAACGGACCCTCTACGCCGACACCGATGTACTCCGCTTGCTTCGGCGTCAGTTTGGTCATCACTCCGCCAAACCCTCTCACCATATAGGCGGCTACCTGCTCGTCAAGGTGCTTGGGAAGCACTTCAACCGTGATCGCGTCCGCGCGCTGGTCGGCGGGCAGGTCGGCGAATTTCTTATCAAAGAGGTGGATTTGCGCTAAAACTTGGTTAGCAAAGGAACCATCCATGATGCGAGAAGGATGACCCGTCGCATTCCCCAAGTTGACCAAGCGGCCCTCCGAGAGGAGCAGCAGGTGGTCATTGCTGGCTGCATCGCGAACGACTTTGTGCACTTGGGGTTTGATCTCTTCCCACTGCCAGGCGTCGCGCATGTAAGCGGTATCAATTTCGTTATCGAAGTGACCAATGTTGCAGACCACAGCCCCGGGCTTCAGCGCGCGGAGCATTGCTGCGGTACAGACATTGAAATTGCCGGTCGCCGTGACCAACAGATCAGTGGTCGATAACAAGTCGGTGTTGATGCAGCTTTCAGTCCCATCGTCTACGCCGTCAATAAACTGCGATACCACCTCAAAACCGTCCATGCAGGCTTGCATGGCGCAGATTGGGTCACACTCGGTGACTCTCACAATCATGCCTTCCTGACGCAGCGACTGTGCTGAGCCTTTACCGACATCCCCGTAGCCAATCACCAGTGCCCGCTTGCCCGCCAGCAGGTGGTCGAGCCCGCGTTTAATCGCGTCGTTCAAGCTGTGTCGGCAGCCGTACTTGTTGTCGTTCTTGGACTTGGTGACGGCATCGTTGACGTTGATGGCCGGAACCTTGAGCTCGCCGTTGGCCAGCATGTCGTAGAGGCGGTGTACGCCGGTGGTGGTCTCCTCGGTAATGCCGTGAATTCGCTCGAGCATCTCAGGATACTGCTCGTGCAACATGGCCGTCAGGTCGCCACCATCGTCTAAAATCATATTGGCATCCCAGGGCTTGCCGTCGGCCAGAATGGTTTGCTCAATGCACCACTCGTATTCTTCCTCGGTTTCGCCCTTCCAGGCAAAAACCGGTATGCCCGCCGCCGCGATTGCCGCAGCGGCGTGGTCCTGCGTAGAGAAAATATTGCAGGAAGACCAGCGAACCTCAGCACCCAGTGCGATCAGAGTTTCGATCAGCACACCGGTCTGAATGGTCATGTGAATGCACCCGAGAATTTTCGCGCCCGCCAGAGGCTGGGCATCGCGGTAATGTTCTCGGAGTGCCATCAGAGCAGGCATCTCGCTCTCGGCGATCTCAAGTTCACGGCGACCCCAGTCGGCCAGATGAATGTCTGCAACTTTGTAGTCAGCGAAAACGCTTTGCTCAACAGCAGTGTTCATAATATTTTCTCTTTTCAGGTGTCAGGGTTAGAGGCCGGCTGCCGCACGGAGGTCATCGGCCTTGTCAGTGCGCTCCCAGGTGAAGCTGTCGCCGGAGCGGCCGAAGTGTCCATAAGCTGCGGTAGTACGATAAATCGGGCGCTTCAGATCGAGCATATTGATAAGGCCTTTTGGGCGCAGATCAAAGTGCTCGCGAATCAACGCAACGATGGCGTCATCGGCTAGGGTAGCCGTGCCAAACGTATTGACTGATATCGAGGTGGGTTCGGCGACGCCAATGGCATAGGACACCTGGACCTCGCAGCGACGGGCGAGCCCTGCCGCCACAATATTTTTCGCCACGTAGCGACCCGCGTAAGCCGCAGAGCGGTCCACTTTTGAGGGGTCCTTGCCCGAGAACGCTCCGCCGCCGTGGCGCGCCATGCCGCCGTAGGTGTCGACAATAATCTTTCTGCCGGTTAAGCCGCAGTCACCTTGGGGCCCACCAATTACAAAGTTACCGGTTGGGTTGATGTGAAACAGTGTGTCGGCATGCAGCCACTCTGCAGGCAGCGTGGGTTCAATGATGTCTTTGCGCACCGCTGCGCGCAGTTCATCCTGAGAGATATCGGGGCTGTGCTGGGTCGATAGCACAACGGCCTCGACTCGCTCGGGTTTGCCGTCCGCGCCGTAGCGCATGGTTATCTGGCTTTTCGCATCGGGCCGCAGCCAAGGCAGCGCGCCTGCTTTTCGCAGCTCTGCTTGTTTCTCCACCAAGCGATGCGAGTAGTGACTGGGTGCGGGCATCAAAACATCCGTCTCATCCGACGCATAACCAAACATTAAACCCTGATCGCCGGCACCCTGATTGGCTTCATCGGCCTCGTGCGTGCCCAATGCGATATCAGCAGACTGTTGTCCGATGGCGTTGATCACTGCGCAGGTGTTGCCGTCGAAGCAGACGTCTGAGGAATCGAAGCCGATATCGAGTACCGTTTGCCGAATGACCTCTTCCAACTCACCTGTGGTCACGTTGCCTGAGGTCGTGACTTCCCCGGCGACAACGACCATACCGGTCTTGACCAATGTTTCAACGGCGACCCGGGCGTCAGGGTCTATGGCCAAATAGGTGTCGAGAACGGCGTCCGATATTTGATCTGACATCTTGTCTGGATGCCCCTCGGAGACAGATTCAGACGTGAAAAGGGAGTAGTCGCTCATAAGAAGAGATTCCTAAAAAATTTATTAGGTGCGGCTGAATTGCTGCACCTGTACCTGAAAACCATTGCGCTGGGCCAGAAAGACGCTGGCCGTCAGTTCGAGGCCGGCATAATTTGCCCACCGCTCGAGTTCTTCATGCTGAAAACCTAACCAGAGGTCTCCGCAATGTTCCCGAGCCCAGATCTGATCGTGCGCACAGAGCTCACTGACAATCAGTTTGCCGCCATTATTCAGTAGCGCCGCGGCTTCGCTCACAATGCGCTGCGGGTCCGGTGTGTGGTGCAACACCATGTTGATAATGACCGCGTCGGCGCAGACTTGACGCACGAGCAGTCTGTCAGTGCTACCCCTGACAAATTCGATATTGCTCAGTTCGGTGGTATGTTCTCGCGCCAGTTCAAGCATGCGCTCTGACAAATCCAGTGCCACCACGGCGTGCGCTCGTTCATGCAATGCTGGCAGTAACCATCCTTCGCCGACACCAACCTCGACCACGGTTTGCAGCGGTTGTCTGGGCAAGCGGTCGAGTAACTGCAGCGTGACCTCGCTGTAGTCGTGCCAGGGGGCAATCAGTTCCTGTTGCTGTCTGAAGCGATCGACATGGCCTTTAAAAAAGGCTACCGAGTTTTCCTCGCGCTGTGCTTGAACCCTGTCAATGCCGGCTTCAACTGCTGGTGTAACCGGCTCATTGTCGATGTGCTCCAGAACTTGCGATTGAAGTATGGACAAACTGCCGCCCGGGAGCGCGCGACGGTAAAAAGTGGCGGTTCCTTCTTTTTTGCGGCTGAGCAGGCCGGCGTCGCTCAGAATTTTGAGATGATGGCTGAGAGCGCTCTGCCGGACGGCAAAAATGGTGCAGAGCTCAGAGACGCTAAATGAATCCTGAGCCAGGGCGCGCAGGATGTGCAGGCGCAGATCATCTGCGACCGCCTTAAGAAAGGTGGCCAATGACGTGTGATCGCGCGATTCAGCGAGATCGATAATCTGAGCGGAAGATGCCATCGGCGCGCATGCTAACAGCGGCCGAGCGCTTTATCAAAATATTTTGATGTATGGCTTGGTGCGCTACTCGGTGCGCTAAGAGCTCAGTGTGATCACGCCGCCGGCAGTACCCAGTAGCAGCGTATCGGCAGGGCGCAGGGCAAACAGTCCGTTGCACACGACCCCCGTCATATCATTGATGCGCCGCTCGGTATCGATGGGCTGATCAATGTGCAGGCCGTGAACGTCCAGAATCACGTTGCCGTTGTCGGTGATGACCCCCTCGCGCCAG
>Ga0181566_10005189_pt1 | contig 10505 bp, 11 predicted proteins | sample 101ome_15_FD_133762 | JGI IMG/M metagenome (GOLD analysis project Ga0181566, IMG submission 133762) | Coastal salt marsh microbial communities from the Groves Creek Marsh, Skidaway Island, Georgia - 101402AT metaG (megahit assembly) | ecosystem: Environmental > Aquatic > Marine > Intertidal... | reverse complement strand
CCCAACGTCCATCTTGCTGTTGCGCGAATGATCTGCTTCTCAAAGTCAACATCAGCTTCCCAATACAAGCGACTTACCACAGATTCGGTAGTACTGTAACTATGTGGATCATTAAACAACTCCGCTCGAACACTCGTATCGCCATATATTTTCTCGGGCTCGACCGTTGGTGCCGGGGCGACCGCTTCTTTTTGCTGGCAGCTTGAGAAAAATAAAAGGCCAGCGAGGGCCGCGAGTGATAAGGCAGAAGTTGTTTTCATTTTATGTACTTTTCGGGTAGTGAATATACCGCACATGAGACAAAAACCTGGCCTACTTTCCCGACTAGTTGTGAGTTCCTTAGCTGTATTTGCAGCCGATTGGTTGTTGCCCGGCGTAAGCATAGACGGCTTCAGTACTGCCATAGGGGTAGCCATTGTTCTAGGAATTCTCAATGCCACACTAAAGCCACTCCTGATCATCATCACCATACCCTTGACATTCCTATCGCTTGGGTTGTTCTTGTTGATCATCAACGCCATCATTATCGGAGTCGCGGATCAGTGGATTGAAGGCCTGACCGTCAACAGTGTTTGGACAGCCATCCTCTTCAGCTTTCTGGTCTCAGCTATCAGCTCCTGGATGTACAAATGGGGAGAAGGGCGTTAGTCCAGCTGGGACAATTCCCACTGGGCCTTAATACCGAAGGTCTTTGCAGCCAATTCTAAGAAACTTGGCGTCTTATCACTGAGGTAAAATTTCGTGTCCGATTTTTCCCCGTCAACACCTGCCGAACAATGCTTAGCTACCTCTTGTGCAACAATGGCCGGCGCATCTATCCATGCAACACCTTCTAACAACGAACCCGCAGCTTCTTTCAACAAAGGATAATGGGTACACCCGGGCACCAATGCCTCAATACCGTCCAATACAGGGTCGTTCAAATAATGCTGCAACACCTGTACTTCAATGCCAGTCCCTAGAAAGCCATCCTCAATCAACGGGACCAATAACGGCGTCGCCAAACTTTTGAGTTGAATTTGAGCATTTTGTGCCTGCAACTTTTGGGCATACGCACCGCTACGAACTGTTGCGCGGGTACCGAGCAGACCTACCTGCTGGTGTTTACCTCCAGCCACGGCCTCAACTACCGGATCGATGACATTGATGAACTGCAATTCCGGGAATCGTTCTTCAAGAACTTTACCGGCTGCGGCGCTAGCACTATTACAAGCAATAACAATCAAATCACAGCCCTGATTTTTGAGGAAGCTTACGATCTCTGTACTGTAAGACTGAATGGCCGCATCACTTTTATCGCCATACGGCAAGTGCAGGGTATCGCCATAATAGATTTTAGGAATACCGGGCAGCACCTTCTCCAAGGCTTGCAACACGGTCAATCCACCTAGTCCACTATCGAACAGTCCTATCTTTTGTACGGCTTTCATCAGGCGCAATTTACGGCATAAAGAAACCCCTTCGGATGCTCCGAAGGGGTTCCCAAAATTTTCTATCTGAACTGAGAATTATTTAACTCCCAACTCTGCTTTAACGAGTGCCATTACATCTTCACCACCGTCCAAGTAAATAACGATCGCTTTAGATGGAGAAGCATCCAAGATGTACGCGAAGCCATTGTCTTCAGCAACCTTGTTCACTGCATTCTGAGCTTTCTCAATGATAGGCAACATCAAATCCATTTGCTTGCGTTGCAATTCTTGCTGAGCGCTTTGGTTGAATGCCATGATGCGTTGCTCCATGCCTTGCAATTCTTCTTGCTCCTTTTGCAAACGCAACTGAGTCCAAGTATCCATGTTCGCCTGTGCGTTCTGCATTTTGGTCATGTATTCCTGCTGCATTGCTTGAGCATCCCCTTCCAACTGACCAGCGTACTTTTCGATTTCCGCTTGTGCAGTTTGTGTTTCAGGCATGATGGCCAACAGCTCATCAACATTGATGTGACCTACTTTTTGCTGTGCCGTAGCAGATCCAGCAAGGCCGAGTGTCAAGGCAATTGCGAGTAATACTCTTTTCATTGTTTTTAATTTATCGCTTTAAATTATCTAAAACTTCGTCACTGTAGTCTTTCTCCTTATCAACAAAGAGAACACCACTATCCGCGCTTTTGTCCAAAATTAGGTCTAATTTCCTTTTGGTTGCTAATGCCTGCACGGCGCCGAAGACTTTATCTTGAATGGGTTGGACGAGCTGAGCGCGCTTTATAAATAGCTCTCCTTCCGGTCCAAAATATTTTTGTTGTAGGGCCAATACCTCGGCCTCCTTATCCTTTATAGCTTTTTCACGTGCCTCCAATTTCGACGGCGTCAAGAGTATACGCTCCGCAGCCAATGCGTCTTTCAGACTTTGCAATTCACTCTGCAATGCACTCACCTCACCAGCCCATTGTTCGCTCAATTTATTCAATTGGCTTTTGGCTTGTTCGTATTCAGGCATGTTGCTGAGAATATAGTCTGTATCTACAACACCATAGCGTTGTGCCATCAGCGGCAGGCTGAGCACAAGTGCCAAGACGATATGTAGAACTCTAAATTTCACAGCGGCGAATGTATTGAATTAAAACTGTTGGCCAATGATAAAGTGCGTTTGCCATCCACTTGCGGCAGCACCGTTTGGCATTGGATCAAACCCATAGGCAACATCAACCCCCATCAAACCAAACATTGGCATGAAGATACGCAAACCAACACCTGCACTACGCTTCAAGTTAAACGCTCTGTAGTCCCAGAAATTGTCGTAGTTATTTCCTCCCTCCAAGAAGGCCAATGGGAATACTTGTGCAGAAGGGTTATTCGCCAAGATGTAACGGAATTCCAAAATGTATTTGTTGTACAATGCACCACCACCTGCTGGGGTAATACTGTTGTTTTGATACCCACGTAGTCCCACGATCTCACGACCATCAATAACGAAGTTCGCCAGTCCATCACCCCCGACATAGAAGCGTTCGAACGGTGGAAGACCGAGATCTTTGTTGTATGAACCTAGGTAACCAAACTCACCGTGGGTACGAATGACAAACTTCGACGTGATAGGCGCAAACCAATCCGCATTAAGCTTCCATTTGTGGTATTCCACTAAACGGAATCTTTCTTCGCTGCTCAATGACTTGTAGTCAATGTCTTTGTTAAACATGCTAAATGGCGGCGTCAACTCTGCTGCGAAAGATAACTGTGAACCACGTGTTGGGAAAATAGGCACATCGGTGTTGTTACGTCCCAAGGTGAACTTGTAGTTCACGTTGTTCGAGATACCCTTATTGTAGTTCAAGAATCCTGTAGGGAAGTTATCGAGGTTGAATCGACGGAATTCCAATCCTTGGTACAAGGTGAAATAATCATCCGGCCATTTCAAGCGCTGACCCAATCCAAAGTTTACCCCAGTAATGTAAAGGCTTTGACGGTTCGGGTCGTTTGCACGTACCCCGTTGCTCTGTACGTTGTGGTAAATAGTCGCAGTAAAACTGTTTGGTTTTCTCCCGCCCAACCACGGTTCTGTGAACGAAGCATTGTAGCTCTGGAAGTACAAACCGTTCGACTGTGCACGTAGGTTAATGCTCTGTCCATCGCCCGTTGGCAACGGCTGCCATGCACGCTTATTATTGATGTTGCGCGCTGAGAAGTTGTTAAAGTTCAGACCAAAGGTTCCTACCACACGGCCGGCACCCCATCCTCCTTGCAGTTCAAGCTGCGAGGTCGAGCGTTCTACCACAGTGTACTCCAAGTCTACTGTTCCCGTTTGCGGATCTGGTACAGGATTCACGCCAATCTGTGTTTGGTCGAAATATCCTAGCTGCGCCAATTCACGGATGGTACGTTGAATCATTGCCTTTGAGAACAAATCACCCGGCTTCGTACGTACTTCACGGTAGACCACGTGGTCATTGGTGCGCTCGTTACCAGTAATGCTTACCTTGCGAATGGTCGCTTGGCGTCCCTCTTGAATGCGGATTTCGATATCAATTGTATCGTTGTGTACGCTTTTCTCGATAGGCACTACCTGCGAGAATAAGTACCCGTTGTTCAGATAAATCGATGCTACATCGTTTCCATTTGGATCAAAACTTACACGCTCATTCAAATGTTGGCTGTCGTAGATGTCCCCGCGGTTAATCTTCAAGATGGTCTTAAGGATCGGGGTGTCGTATTTTGTATTGCCCACGAATGTGATGTCACCGAAATAGAACTTACGGCCTTCTTCCACTGTGATTTCAACGTTAACTAATTCGCCATCAATAGAATATGAGGTATCTGAGATGATTCGCGCATCGCGGTACCCCATTGAGTTGTATTTGCTCACGATCGCTTTAAGGTCCTCACGGTATTCCTTTTTGCGAAGCTTCGAAGTTTTGAAGATGGCTTTTCCTTTCATCTTCGTGTTCTTCATTGCCTTCAGCAATACTTTATCTGCTACCGCCTCGTTTCCGTGGAAAACAATCTCGTTCACACGAACGCGCTCCCCTGGATCGATCTTGAAGCCTAGAATAACCGCGTGGTTAAAGGCACTGTCCACATCTTGTGTGATGGCCACACTGGCATTTAGGTATCCCTTTTCCTTGAAGTACTTTTCAATTTTGTTGCGACTCATTACGACGAGGTTGTCGTTCACCACCTTTCCTGCACGTAGTCCAAGCTCTTCACGTAGGTCGTCCTTCCAAGATTTTTTCACCCCTACGATGTAGTATTTACTCATCTTAGGTAGTTCCTTGAGGTAAATGTCGAGGTAGACTTTATTCCCCGCCTTATTTACCACACGAAAGGTGATGTCCTCAAAAAGTTGCTGCTTCCAAAGTGTGCGGATGGCATCGGAAATGGCCGGGTCTGGGAATTGAATTTTATCTCCAACGCGAATGTTGGTTAACATGATGACCACATTTGGGTCCAAATCTTTGGTGCCGCTGACAGTCATACCTGCAACTTCATAATCAACACCAGGGAGAAGGTTAAAATCTCCTGTAGTCACAATCTGACCGCGTGTGGTCAAAGTAGCTACTACCAATAAAAGGGCCCAAAGGGTACGCTTCATGCTCTATTTTTCCGTTAGTTGTTCGGAGGTTTGTCCGTAGCGGCGCTCTCTGTTTTGGAACGCTGCGATTGCATCGTACAAACCCTGTGCATCGAAGTCCGGCCAAAGGATGGGAGTGAAATACAACTCTGCATAGGCTAACTGCCAAAGCAAATAGTTGCTAATGCGCTGTTCTCCACTCGTTCTGATCATCAGATCCGGATGCGGCATACCCGCAGTAAACAACGAATTTTCTATGTGGTCTTCCGAAATTTCTTCGGGTTTTAAGTCGCCTGTAGCCACTTTTGCAGCGATTTTACGCACTGCCTGAACCATCTCATCCTGTGAGCCGTAACTCAAAGCAAGTGTCAAAGTTAACCCATCATTTTTGGATGTGGTAGCAATGACAGACATTAACTTTTTATTTGCTTTTTCAGGCAATGAAGCCACGTTTCCAATGGCTGCCAAACGCACGTTATTGTCCATCAATGTCGGCAACTCTTTTTCGAGGGCCGTCATCAAGATGTTCATCAATGCATCGACCTCAGCTTTTGGTCGGTTCCAATTCTCTGTGGAGAAAGCATAGACCGTCAAATACCCGAGGCCAAGCTCTGCACAGGCAGTGGTGATTTTGCGCAAGGCCTCTACCCCAACCTCGTGACCACGCACGCGGGTTAGAAACCCTTGTTGCTTTGCCCAGCGACCATTGCCGTCCATGATGACCGCAATGTGTTGCGGAACATGGTCCGGGTCTAACCCGGCTTTGATGCGGTTATCTCTGAATATTTTAGAATCCACTGCAGCGCTCATCTCGAGGACTTAGGTTATAAAAAATGGTTACGCCCGCAAAAATAGACCAATCCTTGGATTGAGCATTACCTCGAGCTAGTCCACTTTGGTAGGGCACTAGACCTGGGTTTGAAAAATAGGCTGCAAGTTCACCGCGTTCATCGGCCAATGCAAGGGCATCGACGTAATCCCCACTGGTATCATCGAGGTAATCGGACCCGTAAGAGCGCCAGCCAACTTCCGCAGTCATGCTCCAATCTCGGGCTAAACTTTGACGATAACCAAAGCCAAAAGGCACGGTGAGTGTTGTGTTCCCATAGAACAGCTGGTCTTTGAGTTCGGTTTGTTGACCCTCCGTGCCCAAGGGGCGTAGATCGTACCAAGTATCTTCATACAAGCCCTGGGGATTGTATTGAGTTAGTCCTATACCGGCAAATAAGTAGAAGGACTGTGGGTGTTTCGTTCCCGTACCGTAAGGCCAATAGTTGAACTCTGTCATGTAGGACAATTCCGAAATCTCTGTTCTGAATGAAATGTCGCGGTCTTGTTTGAAATCGTCCTTTGCCCAGGCATCAACGCCACTGAGGTACCCCATGGAGAAGTTTAGCCTTGTAGACCAATGCCAGTTGTATTGGCGACGCAAGGTGATTTGCCCGGCAGGTTGATTGGGCAAAAACCCATAGGCACCTTCGGCAGCCATGCCAACGGCACCCACATCTCCGTGAAATAGGGTTCCGGAGCCGCCGAGACCGAGCTCAAGGAATTGGGCCTTACCACAAAAGGAAAGTCCCATAAGGGCAGAAAAAAGTAGGGTACGTAAGGTCATTTAGTTTCTGTGGTCCAATCCCCAACTGAGCTTGTTGCGCAGCGTGGACGGGAAATCTTGCATTTCTGTTTGCACCAAAGCGATGCGGAAATCTGCCTTCTGTACGAACAGCTCCGTCTCTGTATCGAAGCTGTGCATACGGCTATCCAATGAAGTTAAAAATTCGTTTTCGCGGCTTTCCACACGAAGGCGCAAGGTGTTATTGTCGGAAATAACGAAAGGACGCATGGTTAAATTGTGTGGCGCGATGGGCGTAAGAACAAAGTTTTCACTGTTCGGCATGATGATGGGACCGCCACAACTCAAACTGTAGCCGGTGGACCCGGTCGGTGTGCTGATGATCAGGCCATCTGCCCAGTAACTGTTCAGATAAGCACCATTGAGGTATGTATGCACAGTGATCATGCTGGTGGTTTCCTTTCGGGCAATGGTGATTTCGTTCAAAGCGAAGTTTGGCTTCATCACATGCGTGGAAGAAGAACGCACCTGTAGTAATGAGCGAAAGTCAAGCTGGAAACGGCCCGTGAATAAGGCATCAAGCGAGGTCACAATATTGTTTTTTGCGACGTTCGCGAGGAAGCCTAATCGGCCCATGTTGATTCCCAAAATAGGAATGTCCTTACTTTGGATCAGCACCGTGGCTTCGAGTATGGTTCCATCGCCCCCGAGGGAAACGAGGAAATGAGGATCGAATTGGCCCAGTTCCTCCTCGTTTGAAAAGGTGCTAAAGGAAACGTCTTTAAACTCTTCCGCACAGATCTCTTCACAAGCAGGACGAAGGGTATGAAAAACTGAGAATGTTACGCCTTCTTCCACCAATTTTTCCAAGACGACCTCCACATAGGGCAAGTTTGCTGGCTTTGGGGCTCTACCGTACAGTGCAATTCTCATTAGTACTTCAAATAATTCATCAGATGGTCGTAGCGTTCACGATAATCTGAATCAAAGTTTCTATCGCCAAAGATACCGCCAATTTCGTAGCCGTAGCGCTGTAGGGATTGGACAATAGGTCCGGAGTGTTCTACGTTGATTTTCAGCGTAATCTCTACCTCATTGGCAGCGCTGGAATGAGTCAACCAGCTGGCTAAAACCTTTGCGTCATTTTGCTCCACCACAGCGGCCATTTCTGCCATGCTGTATTGGGCTGTTTCTGCGCGCATAACTAGTATGGCACCTGGTTGGCTCAAGGCCGGAGTAGAGCGGAAAAACTCCAAAACATCCGTCAGCATATGTGCGCCCTTGTAGAACCCTTCGTGGTCCACGATAGGGATTAACGTGATGCGATCACGTGTACAAACGTCCATGAGCACAAAAGCGTGGGCGTTAGGCAAAACGGATGGAGCAAAGGCTGGATTGAACACTGTTTGAATAGGTGCGTTATCATCCTCGGATTCGAATAAAACATCCTCACTGATGAGACCCATATACTTACCCGAAGCATCGACCATTGGTAAATGGGATAATTTCCATTCCTCCATTTGGTCCAAAGCCTCCACCACAAAGTCCGTAGGACGCAGCGGTGATATGGGTTCAGTATGTACGGTTTCTTCTAGCATTCTTACACAAACATAGGCCTTTTCGTTAGTTTTGCACCCATGAACAATCACACAAAACTTAGTGTCAACATTAACAAAGTTGCCACCCTACGTAACGCACGAGGCGGAGATGTCCCGAACGTATTGAACGTCGCATTAGATTGTGAACGATTCGGTGCCGAAGGAATAACCGTTCACCCGCGCCCAGACCAACGTCATATTCGCTACAGCGATGTGGCGGAATTGGCCCCGGCTGTAAAGACTGAATTTAATATCGAGGGTTATCCGAACGAGGAATTCATCGCGCTTGTTTTGGCTAATAAGCCGGCTCAAGTTACCCTCGTTCCGGATCCGCCAGGGGTGCTTACCTCAAATGCGGGGTGGGACACGGTTGCACACGGGGAGTTTTTACGACCAATTATTCAAACCTTCAAGGCTGCGGGAATACGTACCTCCATTTTTATTGAAACGGATCAAGAGCTCATCGCTGAGGCCAAGGCCATAGGCACGGACCGCATCGAGCTATATACTGAATCCTACGCTGTCGGGTATAAAAAGGACCCTGCCGCCGCGGTGGCACCGTTTATTGAGAGTGCAAAATTTGCGAAATCCATAGGCCTTGGAGTCAATGCCGGTCATGACCTGAGTTTAGAAAACCTGAGCTACTTTGGAAAGGAACTCTACGGTTACCTTGATGAAGTGAGCATTGGTCATGCCCTGATTGCAGATGCTTTGTACCTGGGTCTTCATAATACCATTCAGCAATACAGAAACTGCTTGAACCCTACAGCATGGAAGTAAGCACGCTATTTTCAAAAATTTACGGAGAAGGCGCGCCATTATTGATTCTTCATGGTCTTTTTGGCATGGGGGATAATTGGGCGACACATGCAAAAATATGGGCGGAGCAAGGCTGGCAAGTTCATGCCATCGACCAGCGCAACCACGGGCGCTCGCCTCATCTATCCGAGCACAACTATGAAGCCATGGCTGCAGACCTTGAAGCATACATGGACCAGCACAATCTTGAGGCAGCACACCTTTTGGGGCACAGTATGGGCGGAAAAACAGCCATGCATTTTGCCGTCTCACGACCCACTCGAGTAAAGGCGCTGATCGTCGTGGATATCGCTCCCAAAGCATACCCCATTCATCATCAAGGTTACATCGACGCCATGCGTTCTATTGATTTCACAACCGTAACGAAGCGAAGTGAGGCAGACGAACATTTGGCCAAAACAGTGGGTAATGCGGGGATTCGACAGTTTTTCTTGAAGAGCCTCTACCGCGCTACCAAAGACAGGTTTGCGTTCCGGTTTAATCTCGACGCCATCGAAACCCATTTGGACGAAGTTGGCATACCGTTAGAGTTTGGGTATTACGATAACCCAACACTCTTTATCGCCGGTGGCATGAGTGGGTATATTGAGCCAAGCGACCACGACAAAATTTATGAGCATTTCCCACAGGCGGAGATTGAAACCATTGCGACCGCTGGACACTGGGTGCATGCAGAAGCTTTCGAGCCTTTTTCAGAAATGGTCAGTGATTTCTTAGCGGAACATCAATAGTCCATGACGCTTTTGAGCTGCAGCTCTAAGCGCATCACCCCAGATTTTTTTTGCAGCAGGAGTTCCTCGTGTTCGGGGCGACCCAGAAACTTCCATGCGCCGTTGCTAAAGCCATAAAGCTCGGTGGGTTGGCCGAAAATCCCCATGTCCAATTCCTCATTGCCGTTCGCATCTTCATAGATGACCACACCAAAATTTTGAGGCAAGTCAACGGGTACCCAAACGGGTGTATTGGCGTCGTTGAGAGGAGCAAAACCAGCCACTATTCTATTGCCGTCGGCATCCAAAATGTCGTAGGCTAATGTGGTTGGATATTGATCTGCACCTTTAACGACTAACTGCAGACCTTGGGATTGAGCGGATAATTGGGCCCCTACGAAAAGGAAGAAAAGTGCGCCGAAAAAGTGAGCTTTAGTCATAATCAAGTTCAACACCCTTGCGCCCCAATAGTTCGCCTTGAACCTTCAACGAATCCAAAACCGCTTCGTAAATAGGAATGAACACACTGGGGTTCGCGCTGTAAAAGGCAAAACTCTCTTTGAATTGCTTTTCAGTGATTTTATGCTTCTCGTAAATCTTGGCGTAGTAATCTTCGATGCCGTTGGTATCGCCTAGGATCAGTGCACCATTGCGCGCACCCTCAACAATGTGTACATCGACCATGATAGGAATCATAACCTTCTTCGAGAGGATATTGGCTGGGACGGGTACTTCAGGCTTGCCACAACTCGACATGCCGAGTACAACAAAGATCAATCCTGCAAGTACCTTCCGTTTCAT
>Ga0181566_10005186_pt1 | contig 10508 bp, 9 predicted proteins | sample 101ome_15_FD_133762 | JGI IMG/M metagenome (GOLD analysis project Ga0181566, IMG submission 133762) | Coastal salt marsh microbial communities from the Groves Creek Marsh, Skidaway Island, Georgia - 101402AT metaG (megahit assembly) | ecosystem: Environmental > Aquatic > Marine > Intertidal zone... | reverse complement strand
CTAAATTTGGAGTTCGAAAAATCACCTTTCCTCCTGGTTTCAAATGTTTTTTAACCCCCAACAATAAATCTACTAGTTCATCTTTTGTAAAATGCTCAATAATGTCCATACCTAATACCAAATCCATCTTGGTTTTTTGATTGTTCAACCATTCAATAATATCGCCTTGAATCACATTTGAAACACCCAATTGCTTCGCTAATTCAACTTGTTCATTACTCAAATCTACTCCTGTAACTTCTGAAAAATGATTATCAACTAAGAGACTCACTAGACTTCCACTTCCACAACCCATATCTACTATTAGAATGTCTTTTGGTAAATCTGTAATGATTGGCAATATCTCATTAGCAAATCTAATTTTCTCACGTACAAACAATGACTTAGCATCTGTCAATGATGCCCTTCCACTCTGGTTGGTATGATAATTCTTGTATAAAGTTTCTCTGTATTTCATTTTTGGGGGTTTTGAACTACCGGTATATCTACTGCCGCCATAATAGATGTGCAAGATGCAATTAATTTTTCAGTTCCATCCTCAAATACATCAAAAACTTCACCGTCACAATAAATCAGAAATTTTCCAGCCTTTTTTATTCTTCCTTTTGCTCTAATAAAATTAGAAGTGCTAGGATTCAAATATGAAACCTTAAGATCAGCAGTAACTACATTTTTTGACTCATCCACCGCCGTGTATGCAGCTATTCCTGTTACTACATCACAAATGGTTGCCGTCACTCCACCGTGTAAAAAACCATTTTGCTGAAGATGGTGAGAACCAACCTCTAATGTCATATGAGCTTCGCCAGATTCCACCATTTCTAAAACCAATCCCATGTGATTGATAAAATGGTTATTTTTTAGTCGATCCTTAAAAAATTCGTAATAATTCATTTGTTTATCGTGCTGGGTTATAACCTGAGAGTCTTAAAATTTTATTCGCGTCTGTTTCTGAAAACAATTCAGACCAAGTACAATCCGTTTCATCCATATATTTCTGAATTATTTTTAAGCCAATAAAGCTTCCAATCATAGGTGGACATTCCGGAGGAACACCCGACGCAAACGTTTTGTTTCCGTATACAAAGAACCTAACATAATCATTGAAGTTTTTAGAATACAGCAAATCATTTTGAAGGAATAACTTCCACATCTGTCCTTGATCACGTTCCATAAACGCCCATTCCTCTTCCGTGTAACCGAGATTGAGATGAGGGTTTTCTTGATCTGAAATATGAATTAAAAGTGCCCAAATTTTACCTTCTAATACCGCCTGAGCTAACATATTTTCTGGCTTGTGTAATGGTTTGTACTTTGAAGAAAGGTAATTCCATATTAGCATTGTAGGAATTTGAGTTGGGCTATTATATCTGTTGAAAAACTCTGGCACCTCAAGCATAGCATAAACCGGAAATGTATCATTCATAAACATTTCTTTAGAATATCCTAAAATTACTTGACCATTTACAGAATCATAAAATGTATTATAGTTACTAAATTGAGAGAAATATGCATAAACCGTAGGTGTGCTTGTACCTGGCAAGTCTCTTTGTAAATTTCCCCATTGTTGATTTAGAGATTCACTCATGGTCGGATATTTAGCAAAATGAGCATTCATTGCTTTAAATATTGGGCGATTAACTTGAATGAATCTTGAAAAGTTAGATGCAAAAAAACTATCGGAAAAGCCTTGAAACTTCTTATAGTCCATTATTTCAGAAAACCATAACGAAAAAAACCGCGGATACTTCTCCTTAAATTGTTGAATATCTTTAACTTGTATTGGACGATTACTTAATGCTTCCAATTCACCAACAAAGTCAATTATTTCAATATTCGCAAGTTTAGCAGGTGGTTGCCCACAATGAGGGAAAACTATGAGCGTTAATACTATAAAAGTGTTACACAGTTTTCCTAAAAATTTGTTTTTTTGCATACAATTATAAACGATTCAAGATGAAGAAAATTATCCTTCTCAGTGCTTTGAGTATTACATCATTTGCCATTGGGCAAACAGTTGCTCAACCTAGTTCAATGAAAAAGTTATCTTTCGGCTTCAAAATTAGTCCAAATTTTTCCTGGTTGAAAGTCCAAGAAGGAGCAATTGAAAATTCTGGGATGGGTCTTGGCTTTTCATATGGCCTTACAGCAGATTATAGATTATCCCCATCACCTAATTATTGGGCGTCTGCAGATATTTTAATTTCTACGGCACCACTAACATTAAACCATACCGGAATTTTAAAAAATGAAGTTGATAATAACGATCAATCATACGAAAACGCAAAATTCAATTATGATGTACAATATATTGAAGTTCCCATTTCTTTTAAGATGAAAACCGAAGAAATTGGTAACTTGAAATACACATTTCAAGTAGGAATAGCGCCATCATTCACTCTCAGTAAAAGATTAAAAACATCGGTAACCCCAGACGTGTATGCCAATACTCCTAATATCACTTCCCACGATCCAAATGCAACACAAAACTCTATCTACGATTTTGACGGAGGTGCAAATAATGACAAGAACTATATTTTTACTGACGATATAAATACTGCTAGAATGTCTTTGGTTTTTGCTGCAGGCGTGGAGTATCCTGTTTCGGGTAACCTGAGTTTAACAGGAGGTTTGAAATTTGATAACGGATTTACGGACTTTCTTAAGGACGACCTGTATAAGGGTAGACACAATTTTCTTTCGCTACAAGTTGGTTTGATCTTTTAATTGGAATTATCTTGCGAATGTAAATGAAAATTTGCGTTGCACAGATAAATGTTAAAATAGGAGATTTCGAAGGTAATACTTCAAAAATTGCTGATGTACTCTTTAATGCGAAGAGAGAAGGTGCAGATTTGGTTATTTTCCCGGAGATGACAGTTTGTGGTTATTCTCCAGATGACTTACTAGATTACCCATCATTCGTTGAACAAAGTGAACACAGTTTAGAATTAGTTGCTCAAAGCTGCCAAGGGATTGCTGCTATTATCGGAGGTGTAATGCGTAATCCTGATAAGGGAAGATTATTGCAAAATGTATGTTGTTTTATGCAAAATGGTAGAATTGAACATACCATAGCAAAAACTCTTTTACCTACATATGATGTATTCCAAGAATCAAGATATTTTGAAAGTGCAAAAGAATCGAAAATTATTGAATTTAAAGGAGTTAAACTGGGTATAGCTATATGTGAAGACCTTTGGGATCGTTATAATGAGTTTGAATACATCCAAAGTCCTGGAGAATTATTAAAAGAACAAGGAGCTGAATTAATAATAAACCCTTCTGCCTCACCCTTTCACCTAGGCAAACAATCTCATAGGAATCGTGTTCTTAGCGGACAAGTAAATCGATTTTCACTTCCAGTTCTTTACGTAAATCAGATTGGAATTCATACAGAATTAATATTTGACGGAAGTAGCAGAGCAGTTAACAATGATGGCGAAGTTGTACTTCAATTAGAGGAATTTGAAGAAGATATTGAATATATTGATTTTGAAGATGGTCGTTTTTCCATTAAAGAAAAAACATTAACAGTTGGCTCAGATAGCGTAGCTTTATTGCATAAAGCGCTAGTTTTTGGAATCAAGGATTACTTTAATAAGATGAACTTCAAAAAGGCTATTTTGGGAGCAAGCGGTGGAATAGATAGTGCATTAGTTCAAACTTTAGCGGTCCAAGCATTAGGTGCAGAAAATGTAACTGCCATACTTATGCCTTCTAGATACAGCAGTGAGTCATCTGTCACTGACGCAGTTGAACTATCGAAAAACCTTGGAAACTCATACTGGGAAATACCTATTACCCAGATACATGATAGTTATGAAAATACATTGCATCCATATTTTAAAGATCTACCATTCGGCTTAGCTGAAGAGAATATTCAAGCACGTTCTCGCGCTGTACTTTTGATGGCATTGAGTAATAAACATGGTAGTATTTTACTTAACACTAGCAATAAAAGTGAAATGGCCGTTGGTTACAGCACGCTTTATGGCGATTTATGTGGAAGTATATCAATAATTGGAGATGTATATAAAACTCAAGTTTACGCCTTGTGTGATTATATTAATTCTCGAGAAGAGATCATTCCAAAAAATATTCTTACAAAAGAACCGAGCGCTGAATTAAGACCCGATCAAAAAGATAGTGATAGTTTACCTGATTACGCTATTTTAGACGGTATTCTTCGTTTGTTTATAGAAGAAAGAAAAGGTTTACAAGAAATAATTTTAGAGGGTTATGAATCGCATACAGTAAGGAAAGTATTGAATCTAGTAAACGCAAGCGAATATAAAAGGTATCAAGCACCACCGATAATTAGAGTTAGTGCAAAAGCCTTTGGGAAAGGCCGTATAATGCCTTTAGTAGCAAAATACCCTTAGTCGTAATCAAAATTCCTCAATAAATAACGAACGTCGTTGTACCACTTCGAGTATTTATTGTAAGACCCATATAAATGATTTATAAATTCTTCTTCTGTTTTTGGATATCTCTTATGTTTACGGAAAAATGAGCCTTCCATATACTCAATATAATATCTAAAATCAATCATCCCTTCGTACCAATTAGCATATACGGAGTAATAATCATTTCCTCTTCTAATGGCTGTTGTTTTTCTTTTTCGGGGATAGCGCATTCCAACTAGGTTGAAATAATTTTTAGCGTAATAGGAATTCTGTCCATCTCTTCCACTTTCTTCAATTTTCAATACTGTATATAATTTGGCCCATTTCCCTACAACTATTTTAGAAACAGTATACAGGTCTTTTACCTGAGGTATTTTTTTTAAATTTAACTTTAAAGTATCAATGAATAAGTGATTACCGTTTATGATTACCTTATCTTTAAAAAATGTATTTGCATTAATAGTTCTAGGTAAACCTGGTGGCTTAGGCTCAGGAAAGTCTAAGGAATTGAAACTCCATACAGCTGATAGTGCTATAAAACAAATTACGATATTTTTAATCCATTTATTCATTTATAATCTTGCTGTAACAGCTCCAATCTGATCAGCAATTTGTTTGCGTAAGATGATCAAATAATCTAGAACCTGAAGTACTTCTGAATCATCTTCCTCAGGATCAACCAATTTCTTTTGCTCCTCAAGAATCATTTCTTCTATTTTTGTTCTTCTTAGATTTAAAAAAATGTCAATCAGCTCTTTAGGATAGTTATCATCTTCTGTCTTTACACTTATCAAATTATCTATAAATGCCGAACTAAGAGTATGTTCTGTTGAATATATTTCTGCTGCAAATTTTGAAATAGCTGGGTTGGAATGTTTTGCAAAATCTACAGCTTCAGGTGCACATTGATTGTTGGAATAATAGAGTTTAACAAATTCTAAAATCAATGTATAAGGTTCGTGCATCAATTGAAAACTAGCATTGGCATCATCATCGAGCTCTTGAAGAATAAATTCAGTTATTGTTAATTCCTCAGTACCAACAGGTTTATTACCATGAAGCATTATCATTCGAATTAGTGCTCGTTCTTGGTGTACATCACTGAGAACTTCTGTATTAGGATCTGAAAACTCATTTATTGTAGCTTCTGCCTGCTTCAATAAACTTAATTCTTGACTTATATTTTTTTCAGAATCTTTTTGACGATTTTTCCTATCAATTTTACCTAATTCTGTATAGAGTGTTTGAATAGGAATATCACATATAGATTGTAATTCCTGCAACAATATTTCTCTTTTTATCTTATCATTTATCAGTGATAAAGATCCAAGAATATCACTTACTACTTCAGATTTTCTTAAAGGGTCTTTTGAAGCTTCTGTAAGTAATAATTCAGCTTTAAAAACAATGAAATTTTGTTCGTTATGTTTTAAGTATTCTTGAAAACCTTCAGAGCCTAATTCTTTACAATATGAGTCTGGATCTTGCCCTTCAGGCAATGGAATAACCCGAACATTTAAGTCTTGCTCTAACAATAAATCTATTCCTCTAAGGGAAGCTTTCATTCCTGCAATATCACCATCATATATAACGGAAACATTACTGGTGAAGCGTTTTACCATTCTGATCTGCCCTGGAGTTAAGGCGGTTCCACTACTTGCTGCTACATTACCTATTCCTGCTTGTTGTAGAGTCATTACGTCGGTATAACCTTCCATTAGATATACCTTATCATTTTTCCTGATTTCAGATTTTGATTGTGAAAGTGCGTATAAGAAATCACTCTTCTTGTAAAGTAACGTTTCTGGAGAATTTACATATTTCGGCGCTTTATCTACCTTAGACATCACCCTACCTGCAAATCCAATTACCTTTCCATTCACTGCAACCAATGGGAATATTACGCGATTTCTAAATAAATCATAAAAACCTCCATCCTTATCTCGTTGCTTTATTAATCCTGCTTTTAGTAAAACCTCATCTGAATAACCTTTACTTTTTGCATGGTCATAAAATGCAGTCCAAGAAGCAGGAGAATAACCCACCTTCCAAAAATCAATACTCTTTTGAGTATATCCTCTTTCTCTAAAATATGGTAGAGCCATTGTTCTACCTTCTTCCGCTTGTAACAGTTGATCTTGAAAAAAGGAAAGTGCGAAATCATTCAGTGCTTGTAGACTTTCTTTCTCACGTTGTTGCTCCATAGAAGCATCAGAGTTCCCACTGTTTGTTTCAATTAAATCAATCCCATATTTCTTTGCTAAAAAACGAGCAGATTCTGTAAAGGAAAGGTTTTCAATATCCATTACAAATTGAATAACATTACCACCTTTCTGGCATCCAAAACACTTATAAATCCCCATTCCTGGAGTTACTACAAAACTTGGTGTTTTTTCATCGTGAAACGGACAATTCCCTTTATACCTACTTCCAGAGCGCTTAAGGTTTACATACTCTCCTACTACATCCTCTATATGGGCAAGATCTACAATTTGATTTATGGAACTCGGGTCTATCACTAAATATCAAAAATACAACTACTTTTCAAAAATCCATTCTGCGTGGATAACATAAATAAAGTAAATTTGAAGTGTATGTTAAAGGATCAAATTCTAAATCTCGCTAAAGAGCTACACCCCGAACTGATTGAAATCAGAAATGAAATTCACAGTAATCCCGAACTTTCATTTTGTGAATTTGAAACTCAGAAAAAAGTTGAGAATTACCTGCAGAATAGACTTGGTTTAGTGACTCAACGAATGGCCAATACCGGGGTTGTCGCGTTGATTGAAGGGAAAAATCCAAGTAGAAGAGTAGTTGGAATGCGAGCAGATATGGATGCATTACCTATTGTAGAAGTCAATGATGGCAGAAGTTATCGTAGTAAAAACGAAGGAGTTATGCATGCTTGCGGACACGATGTTCACACGACATCTCTATTAGGAGCAGCTACAATTATTAATAAATTTAAGAATCAATTTGAAGGAACCATTAAATTAATATTTCAGCCGGGAGAGGAAAAATTACCAGGTGGAGCTAGCCTTTTAATCAAAGATGGTGTTTTAGAAAACCCCAAGGTGGACTACATGATTGGTCAACACGTAATGCCCTTATTTGAGGCTGGCAAAGTAGGATTTAAAAAAGGGCTGTACATGGCCAGTACCGATGAAATATTTATTACCGTTAAAGGTAAAGGTGGCCATGGCGCGTTGCCAAATACAGCAATTGACAGTGTTTTAATGGCCTCTCATTTGGTAGTAGCACTTCAGCAAATAGTATCTAGGAATGCAACTCCAAGTATACCAACTGTTTTATCTTTCGGCAAGATTATTGGTAATGGGGCAACCAATGTACTTCCGCCAGAAGTAAAACTTGAAGGTACATTTCGAACAGTTGATGAGGTATGGAGAGACAAAGCTCATAACCGTATTCAGGAGATTTGCAAAAGTGTTGGTGAAATGTTTGGCGGTGAAATTGACTGCCAGATTAACAAGGGATATCCATTTTTAAAAAATCATGAAGGCCTTACCCAAAACTTGATCAATAACTCAACAGAATACTTGGGTGCAGAGAATATTATAGATCTTGACATTTGGATGGCTGCCGAAGATTTCTCTTACTATTCACAAGAAGTACCAAGTACTTTTTACCGGCTAGGAATAAGAAATGAAGAAAGAGGTATTGTTAACAGCGTCCATCATCCAGCATTTGATATTGATGAGGATGCCTTGTTAACAGGGGCCGGATTATTCGCTTATTTAGGAATAAAAGCTTTAGAAGGAGATATCTTCTAAGCTCCAATTATTGAACACAGCGAATCAATCGCACTATCCCATATATCTGCCGCTATTTCGGCTTCATCAGGATCAATGAACTCGGTAATGATAAGTTCAACATCACCAGTAATATCATCTTGGTCAATTTTAAACTCTAAATATTCACCCTCAGCATCCATTATATCAAATCTCGTGCATTTATTTTGTACAGACTTTACCATTGTTGCATGGTATTCTGTCCCATCATCCCATGAGAATCTATAATGCCCGTTTCCCATAATATCGACATTATCTGCGAACCAACTTTGCAAACCGCTAGGGTTGGAAATATATTGATATATTATCTGGGGAGAAGACCTTAATGCGTATTCCAATTCTAGTTTGGACTTTGATGATTTCTTTGCCATATATATTTGTTTAGCTATTCGTCGAAATTAATCTTCGATTCTGCAAAGAAATCAAAAACAACCATAATTCAAAATAATATCGTCTGAACTTGTAATTATCTTTGTGCAATGCGCCCCCTAACCTACTTATTTATTATTTTCATCATTTTTACGGTTGGAGCCATATGGGTATTGAGTTTTGGAAATTTAACTGAATGTAACTTGAGTTTGTTTAAATTGAATAAAAAAATACTTTCCACATTTTTTAAATATGCTTCATTATGGGCCGAATGGCCAATTATTTTAACTTCTTTATTATTAAGTTTTTACAAGTGGGGTAAATATGCTTGGATGTGGGTACTAAGCTTTGCTGTTGAGGGTGTGATTATTCAAACTATAAAGCGTTTCTATAATGCACCAAGACCAATAGAATCTTTTCCAACTTACGCTAAACAAGTTGATGGTATATTACTTGCGCATTTTGGGAGTTTCCCCAGTGGACATACTGCGGCAGTTGTTTTTGGAACAGGCTTACTTTTATGGAGTTTGTATTCGACTCATTCTAAATCAAGGATATTTCTGTCGATAGTTTTAATTTTGGGAGTTATTTCAGCAGCCTTATCAAGGGTATATTTATGCCAACACCATCTTCAAGATATTTTTGCTGGAGGACTCATTGGTGCTACAATTTTTTATTTATTTTCCCGCATCAATACAAAATTATTCCCAATACTGTCTAAATAGTGAACAGAGTATACGGACATATTATATTTAGTATTCTAACAGTTTTAGTTCTATTTCTCGGACTAAATTTGACACCCTTATTTGACTGGGATGAATTAAATTTTGCTGAATCAGCAAGAGAGATGGTTATAAGCAAAAATTGGCTTTATGTACAAATGGGCTATGAACCATTTTGGGAAAAACCACCTTTGTTTATTTGGTTACAAGCAATCTTTAGGTCGCTAATTGGTATTGATTCGGCTTGGGTATATAAACTTCCAAATGTTTTAGCAGCTGTGTTAACTGTAAATTTTGTTTATTATGTAGGAGATTATTTAGGGAAACGGATGCTGGGAGCATTTTGGGCATTAACTAGTATATTCACTCTTGCCCCATTTATTTATTGGAAATCTGGAATTATTGATCCTTTTTTTAATTTATTTATTGTCCTTGCAATATTTCAATGGTACCGAATATCTCAGAATATTATTCGTGAAGAGCGACCTCAAATTTTTTACTTCTTGGCAGGTTTATTCTTAGGTTTGGCAGTTTTAACAAAAGGTCCAGTGGCTATTTTAATATTCTCGCTTGTGGTTGTTACAACTGTTTGGTGGCGGTCAAAATGGAGCGAAATTTTCACGAGTAAAATCTTACTTACCCTATTAGGCTTTTTAATTATTCTATCTGCGTGGCTAATTCCTTTGATTCAGAGTAATGGGATTCGATTTATTTCTGAATTTATAAATTATCAAATAGTTTTATTTAAAGGTCAAATAGAATGGCATAATCAGCCCTGGTTCTATCATATAATTGTTTTATTCTTTCTTGCATTTCCGTCTTCTATACTTGCAATACCTCACCTTACGCGTAATCCTATTCTTGATAGGAATACAGATATTTTCAATCTTTATATGCGGAGTATGTTTTGGATTGTATTGATTGTATTTAGTATTACTACAACTAAAATAGTCCATTACTCTAGTTTATGCTGGTGGAGTTTAAGTTATTTTAGTGCTTATCAGTTATATCTAATTCATACCAAGCGCTGGCACTCCCCTAAATGGCTCATATGGCCAATGCTGATTTCTGGTATCGGTTTAATAATTATTCTATGGTTAATTCCGATAGTCGCAATAATGAAACCATTACCATTTAATTTTGAGGTAAATCTAGACTCATTTACTCTTGGTTTATTATCTCACACAAAGCATTGG